>Ga0207664_10000968_pt1 | contig 19355 bp, 15 predicted proteins | sample LARL83metaG_FD_184349 | JGI IMG/M metagenome (GOLD analysis project Ga0207664, IMG submission 184349) | Corn, switchgrass and miscanthus rhizosphere microbial communities from Kellogg Biological Station, Michigan, USA - LAR L8-3 metaG... | ecosystem: Host-associated > Plants > Roots >... | reverse complement strand
CCGAACGACTGGTGGGACCTGCACACGGCCTCGCATGGTTTCGTATTCAGGTTCCGCGGCGGTGACGCGCTGCCGGACAAGCTCTTGCGGTGTGGCGTGCGGTTTGCGGACGGCGCGAAGGCCACAACTTTGAGTCGCCATGCCCGCCGCAACGAGGATCCGCCCGCCGGGCCGCTGCTGGACTGGTGGCCAGCCAGCAGCGGAGTGCGCGGCGGTGGTGGTGAGGTTGGCGAAAGCGCGTTCGGCTTGTGGCTGTGGCCGCTGCCGGCGGCGGAGAAGTTCGAGTTCGCGGTCGAGTGGCCGTTCGGCGGCATAAACCTTACGTTCACCGAGCTGGACGGCGCGGCCATCGTCGCGGCGGCCGCGCGGTCCGAAAAGTACTGGCCTGATTAGGCCGCGTGCCGTCCGGCGCGCGTGTCGTACGCGCCGCTCTGCTCGGCGGGCACCGGCACGAGCGCGAGCTCTGGCTTGCGCGAGCGCTTCGGTGCGTACGTCGCGATCCCGAGAGTAAGCAGCACGGTCAGCACCGCACCGGAACCGACGATCGTCCAGAACAGTGGCCAGAAATCCGCAGCGTAGGTCAGCATTAACCTCGCCCCCTTCGTTTAACCATCCGGACCCGTATTTCGGATCTTCCCGCTTCAAGTAACAACGCGATGGCAAAAGCTACTCCCCAGTAGCCATGTGATGCGCCTCACGACGCGCGGCGTCGGCAACGAACGCGGTGCCGACTTCCTGATCACCGTCACGCAACCGCCAGAAGTAAGCGACGACGCGTTCGAGAGCCTGCTCGGTTCTCTCGAGACTGAGCTGGCCACCCGCAAGAAGATCCTGGAATCCGGTACCGCGCGAACGTGATCGAGCCGGTCGGCGTGGATCGGGCAGCGGCGTCGGGAACAAGGCGGAGTTCGGCTGCCGGGCAGTGCGCCGCGAGCCATTCACCGGGGCGCCGGGCACCATCCGGTCCTTGGCGCCGTGCATGACCAGGACAGGCACGGTGACGTCCGCCAGCGCGAATCCCCATGCCCGCGCGCTGGCCAGCGAGTCATCCACTATCCCTGCATGCCCCTTTTTAATGGCCTGGCCGAAAACTTCAGCTACCCAGGACCACCGGCCCGCGGGCGCCCGCAGGTCGTCCGGCGTGAAGGCCTCCGGGTCGGCCTCGGCTGTCGCCAGATAGGCCCGCGCATCGGGTCCGGCCAGGGCAGCACGCTGCTCGGCCGCCCCGGATGGGCTCCAGCCAGCGAACCAGTCAAGTCCCTCGGCGTCGAACGGGGCCGAAGCGGACATGCTGACCACGGCGATGACGCGGTCAGACAAGAGCGCCCCGCAGGCGTCCGGCTCGTCCTCGCGGGTGTCGTAGTAATACAGCGTCCGCCCGTCGCCCAGCTCAAGATCAGCTTCCGTCACCACAGTCCGAGCCTAGCGGCGGGCACCGGCCGCGCCACCTTGCTCTTGCTGACCCCGGCGGTCCGGCCACGACCCCATCCGTCCGCGGCTCGGTCATCGTCTTGACTCTCCTGTAACGGGAGGCGGCAGGCTCGTGGCCATGACAGTAACGACCCAGAAACCAGACCTGTACCCGCAGGTCAGCGCGTGGGCCAAGTGGGCACCGCTGGCCGTCATCATGTGCGGCACCTTCGTTTTCATCCTCGACATCTTCGTCGTCAACGTCGCGCTGCCGTCGATCCAGCACAGCCTCAGGGCCGGCCCGGGCGCCATCGAGTGGGTGGTGGCCGGCTACGGCCTCACGATGGCGGCGTTCCTCGTCTTCGGCGGCCGCCTCGGTGACCGCTACGGCCGCCGGCTGTGGTTCTCGGTCGGGCTGGCGCTGTTCGCGGCCAGCTCGGTGCTGTGCGCCGTCGCCCCCGATCCAGCGTTCCTGATCGCCGCCCGGCTGGCCCAGGGCCTCGGCGCCGCGCTGATGGGCCCGAACACGCTATCCATCATGGGCATGACCTACACCGGCCGTGACCGGGTGACGGCGTTCAGCGTGTACGGCATCGTGATGGCGGTGGCCGCGACCGGCGGCCAGCTACTCGGCGGCGCGCTGGTCGAGGCCAACATCGCCGGCCTGGGCTGGCGGACCGTGTTCTGGATCAACGTGCCAATCGGGCTCGCCGCGCTGGCGGTGATCCGGCGGCTGGTACCGGAATCGCGCGCGGCCGAATCCGGGCGGCTCGACCTGCCGGGTGCCGCGCTGCTGACCGCCTCGCTCGTCGCGGTCGTGCTGCCGCTGGTGACCGGCCGCCAGGAGGGCTGGCCCGCCTGGTCGTGGGCGTGCCTGGCGGCGTCGCCGGTACTGTTCGGCCTGTTCGCTGCCTACCTGCGCGGCATGGCGCGTCGCGGACGGCAACCGCTGATTGACCCGAGCATCTTCGCGGTCCCCGCGTTCCGCAACGGCCTGGCGGTCCAGTTGCTGTTCTGCGCGCAGCAGGTGGCGGGCTTCCTGGTGCTCGCGCTGTACCTGCAGCTGGGCCGCGGGCTCAGCCCGCTCGGGGCTGGCGGGATGTTCGTCCTGCTGGCGGCCGGGTATGTGGTCACTTCGTTCCGCGCTCCCGCGCTCACTGTCCGCTATGGCCGGCGGGTGATCCTCATCGGCGCGCTGCTGTGTGCCGTCGGCAACGCGATGCTGATGGCGGCGGTCTGGCACTGGGGCACCGGCGGCTCGCTGCTGGCGCTGGTCCCGGGCCTGCTGCTGGGCGGCGCCGGACAGGGCCTGTGCATCACGCCGCTCACCACCGTGGTCATGTCCCACGCGGATGCCCGGACCGCGGGGTCGGTGTCCGGCGCGCTGGCCACCTCGCAGCAGGTCGGCAACGCGATCGGCATCGCGGCGATCGGCGTGGTGTTCTACAGCCTGGTGGGTCAGGGCTACGCGGTGGCGTTCCGGTGGAGCCTGGCCGGCATGATCGGCCTGCTGCTCGCGATGGCGGCGCTTACTTTGACGCTGCCCCGGCGGAACGGCTAGGACTCAACTCATGACAACTCTGCTGGCCATCGGCGATTTCTCCCGGATGACCCACCTGAGCGTGAAGGCGCTGCGGCATTACCACGACATGGGCGTGCTGGAGCCGGCCGCGATCGACCCGGACACGGGCTACCGGTCGTACGCCACCGCCCAGGTGCCCGACGCCCAGGTGATCCGGCGGCTGCGGGACCTGAACATGCCGCTGGACCAGATCAGGGCGGTGCTGCACGCCCCGGACGTCGGGACCAGGAACGCGGAGATCGCCGCTCACCTGGAGCGGATGGAGCGTCAGCTGGAGCAGGCGAAGGCCTCGGTGGCTGGGCTGCGAGCGCTGCTCGCTGGCCCGGTCACCCCCTTCAAGATCGAGCTCCGAACGATCCCGGCGATGACCGCCCTGGCAGTTTCCGAGATAGTGAACACCTCCGACGCGCACTCATGGGGAGCCGTCGCGTACGCTCAGCTGACCGCGGCGCTGGCCGCCACCGGGCTCGCGATGCGGGGCAGCGCGGGTGCTCTGTTCCCGAGCGAGTACTTCGAGCTGGAGCGCAGCGAGATCACGCTGTTCTTCCCGGTCCTCCTGCCGGACCGGGCGGTGTTGCCCGCATTGCCGCCCGGTCCGGTGCGCTGGCAGGAGATCCCGGCGGTCGAGGTGGCGGTCATGGTGCACGAGGGCGGGGCGGCCGACGTGGACCGTACTTACGGCGCCCTCGGCACGGCGGTGGCCGAACGGGCGATCGGCGTCGAGGGCCCGATCCGCGAGTACTACGTGGTGGGCTGGGCGCACTCGCAGGACGAGCGGGACCACCGGACCGAAGTGTGCTGGCCCGTGTTCCGCACGGCGGGGAACTAGCTGGTCAGCCGCGGGGCAGCAGGACGGCGCCTACTCCCGGGATGGCGTGCTCGTGCGCCTCGGCGAGCAGGGCCGCGGCGGCCTGCTGGCCGTTCTCGCCGGTGCGGGACATCCGGGCCGCGATCAGCCCCGTCACGATCGGCGTGGCGAAGGACGTACCGCTCCACCTGGCCATGCCGTAGAACTTCCGCTCCTGTCCCGCGTATGGCGGGACTTTGCAGGTGTAGGTGCCGGTGGCGTAGGCGTTGACGAGGCCTCTGCCCGGCGCGTACACGTCGACCCAGCCGCCGAAGTTGCTGAAGTCGGCCCGGCTGCGCCGGTCGGCCGCGAGCGCTCCGACGGAGACCGTCCTGGGGAAAGCGGCGGGCCACTCGGGCAGCCGGGAGTTGCTGTTGCCCGCTGGGACGACGCAGACCACGCCCTTGTACTGCTCGACGCGCTTGAGCCAGGCCGCGAGCGACATCATCGGCACGTTATTCCTGGTGGGCGACGCCACCGACAGGTTGAAGACATCGACGCCGAGGTCGAGCGCTGCGTCGAGCTTGCGCACGAAATCCGTCTCAAGCCCGCTGCCCGCGACGTTGAAGATGTTCGCGACGAACACGTCCGCCCGCGGCGCCAGGCACCGGGCCACGCCGGCCACGAACGTACCGTGCCCCGTGTACGGCGGGATCGGCTGCGTGCCGTCCGGCAGCGGCTTGGGCAGCGGATCCGGATCGCCCGTGACGCCGGTCAGCCACGGGGCGGTGCCCGCGGCACCCTTGAGCAGGCCGGTATCGGCCACGTAGATGAGCACTCCGGCCCCGCTGTCATCCACATCGACCGACGGGCTCGGTTCTATGTCGTCGTACACTTCCTGCGGCTCGGTGGCCGGGCAGGGGCGCCCGACCCCGTTGGCCACAGTGAGCACGTGGTTCGGGGTGGCGATTCCCTCGCCGAGCTCGACATCGATCCGCCCCAGCAGCTCGGGCACGGTGGGCTGCCGGCCGGACGCGTCCTCGGCCATGCGGACCAGCATGACGCCGCTGGTGATGCGTTCGGCCGTGCACGGCCGCGGCAGCATCTCCTGCACCCGTCCGCAATGTTCCTCCCGGACGACCAGGTGACCTTCGGCATACATGTAGCTGATCCCGCCATTGCCGGCGGCCACGGCGCCGACGGCGGTCCCCAGCTCGCCGAACGCGGCGATGATGAAGTCGACCTGCTCGGCCACCACCGGGTTCAGCTCCTGATCCCAGCCGTTCTCTCCTGGCACGACGTCCTCCCGCACGTTCTGACCATCCCCGGAACTCATGGGTCACGAGCCCGCGAGCGTACCCCGCAGCAGCCCGCGGACTCGGACGCTAGTACGGAGGGGGCGGGAAGTCTGCTTAATACATCAATGTGGCGAGACGATGACGCTTACAATCGCTTGCGTGGCCGGGGGTGCCCGGACGACCGCGCCTGTCGCGCGCGATGTCGACGACCTGCTTCCGCTGGCTTTGTCCCGCCCCAGAGAGGCGCTGGCCAGGGCCGGCACCGTGCTGGCCGGGCGACCGGATCACTACGAGTCGTCGGTAGCGCATCAGGCCACGGGGATCGTGCTGCGCGAGTTCGGCGACGTCGAGGCTGGGGTCCGCGAACTGCGGGTGGCGCTGCGGATGGCGCGCCGGACCGGCCAGGCCGACCGCGAAGCCGATGTGCTGGCCACGCTCGGGGCGGCGCTGGTCTTCGCCGGCCGGACCACGGCGGGACTCGCCGCACTCGACCGGGCGCTGCAGCAATCCAGCGGCGCGCAGGCAGCGCGGGTGCTGGTCCGGCGCGGGCTGATGCTCTGGACGCTCGGCCGGTATCCGGCCGCGCTGGAGGACGCGCGCCGTGCGGTCACCGCGCTGCGCCGGTCGGGTGACCTGCTGTGGACGGCCCGCGCGCTCAATGCGCGCACGCTGATTTGCCTGGCGATGGGCATGACCGGGCGGGCAGACGCCGATTTCGCCACCGCGGGGCGCTTGTTCACCGAGACCGGGCAGGAACTCGAAGCGATCGATATGGTCCACAATCGCGGGCTGGCCGCCTTCTTCTCCGGAGATCTCCCCGCGGCGCTCTCTCACCTGGAGATGGCCGCTTCGCGTTACCGGCCGCTGAACGTCCCGACGCCAGACCTCAGCGTCGACCGGTGCGCGGTTCTGCTGGCGGCCGGGCTGGTCATCGACGCACTGGCCGAGGCGGACGCCGCCGTGGCCGACCTGGAGCGGGTGCGCGGCCGCGCCACCGAACGAGCCGAACTGCTGCTGACGGCGGCCAACTGCGCCCTGGCAGCGGCCCAGCCGCAGATCGCACAGGACAGGGCGCGGGGCGCGTACCGCCTGTTCCGGTCCCAGCAGAACTCACGGTGGCAGGCGCTCGCGGCGCGGGTGCTCGTGGAGGCACGCTTCGCGGCGGGCTCGGCATCGCCGGCGTTGCTGCGCGAAGCCGAGCGTGCCGCGATCAAGCTGGACGCGCTCGGTGCCAGCGACGCGGCGCAGGCGCACCTGCTGGCGGGCCGCATGGCCTTGGAACTCGGCCGCGGTCACGAGGCCGACCTGCACCTCGTGGCCGCCGCGCACAGCCGGCACCGAGGTACGCCGATGTCCCGGGCCGTGGGCTGGCTCAGCGAGGCGCTACGGGCGCAAGCCGCCGGCAACCCGCGTCGTCTGCTCTACGCCTGCCGTCACGGGCTCGCCGTGCTGGACGAACACCGGCTGAGTTTCGGCGCTTCTGAGCTACGCGCGCAAGCTACCGCGCACGGCGCGGAACTGGCCACGCTGGCGCAACGCTATGCGGTGCGCGCGGGCCGGCCCCGGCTGATGCTCTCCTGGAGCGAACGCTGGCGGGCGACCGCGCTGGCTGTTCCCGTCGTCCGTCCAGCCGTCGACCCGGAACTCCGCGGCAGCCTCGCCGCGTTTCGTGCCGTAACGCGGCGACTCGAGAACGCGGAGAGCGAGGGCAAACCCGCGACGACCCTGCGGCGGGTACAGCGGCGGCTGGAGAGAACGGTGCGGTCCAGGACGCTGCGCGCTCCCGGCGGCACTTCGTCAGGCGCCATGTTCAGTCCCGCGGATCTCCTCGACGAACTCGGCGCGGCGCGGCTGATCGAGATCGTCGAGGTCGACGGCACCATGTACGTGCTGGCTTGCGGCCGAGGCAAGGTGCTGCAGTTCACCGCCGGACAGGCCGCCGACGCCATCCGGGCCGCGGACTTCGCGCGCTTCGCGCTGCGCCGTATCGCGCGCAGCCGGCCCGAAGACGACGCGGACAGCGCGCTGGCCATCCTGGCCGCGGCCGGACCAAGGCTCCAGCAGGCGCTTCTCGGCCCCGCGGTCCGCCAGCTAGGTGACGGACCGTTGGTGATCGTGCCGCCTGGCAAGCTGCACGCGATCCCGTGGGCGCTGCTGCCAGCCCTGCGTGACCGCGTGGTCAGCGTCGCCCCGTCCGCGGCGGCGTGGCTGCGGGCGCGCACCGCCCCGGGGCCGGAGCGCCATAACGTCATCCTGGCCAGGGGCCCTGGCCTTGCCTCGGACGGGGCCGAGGTGCCCGCGGTGGCCGGACTGTACGACGACGTCACGGTGCTGGCGGGCACCGAGGCGACCGCCGAGAAAGTCCTGCACGAGCTCGACGGGGCCTGGCTGGCGCACGTCGCCGCCCACGGCGTCTTCCGCGCGGACAGCCCGCTGTTCTCCTCGCTGCGCATGCATGACGGACCGCTGACCGTCTACGACTTCGAGCAGCTGAAGCAGGCGCCCTACCGGCTGATCCTGTCGAGCTGCGAGGCCGGCGCACTGGCACCGGCCGGGGCCGACGAGCTGCTCGGCCTGGTCAGCAGCCTGCTGCCGCTCGGCACCGCCGGGATCATCGCCGCCACCCTGCCGCTCAACGACCAAGCCGTCGTTCCAGTGATGACTGGCCTGCACCGGCACCTGCGCGCCGGCCGCACGCTCGCCGAGGCGCTGTGCGACGTGCGCCGCGAGGTGGCCGGCGACCCCGTGCAGCATGCCACGGCCGCCTCCCTGATCACGCTTGGCGCGGCCTAGCTTGGCACAGTGCTTGTCGCGGTGCTTGTCACAGCGTGAACCAGTTCGTCACCACGTCGACGCCGTCTTCGGTCCGGCAGCGCAGCCGGAACGAGCCGTCGGGTACCGGCTGAATGTAGAAGCAGCCGATCTCGTCGATCGAGACCGTGGCGGTCTCGCCGCTCTTGGATTCCTGCTCGATGGTCCCCTGCCGTGGCGGGACTATCTGCCCGATCAGCGAGTCCGCGGTGACCTCAAGCTCGATCGCCAGCCGCGCCGACGTGAACGTGAGCGCGCGGATGGAGGCCGGCTCCGAGCGAGTGCTGACTGACCGCAGGGTGGCTTCCAGCTCACGGTCGTCACTGGAGTCGTACGTCAGCCGCGCGAGCTGGGCATCGATATCGAGCCAGGCATAGGAATTCCGGGCGGTCTGCGTGAACCATGGCGGAACGGCAAGCCGTGCCCGCACCGATTCGCGCAGTGCCGCCAGCAGCTGCTCATCATCCCAGTCGTTACGCACGTTTCTCGCCTCCCGTGCTGTTGACTCGCATCTCATCGGCGCTGAACCCCGCGAGCGCGGCGGTGCGGCGCAGACGTTCCAGGCAGCGGGCCCGCTGCGGACCGATGCTCCCGATCGGGATCTGCAGCGTGGCGCTGATCTCGGCATACGAGCGGGGTGGATCGCTGATGAGCATCGTCAGCAGTTGCTGGCAGCGGGGCGGGAGCTCGCGGAGAGCCTGGCGCAGTGCCGCGTTCCGCTCGGCCGCGAGGATCTCCTGCTCGATCACCGTGCCATCCACGACGAGGAGCGCGTCGTCCAGCTTGGTGCCCGCGCCCTCGGTCTTGCGCGCCGCGGTCAGCGCGCGCTGGCATTCCCGGTGAGTGGTCGTCACCAGCCAGCCGGGCAGGGCGGCCGGCTCGCGGAGCTTCCCGAGATGCTCGACCAGCAGCAGCCACACGGTCTGCCCGACGTCCTCGATGTCCGGGTCGTTCAGCCGGTACCGCGTGCAGACGGACCAGACCAGCGGTGCGTAACGTTCGACGATGTCGTTCCAGGCGCTCTGATCACTGTTCACCGCGCGCTCGACCAGCGCGATAACGGACGGATCGTCACGCACCACTGGCCTCGGCTGCCGTCATGTCCCGCGCCTCCCGGTGACGTGGTTTCCGCTCTTGGGGTTACTGGCCCTTAACAACTCGGAGAGGTGCCTGCTGTTCCTGATACGTCACACCCAAGGCGTATTACTCGCGGCATTTGCGTACTCCGTCCCATGGGAGCCCCGTTACAGGGGTACGGGGCTCCCATGGAGTCATCGGCTCACCCGGTCAGGTGCGCCTCGAATGGCTGCGGCAGGCCGAGGCGTCCGTCGCTCCACGCGACGTACAGCGTGCTGCCCACATAGGGGGCCGTGCCGGTGGTCACCAGCACGTTGTCGGTGTAGTCGCCGAAGTTCGGCGTGATGTCGGACGAGTCGTTGTCCCAGTCCGACGTCGCCGTGGTGATCGTCGCGGCCGAGGCCGGCGTGGCGGTGGCGCGCGGCTTGACGCCGATCACCGCCGTCACCGATGTGACGGCCGAGTTCGCGTCCGTCCGCGAATACCAGGACACGTCGAGGTTGCCCGCGGCATCGGCGACCCGGAGGGCCGGCAGGAAGTTCGCCACGTCCGCCGCCGGGTTGAGCACCACCGGAGCGTTCTGCACCGGCGTCAGCGAGCCGAGCGCGAAACTCTGCAGCATGATGTCGCCGAGCGGGTGGTCGCGGGTGTCGTTCCACACCATGCTGACCGTGCCGGCCTTGCCGCTCACCGCCACCCGCGGGAAATCGCTGGCGGGGAAGCGGTTGTACCCGGGGATGAACGCGCCGGACAGGGAAACCACCGGTACCGCCAGCCGGGCGGCCGGGCCGGTGCACGAGGCCTGAGCCGTGAGCGTGAGGCAGCTTTGCGGTACCCGCACCATCACGTCGCTGGTCGCCGCGTTGGCACACGGCGCGAGGTTGGTCAGGTTCGTACCCCAGTTGAATTCGTAACCGGCGTAGACGTCACCGGTAGCGGTGCTGACCGCCGGGTAGGAGCCCTCGTACTCACAGCCGTTCGGATCTTGCTGCTGGATGATCAGGTACGGCGCGTTGCCGGTGCCGTTGTTCTCGCAGACCGGCGCCGCCGGTGTGCCGCCGGCCGGCCCGGCACCGCCCGTGGCGTTGCCCAGGTCGCAGGCGGCCAGCTCGACCTGCGATCCCGCACTTGTGGCGTTGAACTCGGTAAACGTCGAGTAGAGGCGGCCCCGTGCCGGGTCGATGGTGAAGAATTCCTTGTCGAGGAAGTTGCACACCTGACCGATGCCGTCAATCGTCTGGCAGGCGCTGCTGCTGGCGAGCGTGATCGGCTGCCCGCAGCTCAGCGTCGCGCTGGCCCCGGATCCGGTCACCTGGCACGCGTCCATCGCGATGAACGAGCCGCCCAGGCCGGTCGGTGAGTCGAACAGGCTGGAGATGTAGAAGTAGCTCTTCCCGCCGACCGTGTAGGCGGCCACGCTCGGGTCGCCCTCGTAGACGTTGTCCGCGCAGTCCGAGTTGGGCAAGCCACCCATATCGGTGAACGACTTGCCGCCGTTGACCGAGAACCCGAGCCCGGTGCCCTCCTCCTTGGCCGACGGCGACGGGCACGCGGAGAAGAACGACGTGGCGTCGTTCCACGCCTCCACCACGTACTGGCCGGTCGCGGCCACCGATGTTTCGGACTGCCCGTACGCGCGGACGCCGCTCGGTGACACGTCCTCGGCCAGGTTAGCCGCGTCGACGTTCGACGACACCGGCGGCGCGGCCGGCCGCACCGCGGTCGCCCCGTTGCGCTGTATCCCGAAGCAGAATCCTTGGGCGCCGGCGGATGCCTGGTACTTGACGCCAAGGTTCTTGCAGAACGGGTTACCCGCGGCGCTCCCGGTAACCCGACCCGTCACGGCGGCGGCGCTGCCGGTGGTCAGCGCCGCTGTCATCCCCGAAACGAGAAGCGATGCTGACACCATCAGACTCACGGAGAATCTCCGACCCACGAATGGGCCCCCTTCCACTGGGTGGGACCCGGCCGGTGCCGGGCCCTCAGCCTTCCCCGCTCCCATTGAGAAGACGCCCCGAATGAGCAATACGTTGCCGTCGTGTGCGATTCAAGAATCGTGAGACAACACGAAATAACGTCGCCCGGCGTCACCGGTCGTCCGTACAGTCGTGGGATGACAGGGCGTGAGATCTGTTTGTCTGCGGCGTTGGCTATCGGTAGCGCCATTGGCGCGGACTAGGTGATGATTTGAGCCGTGCGCACTGTGCTCGGACGGCGACTTGTAGCGATGTGCGTCCTCGCCGTCCTCGCGCTCGGTGCATATCTGGTGATCCGGCTCAACGTCGTCAAAGGGCTGCCGTGGAGCGTCAACTTCAGCGTGGTGGCGACGCTCATCGTCACGGTCGCGGTGGCGATCTTCGGGCCGGTCAGGAGGCTGCTTGAGTGGGCGCGCGGGACGCTGCCGCTCTCCGATACCACGCTGGCCAATGCCCGTGAGGACCTGGCCACGGCGCTGGCGGCCGGATGGGCGCAGGAGGAGCGGGTACGGCGCATCAACGATCCCTGGCCGCTGCCGGTGCGCTGGTCCGGCGATATCTCCGGGAAATTCGACGAGATCGGCGAGGCGTTCACGGGACTGCCGTCCCGCAGACTGGTCATCCTAGGTCCCGCGGGCGCCGGGAAGACCGCGCTCGCCGTGAAACTGGCCCGCGAACTGCTCGACGCCCGGGTGCCCGGCGATCCGGTGCCTGTCCTGCTGTCGGCCGCTACCTGGACAGATCCGTCCCCGATGAGCGAGTGGGTAGCCGCCCAGCTCGCCATCGATCACCCCGGTCTCGCGGTGCGGGTGAAGACCGGGACCGGCGACATCGTCCCGCTGGCGCGGTCGCTGGCCGCGAGCGAGGTGCTGCCGGTCATCGACGGCCTCGACGAGCTGCCCGAAGTACGCCGTAGCGAGGTGGTCGCCGAGGTCAACGCGCATGGCTCGGACAACGCGGTCGTGCTCACCTGCCGTCCCGACGAGTTCCGGGCCGCCACCGCCACCAGGCCTATCGCGCTCGCGCCGGTCATCGAGCTGGTGCCGCTGGAGCTCACCGATGTCCGCAGCTACCTGGCGGAGGCAACCGAAGCGCCGCTGGACCGGTGGCAACTGGTGTTCGACGCGTTCAGCGCCGACCCCGGCGGCCCGCTCGCCGAGGTCCTGACAAACCCGCTGATGCTGTGGCTGGCCCGAACCGTATACGAGCAGGGCACCACCGAGCCGGGTGAACTGGTCGACCGCGCCCGGTTCAGCAGCAGGGACGCGATCGAAGGGCATCTGCTCGCCGGGTTTGTCCCCGCGGTCTACGCCACCAGGAGCCGCGACCGCCGCCGGGGATTGCGCTGCTCACCGGCTCAGGCACAGCGCTGGCTCGGGTTCCTCGCTGCCTGGCAAGGCCGGACCGATTCCGCGGACATCGCGTGGTGGCGGCTGCACCTGGCCGAGCCGGGCTGGTCGGTGGCCGTATCGGCGCTGCGCGCCGTGCTGTACATGAGCGCGGCCTGGTGGGCGATGACCTGGGCGCTTACCCGCCGCGGCTACTGGTCTGCCGGCCATTACAACGGCCGCGGCCACTTCCGTGACCTGCTGCTCGCCGGACCGCTCGGGGGGGCGGTGCGGCCGCTTACGGGTCCGCTGGTCACGAGCAGAGGGCTGCCGCCCGGCTTCGACCAGGACGTCAAGCATTTCATCCACATTGTCGAGGGGGTCGGGCCGGTGCGGATAGCGGGCGCGGCGGTCGTACTCGCGGTGCTCGGCTTGTTTGACGCTGACCGGGGGCCGGATCCGCAAACGCCGCGCCTGACGTTCGCCGGGCTTCGGCACGCGGTGCTCAGGCCCTGGGCATGGATCGCGGCGGTGGCGTACCTGTGGTGGCTGTCGCGGTTCCACCGCGAGCCGATCGGCGTCATCGCCTCCCTCTGGGTTACCCAGCTGGTGCTGATCTGGATCGGCATCCTCACCGCGCGATGGGTACTGCTGTCGTCGCTGACGGTGCCGGTGGACGTGTCGTCGGCGGCGGGACCAGTCGCGCTGCTGCGCCGCACCCGATGGGTTTACCTGCTGCTGCGCGTCGCCGCGGCGACGTCGATAGCGAGCATATGGCTCTGGGCGGGCGCTACGTTCGCGATCGCGGATGCCGGCCTGACCGGCGCCACGTTCGTCATCGTCGCGATCCTGGGCAGCCGCGGTGGCGCCTATCCCCGCTACCTTGAGGCGAGGTTCAGGCTAGCGGTACGACGCCGGCTTCCGTGGCGGACGCTGTCGTTCCTCGCCGACGCGCACCGCCGCGGCGTGCTGCGTCAATCCGGTGCCACCTACCAGTTCCGGCACGTCCGCCTGCAGGAACAGCTCGCCGTCAGCTATTCGCCGTGGCCGCCGCCGCTGGCTCCGCTGGCCGCGCACCTGCGGCGTCGCGTGACGGACGTAGCGGCCCTGATCGAGCACCGCCGAGAACAGTGGCGAGCCGATACCCAGGTGGTCACGGTGGACGCGGACGGGGTCTCGGGCGTCATCGCGGTGCGATCGCCGGCCGACAGCCTGCGGCAGGAGATCGGCGCCTACCCCGGCACGCTGGTGCTCGCGGCCATCCTCGCCGTGTTCGTGATCTGCGCCGGCTTCATCCAATGGTATTACTGCCCCGCCGGACTGGTCCTGATCGCCATGGCGCTGGCCGCATACTTCTGGCCTCGGCTAGGTCACTACAAGGCCGGGCTGGGGTTCGTGCCCCGGTCGTGGTCGCTGCGTACCTCGCCCGACGGGATCGAGGTATCCCAGGAGGACGTGACCGCGTCGGTGGCGAAGTCCGGCATCCAGCGCGTGCAGGTCAGGCGTGTCCGGAACCCGCGGGGTACGGCCACCGAGTGGACGGCATTGCAGGTGCGGCTCCGCCCCGGGACCACGGTCCCGTTCCCGACGTGGCGACGGTGGCTGCCGGTGGTCTGGCTGACGACGAAGGCCGCAACGGGCAAAGAGCCGCAACTGGAGGCGGCACTGCACGCGTTGCCCGAGGTTCCGCTCGCCGCCAGCCTGGCTACCCAGCGGCGCGTCACGGCACGCGAATACTCGGCTTCCGGCGTGCTGACGGAGCAGCCGATCCCCTGGACGGACGCCGTGCTGCCATGCGCAGCGGTCACCGCGGCGTTGTACGTCTTCCGCCAGTCGACGCTGAGCTTTTTCTGCCTCGTGATCTGCCTGGTCATGCTGACCAGCTGCCTGTACCGGCTCAACGTGCGCCTGGGCACGCGACCGCTGCCCAAGGGACCGTGGTCGCTGCTGATCACCTGGGACCAGATCGAACTGGAGGCAGACGGCGAGGTCACGTGGCTACGGCCGGAGGACGTGGAGGAGGCCGACGTACGCGCCCTTTACCACTGGCGAGGCAGGGGTCTGCCCGTCCTCACGGTGCAACTGAGGCTGCGCCCTGGTGTGCGGGTGCCGTATGTAAGCGCGGACGGCTGGTTCCCGGTGTACTGGAAGCCGACGCTCGACACCAGCAACATTCCCACCGAGCTGATCGCGGTGCTGCACCGGTTCACCGGCGGTCAGTTCGGCAAACGGCTTGCCGGGCTGGCCAAGCTCCGGCATATCAGTGCTGGCGGTTGACCAGGTTGTGGTCGAAGGCGAAGACCACGGCGGCGGCACGGTCGCGGAGCTGGAGTTTGGTGAAGACGTGATTGATGTGCGTCTTGACCGTTCCCTCACTGACGAAAAGGTCCGCCGCGATTTCCGTGTTGGTCTTTCCCTCGCCGATCAAGATCAGCACCTCGCGTTCGCGGGCGGTCAGTGAGCCGAGCGCCGGGCAGGCGGCCGCGGGCGGCGCGGGGGCGGCGCGGTAGGCGGCCAGCACGCGGGCGGTGACCGCGGGGTCGAGCCAGGCGCCGCCGTCAGCCACGGTGCGCACCGCGCGCTGCAGGTCTTCGGCGGGGGCGCCCTTGAGCACGAAGCCGGCGGCGCCCGCCCGGAGCATGCCGGCCAGGACCTCCTCGTCGTCGAACGTGGTGAGCGCCAGTACCGGGGGAGCCTCGGCCTGGGTGCGCAGCTGACGGGTCGCCGCCACCCCGTCGACAAGCGGCATCCGAACGTCCATCAGTACCACGTCCGGGCGCAGCTCCACGACCGCGGCCTGGACGGCACCGCCATCCGGGCACTCGCCCACGATCTCGAAGCCGAACCGCGAGCGCAGGATGCCGCGCAGCCCGGCCCGGACCAGCTCCTGGTCGTCGACGATCAGCACCCGGATCATGGGCGGGTCTCCGGGAGCGGGAACCGGGCGCGGACCAGCCAGCCAGCGCCGCTCGGGCCGGCCTCGCAGGTGCCGCCGACGGACTCCGCGCGTTCGCGCATGCTGAGCAGGCCATGGCCCGCGGCGCCGTCAGCGCCGCCGGGGCCGGCCGCGCCGAGGCTGTCCACGGTGAGGATCGCGGTGTCGGCGGCCACCGCCAGACTGGCGGTGGCCGGCGCGCCCGCGCCGTGCTTGATCACGTTGGTCAGCGCCTCCTGGAGTATCCGGTACACCGCGAGGCCGATCGTGGCCGGGAGCCGGCTGGTGTCCCCGTCCGCGCCGTACGAGACGTCCGCCCCGGCGGACCGGAACCGCGCCACCAGTTCCGGCAGCCCCGACGCGTCGGGCAGCGGGGTGGTGCCGGTCGTGGCGTCGGCGGAATCCCGCAGCATGCCGACCACCTGGCGGACCTCGTCGAGGCTCTCCCGGCCCAGCCGCTCGGCCTCGGCCAGCGCCCGCGCCGCCTCGTCGGGATCGTGCTCGACCGCGAGCCGGGCACTCATCACGTGCAGCAGCGAGACGGTCAGCGTGTGGGCGATCACGTCGTGCAGGTCGCGCGAGATGCGGTTGCGCTCTTCCACTCTGGCCTTGGCGGCCAGCCCGGCCTGAGCCGCGCGCAGCTGGGCGACCAGCTCGAGCTGGTGCCGGATCAGCAGCCCGCCGCAGAGCGTGAACGTGGTGCCGGCTATCCAGGCGCCCCAGCCGGGGTCCGGTTCGACCCAGATCCATTCGGCGGCGAACCAGGCGATGACGGGGGTCCAGTACACCAGGCCGGCGCCGCGCCCGCCGACCAGGGCGCACCAGCCCGCCAGCAGGCAGATCGTGAAGCAGACCGGGTTGGCGGAGCGGTTGCCGCTGATCACCGCGATCGCGGCGGTGGCCAGCGCCGCATAGCCGAGCAAGGGCACCAGCGGCCGCAGGCGAGCCGGCCGCAGCCGGCCGGACGGCACCGGCGCCCCGGTCACGAGCAGCGCGGCGGCGGCGGTCGCGACCACGCCGGCCGGCAACGTGACCGGCAGCGGTAGCTGATCTCGCTGGATCCGGCCCAGGCCCACGCCGAGAGCCGCGACCGCGCCGAAAATGCCGATCGCGGCCAAGACGCCAGCCCGGCCTGGCAGGGGCCGGGCCGGGCTGGCGTCTACCGTCATGTGGCGGATTCTACGACCCACTACAGGACCGCGCGCCGCGCCGCCACCGCGGCGACCAGCACGGTCACTCCCGCGAGCGCCAGCAGCGAACCGCCCGCGGTGCCGATCCCCAGCCAGGGCGAGCGGACCGCGTCGGTCAGCAGGGTCAGCGGCAGCGGCCTGGCGACCGCGCGCACCGCGGCGCCCATCACGTGCGGGGGCGGGCCGCCGGAGCCCAGCAGGAACGAGGGAAAGAACAGCAGCAGTCCCACCGCCTGCGCCGACCGCGCGGATGGCAGCACCGAGCCGAGCAGCACGCCGAGCCCGATGAAGCACACCGCGCCGACGGCCAGTGCCGCACCGACCCGCCACGCGGAGTGCACACCAGGCAGCCCGTATACCGGAGCCGCCACGGCGAGCAGCAGAGCGCACGCCACCACCGTGGTGACCAGCCCCACGACCAGCTCCGCGACGGCAAACGACCAGCGCGGGAAGCCCGCGACCGCGAACCGGCGCAGCACGCCGCGCTCCCGGTACGAGGCAAGGTGCACCGGCAGCATGACCAGGCCGATCGCGCCGATCACCACGGTCAGGTACGACGCCACGTACCAGTGCGCCGGATCGGTGTACTCAAAGGCCCGGTCCGGCCTGGTGCCGAAGGCCCCGCCGATGATCAGCATGGTCACCACCGGGAACACGAACACGAACGTCAGCACCAGCGGGTCGCGCCGCATCAGCCTCAGCTCGGCGCGGATGAGCCGCCACGTCATGACTCTCCGCCGATCAGCTCGATGGTCGCGTCCTCAAGCGAGGGCACCTGGACGGACATGTCGGCAGGCACGCACTCCCAGCGGACCAGCGCCGCCCCGACGTGCGCCGCGATCCGCCGGTCGCCGCGCACGGTGACCCGCGGTCCGTCCCGTTCCACCGAGCACACGCCGTCAAGCCGGCGGATCTGGTCCAGCAGCCCCGCGGGCGGATCCGGCAAGCTGAACCGGATCACGGCCCCGCCGGCATGCCGGCTCACCAGGTCCGCCGGCGGCCCCGCGTCCAGCACCCGCCCGGCGCGCAGCACGATCACCCGGTCGCACAGCGCCTCAGCCTCGTCCACCTCATGTGTCACGAGCAGCACCGTGGTGCCACCCTCGTGCAATTGCCGGACCGCGGCCCAGACGCTGCGGCGCGCGGCCGGGTCCAGGCCCGTGGTCAGCTCGTCCAAGATCACCAGCCGCGGCTTGTTCAGCAGTGCCAGCACCAGGAACAGCCGCTGCCGCTCGCCGCCGCTGAGCGTCGCGAACGCCGAGCGCAGCCGCGAACCGAGCCCGAACTGATCCAGCAACGAGGCGCCATCGGCGCCGTGGGCGGTGCCGAACAGCGACACCGCCTCCGCGACCCGCAGCCGGTCCGGCAGCCCCGACTCCTGGAGCTGGCTGCCCACGTGCGGGCGCAGCCGGGCGGCCTGGGTGACCGGGTCGAAACCCAGCACCCGCAGCGTGCCCGCGTCCGGCCTGCGCAGGCCCTGGACGCACTCCACGGTCGTCGTCTTGCCGGCGCCGTTGGCGCCGATCAAGCCGACGATCTCACCGGCGGGGACGTCGAGGTCCAGACCGTCCACCACCACCCTGTTCCCGTACGCCTTGCGCAGACCTCGCACGGTTACTGCCAGGGGGGTCTGGGGGGATGGTTCCCCCCAGATAGAATCTGTGCTTCCCATGACCACGATGCTTTCAGCGGGCGAAGCCGCCAGCATCGGCCCGCGAATGGAACCAGATCTCCATCCGCGGATAGAGAAAGTGATGTCGTTATGAGGTCAACGGGTTTATCACCGAGGTGCGGGCGGCGCACCGAGTCACCGATCAGCCTGCCATGGTGGAACACGCCCCACCGCAGTCGGAATCCCGGGTCAGCCGCTAGGGTGAGGCTCCCTCTGGAGGCTCCCCGAGGAAGCGGGCCTCGAGGCGGGTCTCGGTGATCCCCGCCCCGACCTGGTAGGCGGCTCCGCCGACCTGGTAGGCGGCGGAGCCCGGCCGGTCCGCGATGACCTCGGTGAGCTCCTCGTCGACGAAGTGGGCACCCACCCCGTCGTCGCAGGCGAGCCCGGCGGGCAGCGTGCCCTCCGCGATCAGCTTGTGATAGAGCGGGCGCCGTCCTCGCTCGGAGTTGTAGTGCGGGCAGTAACTCCCGCTCAGCAGCCCGAGTCCGTCGGTGAACGGACGGAGCTCCCGCCCGAACGAATCCGTGGTTCCTCCCTCGAACCAGCAGATCCCGCCCGCGCTGGACCCGGAGAGTACGACCCCGTCGTGCCATGCCTTGCGCATGATCACGTCGAGCCCGTGTACCCGCCACACCGCCAGCATGTTCGCCACGCTGCCGCCGCCGACGAAGATCGCGTCCTGGGACAGCAGCAAATCCGCCGGGTCGGCGACGTTCGGCATCGGGAAGAGGGCGAGGTGACTGACCCGCGCCGGATGTCCGGCAAACCGGTCATACATCAGCATCGCCCACCGGGGATCATCGCCGGCGGCGGTATTCAGCACGCAGATCCTGGGCTCGCGCTTACCGGTCAGCCGCAGCACGTAGTCAAGATGCAGCGGCACGTGCCCCTCGGGCATCAGCATGCCGCCGCCGATCGCGATCACGTGCTTCCGCTCGTCAGCTGCCATGCCGTGAACGTAGCCCGGTTACAAGTGGCGAGCAAACCCGGGGACGGCTTGCACTCTAAGTAATTGTCTGGCCGCTTTTCGCACATTTCCGACGGAACCCCGCCCCGCCCCCGGCAGCCTCTGCCCCAGCGCGCACGTATCACGACATATCTGGAAATGGTGGACATTTTCCCCCTCGGAACTGGACCCTGCCGGCCCATCGCGTGCGCGTGGCCGTTGCCGACCCCTGCGGCCCGCCGCGGGGTGGCCGCCGGGTGCGCAGCCTGTGGCTGGAGTGCCGTAAGCGGCTGCCGGGATACGGGGCGCACCGGCACGCCCGCCAACGACGTGGAAGATTGCC
>Ga0207664_10000967_pt1 | contig 19382 bp, 25 predicted proteins | sample LARL83metaG_FD_184349 | JGI IMG/M metagenome (GOLD analysis project Ga0207664, IMG submission 184349) | Corn, switchgrass and miscanthus rhizosphere microbial communities from Kellogg Biological Station, Michigan, USA - LAR L8-3 metaG... | ecosystem: Host-associated > Plants > Roots >... | reverse complement strand
GAGTCGCCACGCCAGCCTGAACCCAGCGGCTAGCGTCAGGCGTGGATGCGCCCAGCCATGCTGCGCTATGCCCTCCGGCTGTCAGGCCGATGACGTGCAGGAGCGCGACAGTGGCCTTGAGGTGGCCGAGCTTGATGCCGAAGTAGCGGTACACCTTCGGGGTCAGCCTTAGAGCCTGCTGACCAGAGCCAGAATCAGAATGACGAACAGGACGATGAGAAGAACGGTGACGATGCTCATGCGACAGGCGGCTCCTTCTTCTGGTTCGGCACGCCCCACACGACGGCAAGCGCCGACAGGGCGGCAATAGCGATCGTGATTCCTTCCACGACCCCGATACGACCGTCTGAGACGTACGCCGTCTGTGCGGCTCCCAGACCAGCCAAAGCTGCGGCGAAGATCGCCTTGAGGTACTGCTGCATAAAGGGTTCTCCTTAGTTCCAGATGTGCCAGGCGATCGCAGCCACGGCGGGTACGAGAAGACAAATGCCTGTGTAGGCACCGACCATGCGCCAGCGCCATCCTTCCAGTTTTTCCACTGCCACTTGCAGATCCTTGAACTCGGCGATCTGCTCCGGCCTGTTGGCTAGACCGAGACGAATGGCGGCGATGTCGTTTCGTAGCGTGTGCATCTCTTCACGCTTGATCTTCGTGTCCTCGAGGACGAGCAGTCGCGCCTCGTTCTTGCGAATCCGGTTCTCGTGGTCGTCAAGCTGCTGTCTAGTGCCGATCGAGCCCGTGCGGTCGATACGGTCGATCTTGTCCGCGAGTTTGTTCACCGTGTCCCGAATGTCGAGGACGACCTCTTTGACGGTGAAGCCCTTGTCTAGGTCTCCGTTAGTCGTCATTACTTGAAGAACCCCGGAGAGCAGATCGACTCGTCCAAAGAGCGGCCTAGCGCATGGTCCGTGTACTGGGTCGCGTGCGCCGTGACCTTGATCCCGAAGCCGCACTTGGGGGAGCAGAGATGCTGGCCCCTGGCCGGGTCGTAGTGGGCCGACCAGAGCAGGTAGTCCTGCCCGTACCTGAGCCCGTTGCTGCCCAGCTTGTTGACGAGCGACTGCATCTGCGAGGCAGACGTATAGACGACCGGGCGCGCGACATCGTGAGGCCGCGTATGCCAGATGGCGAGCTGCCGCTTCACCCAGGCGGGCGCCTGCATGATCGAGGCGTCACCCGGCTCGACATCGAGGCAGTCCCCGTTGTCCTGTCCGAACACGGCGATCATCAGCTTCTTCGCCTTCGGCCAGCCAGCCAGGACTTTCTGCCAGGTCATGTAGTGGCCGTCCACGTAGCCGGCAACAGCCTGCGCGTCCTTCGGGATCAGCGACACGTTCACGTCATCGAACATGAGCATCGTGACCGGCTTCGGCGCGGGTGCCGGGGCGGGCTTCGGGGCAGGCTTTGTGCGGTTGCCTTTACGCCATTTCAGCCACTTCCAGGCCCAAGTCGGGATACGACGAGGCAGCCCGTGTGGGCGTGGAGCTAGAGACATGGACCCCTCCAGGGTGTACTCTGGGAATGTGCGACGTGTAGTGGCAGCCGTGATCTGCCTGGGACTATTGATTGCTCTGTTTGTGTGGACGAGCGACAACAAGCCGCGCTGCCCGTTTGACGGAGCCGCGCAGGCGTACGACTGCTAATACCCTCCGCCGCTGTTGTAACCGGAGGAGCCGCCATAGCCGCCGCTTCCTCCGTAGCCGCCCGAGCCGCCGTAGCCGCCAGTGTTGGCACCCTTGGCCTTGGTCGGCGGACCGTAGTTCTGGACGCCGACGCCGAACAGGTCGGGCAACCCGTAGCCAGCGACACCCTTGGCGCCCGTCGAGTGGTAAATCTGTGCGAGATCCTGCCAGAGCAGCGGGACCATGCGCTGTGTGGCCTCGTTCTTCAGATTGAACTTCTGCCCGAATGAGCCGCCCTTCAGGGCGTCGATCACAGAGGAGGGAACGGGTGCAGCCTTGTTCTCGAGGAACTGCATCACCACGTCCAGCCGTGAACGACCAAAGCCGCTCGAGGAGAGATTCTCGACTTTGCCCGACGTAGAGCTGATTACCTGGCCCGTGTAAATCTGGTCGATCAGGCGGATGGGCTGCGTGAAGCCGCCTGCGAAATCGACGCGCGTGTTGCCGATGCGGACCTTGCCGAAGTCGGCATTACGCGGGTCGGTGACAACCTTCGCGCCAGCCATCTTGGCGGCAAAGAGAACTAGGTTCAGCGTCCCGGCGAGTCTTAGTGCGGCTTTGAGCGCCTCTCTGCGCGCGAACGGCTCCATGCGAATGTAGTACAGGGGGTTCAGAAAGTTGAACCGCGAGGCCATCAGACGCGGCGAGAAGAATAGAGCGTTGAGCGTCGCCGTGTGCTGGCCCAGCTTGCCGAGGTCGCCACGCCCAGTGGCAGAGTTGACGAACTTGCCGATGTCCTTCAGTAGCTTCTCGCCCTGCGGTCCGCCCAAGTGGTAGCCGTTCTCGGCCGCTTGGTGGGCGAGCTGCGCGAACAGCTTTGCGCGCGTTGAGTTGAGGAAGAGAACGTAGGCGCGGTCTGATCCGCGAACGATTCCACTCATCCCCCTAGCGGCCTGTTTGAGGCCGGGAGTAGAGCGGACACCTGGCAGCTCGTGGAGGTTCTCCGCGATATTGGACATGAACTGTTCTTCGCGATCTGAGAGTTTCGCGGCGCCCTTGACGGTATCGCCGATGTCTGTGAGGGAGAGCCCAGCCTTCTCCATCAGCGGGAACTCCGGCATGTCGTGGATCGCCTTCACGCCCTGTTGGAAGAACTCTTCCGAGTGCGCTGCTTGCAACATGGGGCCGAAGCCCTTGAAGAAGACCGAGGGGTGCGAGGCCATCACTACGAGCCCCTGCCGGAACGGAGCGCTCAGGTCGCCGCTCGCCATGAGGGCACGCGGCACGTTCATGATGTTGGCGATCGACTGCTCGAGACCACCGCTCTTAATGCTGGCGAGCATCCCGCTCGTCTGCTCCTTGCCGAAGGCACGCTCAAGGAGCTTCTGGTCGCTCTTGGTCGGGACCTTGCCGGCGATAGCCTCGTCCAGCGCGTCCGTCGTCCTGACCTTTTCGTAGGGCTGGAAGTGCGGATGGTCGTAGATGTGGTTGATGGCCTGGTCGCGCAGCTCGGGCGTGAGCCCGGAGAAGCCCCGGAAGATGCCTGCGGGCAGCTTGCCCTCCAGCGCCCTCTTGGCTGCGACGTGCCGCGCGAGCCCGCTCTTGCCCGCAGAAGCCTTCTCAATCGCTCCTGCGCGACTGCTGCGCTCAACAGCGCGCGCCTCTTCCTGCTGGGCACGAAGCGCGCCGATGCCCGGATTGTCGATCTTGGCTCCGACCTTCTCGTACTTGCCCATCCCCTTGAGGTCGGGATGTAGTCCCTGGCGGATGATTCGTCCGGCTTCGCCTCCAGTTTCGGGCGCCATCTCACCGGGCGCATGAGTCGTGACCTTCGGAATGATGCGACCGAAGCCCTGCTGGCGAGCCTTCTTGGCTTCACCCAAGACGTGTGCGTTGGCCTGCTCGGCGGTACGCTTGGCTCCGCGACGAGCGGCCTTCAGCGCGAGCCTGTCTGCCTTCCTGCTGGCGAGCACGCCGCGAACACCGGAAAGCTGACTGGCCTTCTCGGCAGCCTTGGCAACTCTCGCTGCCTGCGCTGCTTCCTCTGCTCCGCGTGCGGCCTCCACGATATGCGCGGCCCTGCCGAACGGAAGGATTCCCGCAAGGGCCAAGCCGCCAGCCAGCGGGTGACTGCCGATATGGCGAATCTCGTGGTAGCCAGTCAGCCCCTCGGCGTCATAGACGAGGTTCTCATGCGAGAGCGGGTTCACCATCGCGTCGAGCTGCGACTGATTACGCCGGTAGTCCTTCAGCGTGTGCTTGAGCTGCTTCTGCTGCCGACCGATATTGCTCGGCTTAGTCCCGAGGATCGGGGTCGGGGCGCTGATGTCCTTGACGGGACGGTCCTCCGAGATCGGCATAGCTGCGATGGGCTTAGCGATACGCACATGCGGGCTGGCCTGCTGATACTCGTGAACCTTCGACTGCACGTAGAGGTGCTCCACGGGCGACAGGTTCATCTTCGTCAGATGGTTGATCGCAGCCTGACGGCGGTTGGCGTTTCCGCTCGAGAGGTTCTTCGTGTGCTGGGCGATCTGCTTGGCCCTAGCTGGCGTGCCAATGCCGCCCTGCGGGCCGCTTACTCTCACTTGCCGTACCTCCTGGCACCCATGTAGCCGCCGAAGCTGAAGACGCTCTCGACCCGTGCGTGCGAGCCCGTATGGGGCTCGTCAATCATCATGCCGTGGCCGATGTAGACGCCCACGTGACCGGGCAGGCCGCCGACCGAATCGCTGCCACGGAAGAACACGAGATCTCCGGGCTGGAGCGCTCGCTTCGGGACAGGACTGCCGGCCATCCACTGTTGCTCGGACGTACGCGGAATGCTGATTCCTGACTTCGCGTACAAGAACTGAGCAAAGCCGGAACAGTCGAATCCGCGCGGCGTCGTGCCGCCCCAGAGGTAGGGCGTCCCGAGGTACTGGTGGGCCATGCCGACGATGTGCAGCCCGAGAGCCGACTCGACGTGGGACGGTAAGCGCCCGCCCTTGAACGATCCGAGTTGCTTGTCGAGTCCTGCGAGTTGCGCGGAAGCGAACCTGTTGACCGCCTGGTTGATCTGCTGGTTCTCGTTCAGGTTGAGCTTCATCGGCGCAGGCGCGGGCAGCAACGCCGTAGCCGTCTGCTGCTGCGCGGGCGGCTTAGGCGGATTGAACGTCGCGTGCTCTGTCGGCGATAGGTTCATCTTGGCAAGGTTCGCCTGTCCCCTGGCCGCGCGTCCGGGGTTCGGGTTCTGTGCTTCCTGAACGTGCCGTGTGATCGCCGCCACTCGGACCGGATGGCCCTCGGGGAGATCAGCCCCTACGAGCATGGCTTAGTACCAACCGAACTGCTGTTCGTGCTGCCAAGCGGCCATCGGCGAGCCATAGCGCTGCTTGATGTAGTCCAGCATCCACTTGATCTGGACTAGCGGATTGTTCGCGTAGCCCTTGGGGACCTTGTGGCCGAGTTCCTGGCCGACCCCAAGAGCGCCGGACTTCTTGTTGCGAGCCAGGTAGTTCCATCCCGACTCACGATTCCCGATCGCGTCAAGGGCGCGAAGCTGGTTGGCATCGCCCCAGCCGTATCCTGCGGCCATTCGGAAGGCGACGTTCCTTGCTCCCTGCGGAGTCCTCGCAGACCTGGCGTTACCCGGCCCGGAGAAGATCGCACCCTCGATCTGCTTGCTCTGTATGTCGAGCGGCGGAATCTGCTCGGGGATGTTGTAGCCAGCTTCGCGGAGCGCCTGAATGGCGATCGAGGGCGGGATGCCAGCGAGGATCTCCTGCTTGAACGCCTGCTTGTAGTTGAGGGGAGGCAGGGCCGCTTTCGATCCGCTCGCCGGGATGCCGTCGTGAGCGTGCTGGGCAATATTCCCGGCCTGCCCCCGAATGTGGACTAGCTCGTCGGGAGTGAAGCCGCCGCCTGCGCCGTTCTTCTTGGCCTCCGACTTGAGCGCCCGCATCTGAAGGCTCTTCTTGGCGAGCCCGAGACGGGCGAGAGCGATCCGGTAGTTGCGGTTCTGGCTGTACGCCGACTGCGCTGCGCGCTGGGCCGAGATGTTGATGCGCTGCTGGCTCTGACCAAGCTCAGCCTGGTGGTACTGGTTCTCAGATGCGAGCCGCTGTGCCGATAGGCCAAGCTCGGCCTTGTGGTAGCCCATCGTGCTCAGCGTCGAGAGGAGCCGCTGGTACACCTCGGGCTGGGTAGCGGCGATCTTCGCCAGCTCGCCCTGAAGGCTCGTCAGGTTCGGGTCGCTCGAGAGCGTCGCCGACGCCTGCTGCTGTCCCTGCTTGAGCACATCGCCGGGAAGCATCTGCGCGGCAGAGCCGAACGCTGCACCCTCACGTTGCAGCGTCGTCGCCGGGATGTAGCCCTCGAGCCCGTATGCGGTGCCGCCAACATCGGCCGGATGCTGAAGCCCTGCGGCCGGCGTACCCATCTTCTGGAGGAAGGCGTTGTTCGAGTCGGCCTGCTGGTTTATCGTCTGCTGTACGTCGCTGCCGAGGCCGTGCGCGTACCCGGCGTCCGCATTGGCGGCGTTCGTGTACGTGTCTTGCACGCGCGGAGCGACCCCCTGAAGGAGCGCGGCGGCAGCCTTGGCGAAGCCCATCTGCTGACGGGCTTTCGACAGGTTGGCCGCACGCTCAGCCTGGATCTGTTGCAGGATCGGCTGCTCGGACGCGGAGACCTGGGCGCGCGAGACGCGCATCGCCGTTCCGCCGATACCTTTGCCGCCACGCCCAGCGCGGCCTGCGCCCTTGGCTATGGGACCTGACTCCTTCTACTGGTACTGCATTGACGGAGGCGGCGGCGCAGGAGCCGGAGCAGGCTGCGCTCCCTGGATCGCGTGCATTAGTGCCTGCGTGACCCAGCCGGGGATATTGTGATGACTTACCGCGTAGGGATGGCGGGACTCCCAAACGCTCGCTGCGTAGGCATTGTCGCCGTGCTCGTGGTAGTACTGGGCCGGATTGTGGGCGTCATAGCCGCCCGGAGGCGGAGGCACGTTCGCCGGGGGTGGCCCCGGAGTAATGCCGGTGGGGGCAGGAATAGTTACCGGACCGCCAGGACCGAAGCCGTGAATCTCGCCGCTTGCGTTGGGCGTGAACGCGGAAGGATGGCCAGCCCCAATCAGGGCATGGATCAGCCCAGCAACATCCATCGGGTGCACCGCCTGGTTGACCGCGCCGACAGGATTCCCAGGATGCGGCATGGAGCTGTAGAGCGGCCCCGGATGCGGCATCTGATTGAAAAGGCTCTGCGGCGCCTGAGCGTGTGGAAAGGCATTCAGGAGACCCTGAATGAGGGGCGAAATCGCCAAGAGTGCTGACTCCTACGACTTGAGGGTGAGGGTGCCGTTGCGGCCCAGGACGTAAGTGAGTCCCGTGCCGTCATCCCTGAGCGTCCACGTCTTGCCGTGGCGGATCGGGGTGTATCGCTCGCCCGAAGGGCCAACATACTTGCCCGATCGCGCGTTGTAGTGCAGGTTGAAGCCCTGATACTGCGGCAGAGCCGAGTCCTGCGCCTCGGTCTGCTGGATAGCCTGGTCGAGCTGTTGCTGCTGGCCCTGCTGTTCGGTCGTGTAGTTCTGCTGGTAGCCGGTGATCGCGCTGAGCAGTTTCACGAGAGCCGCCTGCTGGGCACCCTCGTAGGCGTGCTCTTGGTTGCCCGACTGATAGGCATCCTCGCCGGAGGACAGGGCTCCCCGGGCGGCCAGGCTGTTGCGAAGAGCCCGCACGGCCTGATCTTCCTGGCGCTTCATTTCGGCCTCGGTCGAGAACTGATTGTTGGCCGCAAGGCCAGCCGTGGCCGGGTCTATGTCGCCCTGCAGCATTTGCAGCGCTTCGGGTGACAGGCCGAGCTGCTGAGCCTCGTTGGCGAAGTTGGGAACGTCGCCGAACTGGATCAAAGCCTGATTGGTCGCGGCGTGTCGCTGGGCGTCGCTCTGAATGCCCTGCGCGGAGAGCGACTGCTTGAGTGCCATGAACGCCGGGTCCTGGTTGATGATCGACTGGTAGTCAGGTGTGTATGCGGCGATTTTCGGACCCCTGAACGCCCTAGCGACCCCTCCTCCTCCTGGGACTGACAATCAGACTGACTCCATCTATGAGATTCCGTAAAGGCTTACGGTGCTGCCGGTGGCGAAGTTGGAGGTTCCGTCACTGGGGATGAACGTGATCGACGTGATTGCGGCCGTGCTGTTCCAGAGTCCTGTGCTCGTACCCGAGAACCAGTTGCCGGTTGAGGTGGTTCCGAAGAGAGCCCAGTTGCTCACAAGGTTCTTCACCATGCTCGTGTTCTTGTAGTTCGGAATCCATAGGTTCGCTTGGCTGAAGAAGTTCGCAGTGGCGCTTGGCCCTGTCTCTACGGTCCCGTCCCAGTACGCGATTAGGCCGCCGCTGTTCCCGACACTGTTGCTTGCCCCAGAGCCCCAGTTGTGCTCGCGCCCGTAGTTGCTGCCCGTATCCCCATTGAGTCGCAGCCTTGAGAGCGCGTTGGCTACTCCGGTGACGGTCGAACGAAGCGCATAGATGAGATAGAGGTGCGTGTAGGTGCCAGGGATCGAAGAAAGCGTGATGTTCGCAGCCGGAGATCCGAGAGTCGTAGTGGAGATCAGCGTCATGGCGCCGCTGGCGGAGGCTGCCCACTTGAGGCCGAGCGTCTGAGTCGAGTCTGCGGTGAGCACGTTCCCGTCCGAACCAACCGGAATACGGGCGTCTACCGTCGAATGGCCGTACAGGTCGCCTTTCGTCGTCAGAGGCGAACTGCCGCCCGAACCCGCGTCCACCCATGTTCCGGGCGAGCCGGCGACCGTACAGATGAAGACATGCCCGTTCTGGGCGATCACAAAGTCGCCGATTGCGAACGTCCCCGAGGCCGGAGCGCCCGAGGCCGTAGCGCCTACGTAGCGGCTCGCAGCGGTAGCGCCAGGAGTGCCCGTGGAGAGCAGCACGGGGGAGCGTGTGGCGTAGGAACTGGGCGGGTTGGTCGCCTGGTACTGGATCAGATAGTCGAGAAACGGGGCAGGCAGATTCGACGGGTCGCTGAGAACCCTCCTGATCTCGTCCTCGAGCGCCATCTACAGCGACCCAATCTCGATCGGCTCGAACGTGCCCTCGAGCGCGTAGAGGTTCACGAAAGCGTACGGGCCAGTAACAGCGAACTTCAGTCCGAGCATCTGAGAATGGGTTGCGCCTCCCTGCGTGGGGCTGAAGCTGCGTCGGACGCGATGAACCCCGGTCGCGTTAGCCCCTGACGTGGCCGGGAGTGACAACCCGGCCTGGGTGTAGTTCGGGGGGCTGAACCGTCCGGGCTGGGCCGGAATCTTGCAGTAGGACAGAGCCGCAGTCGGATTGTCAGTTGCGGAATCTCCGAGGTCGTAATCCACATAGCCGAAGCGCCACTTTTGTTTACCCATTGACTCGATCCAACGACGGTGCAGGCGGTCGAAGCCACGAAACATGCCGGTCTCCACGATCGGCGTCGGATTCGTGCCGTCTCCATCCTGCTTCACCGTGCTACCCGGTGCCCAGAGCGAAGACAGCTCGGCGACACGGCCGGCGTTGTTTTGGCCCATGTAGAACTTCTCCTGCTGGCCTGCGGAGACGTTCACGAACGAGCTGCCGTTGAGGTTCGTGAAGCGCCAGATTGCTTGATTCTGGAGTGAGACACAAAAGCAGTCGATTAGCGTGCTGCCGTTATTGATCGAGACGATGTAGTGGTTGCGGTAGACACCGCCCGCAATGCGCCATGTGGAGGCCGAATAGACGGACATGATGTTCTGCCAGTAGGAGGACATTTGAGCGCTGGCCGTCAGGTCTACGACCGTCGCTCCGTCCGACATGAAGATGCCGTTAGAGGCGCACCAGATAACCCGGTTGTTCCAGTACGCCACGCTGAAGGCGTCGATACAACCGATGTTCGGCAGGAACGGCTCGAGCACCATGTCCGAGCCGGGGGGCGGAGTCGTGCCACGAAGCCGTTCGGTTGAATCGGCGTGAAAGATCAGGATGGAGTTGAGCGTGGTCGCCAGCGCCGTGATGTTTCCAGTGGTGTCCCAGTAGCCGAACGTCGTGTCCCAGGTTGTCGGGTCTCCCGCAGCGCTGAAGTAGACGCGCTGGCTCGCGTAACCAGCGCCGACAGTGTGATCCTTGTAGGCGGTGGTATAGGTAAAGAGCTGTGATCCGATGGTGCCGAACGTGCCGTCCTTCTTGTAGAAGCACGGAAGCCCACCGCTCCCCTGGGCGAAGATCAGATAGCCACGGTGATATGTGGGAGGACACGACGGATTGGCCATCATCGCTCCGCCGCCAAACGTTCCCACTCCTAGCTTCGTCGCGGCGGCCACATCCCAAAGATTGAAAGCCTGGTCGATAGCGACGACCTTGCCGGTGTCGGGGTGATACCCGACCGCCGTGATCTTCGTGGCGCCCAAAAGCGAAGGACCCGCATAGGTCCAGCCTCCTCGCCCGGAAGTGACGGCCTGAACCTCGTCAGGGATGAAGTCCACGAGGTTGTAGGCCGAGCCGCCAGGCAGCTCCGTGCGGTCTACGTCGCGCCGCATACCGCCCGTGAAGACGGTTGCGAGTGGGAAGGGATGGGGAATAGTCTCTTACTCCTGTCGTTATACTGAGCCATGATGCTCGCAGCGACCGTGTTCCTGGGTGCCTGGCGGATCTCTACATACGTGACGACGCTCGTGTTCGTGACGCTGTACATGGTTCGCCGCGACCGGCGCGTGATCTTCCACTGGTGGGCGTGGATAGCAGGCTTCGAGACCGCCTACCAGCTAACCGGGCTCGCGGTCGGCTCGCTCTACATTCCCGGTGCTGCCGTGCTCTTGGCGCTGCCGGGACTCATCAGCGTGCCTTATCTGACCTGGCGGAAAGGCGTCCGGCCGGCCCTGTGGCCGATGCTGCTAGTTGCCGCGATCTGGGTGATATGGGTCGCGCTCGGCTTCCACGCAAACCAGGTCGAGACGCCCGCAGCGTTCAGCGCATCCACCGAAGTGCTGAACGAAGGGGCGAAAACGGCGTGGGCGTTGGCCTACTTCCTGCCGCTGGTCTCCACGGTCGAGATCAGAGCGTATTTCCGCCAGCTCTACCGGCGTCGTACCGTCTAGCTGTACTGCGAGCCGACATCCACGCCAGGATTGGCGACGTAGATGCGGCGAGAGCGCGGCGGGATCTGGATACCCGCCAGATGCTTGCCGCCCTTGCGGCGCATGTCCTTCTTCATCGTCCCGATGAACCCGTCCCGCTGCTCCGTACCAGGAGGCGCGGTCGGGTCGCCCAGATACATGCGGCGGTAGGTTTCGCCGCTCTGCGAGGACTCGTCATCGAAGGCGTCTCCGGCCTTCCACTGCATGTACAGCTCGAGCCCGTAGTGGAACTCGGTCGGGATGCCGCCTAGCGTCGCAGACGAAGGATCGTCCGTCGCGTTGGCGAGCGCGGTAGGTCTGGGCACGTAGTACACCGTGAGAGAGTCAGTCTGCAACGGGGCCGGGTACAGCATCAGCATGTTCGCGCCCGAGAGGGCGTACAACTGTGTCGGCGAGGTAGTGACTGAGAAGAGTCGCAGGTTGATTAGGTCAGTGGACGATTTGCGGGTGAGCCGGAAGTTCGAGCCGCTCGAGGTCGTGTAGATGTCCTCGATCGCCAGGATGTTCGGGTCCAGCGTGTAGTCGCCGACGCCCGCAGTTGTCGCCATCGTCGCCGAAGCGACATAGACGTGGGTGCGGCGCAGAACGTCGATAACGGCGTCGTTCGCCCAGCCCTTGAGGCGTGGCCCGTCGCCGTTCGCTGGGTTGTTCACGTCGAAGTCGAGACCGAGCACGCCGGCAACGTCCGACTGAAGGGTGGCAAGGGTGCTCATTCTGACTCCTTAGTAGGAAATGACGAGGCAGAAGCCGTCGCCGCCGTTGCCGCCAGCGCCACGGTTGACGCCACTGTTGTTGCTGCCGCCGCCCCCGCCACCGCCGCAACCGTAGGAGCCGTTGCCGCCAGGGAAGGGCGTGCCGCCTGTGCCGGTCAGACCGCCTCCACCGCCGCCGCCTCCACCGATCGAGGGAGGGCCAGTGGTTCCGTTGCCGCCGTTGGCGTTGGCTGCGCCGCCGTTGTTAGGCAGGTTGCCGCAAATGCCGCCACCGGAACCGCCAACATAACCAGTATTGGTGCCGTCAACGCCGCCACCTCCGCCGCCGCCGTGGCCGCCGCCTCCATAGGCGCAACTGCCAGCAGTTCCTACACCGCCGTTGCCTCCTGTGGACCCGCCAGCGCCGCCATCTTCGCTGTCAACGCTGCTGCCACCGCTGCCAAAAGCGGGAGCTGTGGTCGTGCCTCCGGGTGTTGGCAGAGTGCCGTTGGCCGAGTCGTGACCGCTACCACCGCAGCCGCCGTTACCGGCGTCGCCGCCAGAGCCGTAACCTCCTGCACCAGCGAAGACGAACGTTCCGAACGTGGACGGGTTGCCGTTGTTGCCGTGGGCGCTACTGAGGCCGCTTCCCACACCGCCCGTGCCTCCGGCACCGCAAGTGACCGTGACTGTGGAAGGGAGATCAGAAGCGCGGAAGATGCGGTTCACGCCGGCGGCTCCGCCGCCACCAGCACCGCCGCGCGTAGTCGATCCGTCGCCGTTGCGCTGGCCCGCACCACCTCCGCCCGCTCCGCCGAGCAGGTAGACCTGGACGGTCTTTGCGCCAGCGGGCTTAGTCCAGGTGCCGCTTCCGCCAGATCCGGCGAAAACCTGTATGTCGGCTGCCGAGCCGACACCGCCTGCCGCCGCAGCCCATTTCATTCCGGTGGCCTGCGTCGAGTCTGCGGTGAGGACCTGAGTGTCAGAGCCAATACCGAGTCTCGAGACCGACGAGGATGCAAGCGCGGCGATCAGGTCGCCCTTGGTCGTGACCGTGGACTTCGGGATGGCCGCGTTCGCAACCGTCTCCGTGTTGACGATCCGAGTCTTTACGTCGGTCGCACCGCCCTGCGGATTCGTGCCGAGGGTCGCCTCGATCTTGTCCGTAGCGTCAGCGAGATCGTTGACCGTGGAGGCGTGAATGATCTCGCCAACATTGTCTTGATGCGACGTGGAGAAGTTGTCTAGCCCGCCAGGATATGAAGATGCCATCAGTTAGTGGGATCGGGGGTCAAGGGGAGGGTTCCGGGGACGATCGGAGTCAGCGTCAAGCCCTGTCCGGGGCCGCCCGTGATCGACCCGTACGGATCAACCCCGTAGACAGCCACGCCGTAGAACGAGCTGACTACGTTCTGGCCCGCAGGGTCGGGCGTAAGGTTGAGAGTTCCGGGGCTGACCGGAGTGAGCGTGAGCGGCATCTACTTGCCCGAAACCTGCGTATAGCTGGCAGCGGCCTTCTGCATGATCGGCGTCTGCGAGCCGACCTTCTGTGACACGTTCGTCCAGCCAGCCAACGTCTTCTGCATTACGGGCGTGGCGTAACCAGTCTTGCCGGAGATTTTGGTGGCTATCGGTTCTGACTCCTGAAGAGAATCTTGTCTTTACGGGACTGCTTCGCTTTGCCGCGCCGTTTGCGCTGGCCTCTCGTTCTCCAGACGGGACTGCCGTTATGGAAACAGGACGCTCCTGCGCGTCTAGGCACTTCTGATCCAGCTCGGAACGATGATGCTCGAGGTCGGCTTCTCGCGCTGCCTGCGGGCGCGCTCCTTCTGTTCCTCGTCCTCGGCGCGCAGCTCCTCAATCGAGCGTGAAGGACCGATCGTTGTCGGGCCGTCGAACTGCTCCGCGAAGCGGCGCGACTGGTCGTCGCGCATCGGGTAGCCGCAGATGCAGCGCTCGGGAAACGGGACTTCCTGCGCCTCGCCGCACTCCATACAGGCGTAGCCGGCGCGGATACGCCCTACGTCGTACTCGGTGTAGACGAACTCATACTCCGTGTAGCGAGTGCCGTCAGGGCCGATGCCGACACGCTTGCCATCAACGTCTACTGCCACGGGCAGGGCTGGACGCCTATCCAAAGTGAATCACTCCTATGCCGCCCCAACTGAGTTCGTCTTGGACTCCGAAGAACTCCTCGTGGCGGTGGGTCTGTTTCAGTTCATTCCAGAGCTGGTCAACGCGACAGTCGGGCAAGTGAAAGTGCTCAACGATGTCGTGGAAGACGGCGAGACCGCCCTCGCGTACGAGCGGCGAGTACATTTCCCAGTCGCGCTTCACGCCCTCGTAGGTATGGTCGCCGTCGATGAACAGTAGATCGAGCTTCTTGCCGGCGAGATAGCGCTTGACGGCTTTCAGCATCTCCTCAGCGTGCGAGTCGCCCTGGAAAAGCTGAATCCACTGGTGATGCTGGCGATAGCCAAGGAACTTCGGCACAGCCTCCATCGGATAGCCGCCGCCGTACGGGCCGCCAGGAAGGTCAACTGAGACGATCTGCGCGAACGGATGCGCGAGCTGACACCAGAGCCAGAGTGTGCCGCCGTGACAGGTGCCGATCTCGAGCACGTTCCGCAAGTCGCGCCCGTCAAGAAGTTCGACTAGTCGCTGAAGTTCATCCGGCTTCTGAAGCGCGCCGCGAGCGATAGCCTCGTCAGCCAGCGATTGCGTCTCGCCAGAGGTGGATTGAGTGCTCAATGAGCCGCTCGGATGTGACGTAAGCCTTCGCCTCCTCGGCAAGTCTCGGGATTTCATCCCGATGGCGGACAGCCCACTTGAGAGCGTTCAGCCAGTCCTTCGCAGTCGTACAAGTCATCGTGCGGTCGTGCCACGGCTTGTAAGGGGTCGCCGTGGAGACGATCGGCCACGCGCCAGCCATCGCCGCGTCGAGCGCCTTCCAGTCGCTCTTACCGGCCGACCAGGGCGTCTCGTACAGCGGGCAGACGTGCACGTCGCAGGTCGCCAGGAGGCGCCTGTATTCATCCTGGTCGTCAGTCCAGGGAGCCCGCTTGACGCGATATGGGAACTTGGCTGCGTCGCCGATACCGAAGACCCAGACCTCCACGTTCGGCTGCTCCGAGGCCCACCTGAACGCTCGTTGGACGAGCGGCGCATCCACGAGATGTGAATGTGATGCACCCCAGCCGATGCGGAGTATCCCGTCGTCGGGTCTGTCATACGTCTGCCAGTCACCGGGATCGAGACTGTTGGGGCAGACGTAGATGTTGTCGTTCAGCTTCGAGTAGTGGGCAGCCAGGTTCTCGGTGGCGACGATAATCCCGTCCACCCACTTGCAGAGCCGCATGTGTGCTTCGCGGCTATGGTCGTCGCTTCCGGGATCGATCTTGTCGGCCCAGTCGCCTGTTCGGACATCGCGCGGGAGCAGGTAGTTGTCGTCCGTCTCCATCAGAACGCGGACGCCCTGCTCGCGCATCGCGGCCATCAGGATGCCGCGAGACGTGTTGCCGGCGAACGGCCAGATAGCAGCGCCCTTCTGTCTAGGGAAGCTCGCTCCCCACTTGTCGTCCGCCGCCAGGTCGTCTTCGCCGAAAACGAGAACCTGTCCGGGCAGGGCGCGAGCTGGAACTTCGCACCGGATGTAGGCGACGCCTTCGCCGATTTGGCGCCACCATGTAGCCAGAGGCTCTGCCTCCGGCACGTACTCTCCGGTCTTACTTGAAGCTAGTTGCAGCAAGTTTGGCGTACTCGATTCGATTGCCGAACTTGTTAAAATCGGAGCCGTCAACCTCATGCTCCGCATAGCCCTTCGCGGACGTTCCGCCGCCCGTGTTCTTGCGCTGATCCTCGTTCGTCGTCCTGAGCGTGTCTTTCGCCATGTCTTCTCCTATGCCGTCACGATCTCGGCGTTGTCGAGCTGTGCAGCTGCCGTCTCGAGCTGCTCGATAACGGAGGCCCGCTTCTTGTTCTCCTGCTCGTAAGCGAGAGCCTCGGCGACGAGACCCAGCTCGGAGGCGAGCGAGGCAATCTTGTTGTGGTGCGTGTCGTCGTAGGACGGCCACGGCTTCGTGACCTTGACCTCTTCGACCGCGATGAACTCGATGCCGTAATACTGGCTGTTCAGGAGCAGCTTCTCGGCCTGCTCGCGGTCGTTGTCCGTCAGGCTGTTCTCTGCCTGCCACTCGGCGCTGTCCCAAACACCTATCCGGCCATACTCGACCGGGTTGGCGAGCGTAACCATGTCCTCCTCGACGGGAAGACCAGGGAACGTGTGCCAGTGGGCGAAGGCGGCGTCGATGTCGGACTGAAGCAGCCCTGCCTGCGAGAACTGGATCGGCAGCGCCTCAACAACCGTGTACGCCTCGGCCTGCGAGGTGACGGTCTTGCCGCCGATGATGCGAGTCTCGGGGGCGCCGATGGCCTCTTTAGCGTTGCGGTAGTTACCGGCGCTGAAGTTGGCCGATTTCGAGATGAAGCGCATGTGGTCCTTTCGTTGTTGGAGGGAGGCGGGCTGGGCCATACCCGTAGGCTGGGTTGCAGCCCGCCTCCTGCCTCCACCCGCGAGGGTGGGCTCTAGCCGGTGATCCCGGTCCAGAGGGCGTGGCACGACTCCTGTGCGAACTCGAGAGTGGCCTCAGTGAGGTACTCACGCGAGTCGAGGTCGTCGCCGGGGTTCTGCCGCTTCAGGAGAAGCGACGTGTCCCGGTCGCGCAGAGGTGCGTAGCGCACGTAGTCCAGGTCGATCAGGAACGCCGCGCCACCGGCACCCTGGGCACCGTTGGTGGCGAAGTTGTTCCAGTACCGCTTCACGAACACCGGGATGTTGGTTCCGTACGAGCCCGAGACCCACGCATCAACGTGGACGCCCCAACGGCTCTCATCCGGGGTTGCGCGCACCCAGTTGTCACGGAGGAACCCGGACATCGCCTTCGCCACGATCGGGGCGACGAAGAACGCCTTGCTGTTCAGGTTGCCGTGCTGGAGAGCGGTAGTGACCTGACCGTCGAACGTGGACTTGTCGAGCGTGCCGACACTGACGTTCTTGTTCGACGCGATGAACTCGTAAGCACCACCAGCGTAACCACGCTTGTTGGTGGAGTCGAAGTTGCGAGCACCCCAGAAACAGGTCTGCTCAATCGACGTCTTGTGCTCCACGAGCTTCTTGACCTGTTCCTTCATCGGGTTGCGACCGCCGTACTCCTCGATCGAGGTCTCGGTCCCGGTGAAGCTGAACGGGTCACGGTGGATCTGCGTGTAGTTGAAGCCGAGAACGCGCTTCACGACACGCGAAGTACCGTACGACGCGCCCTGCTTGTACGCGGACGAGATCAGGTAGAGCTGATCCGTCGCGCCAACAGTGGCCGCCGCAACGCCACCAATACCACGCTCGACGGTAAGGGCGTCAGTAGCGACAGCCGTGACGTGAATCATCTCACCCGTCGAAAGATCACGGATGATGTCGTCAGCGGCGACGTACTGGCCCTGGCCGGCGGTGAGGTTGATGGTCGTAGCCGTGCTCGCTGCCGAAGCCGAGACGGTGAGGAGCCTAGGCCGAAGCTGGTCCTCGAGCCACTCGCTGGCTCTTGTGTTAGCTCACGGTTTCCCGCGAGATCGGACTATCTCTTCACTTGAGCAAACCGGGGTGTTTGCTCAAGGCTCGACGTATAGTCTCTGAGGATTCTGCGTACTTCATCGAGGTCAACCGTTCGCTTCCATCCCTGGGCGCCATTCAGTTCCCGTGAGCGCTCCACGAACTGCAAGCACTCTTCGGTGATTGGCGACTGGTGGGGCAAGGAGAGCCGGTGCTGCACATAGCCATGCAGGTTCTCGGCACTTTTCTTCTTGGCCCCCGTCAGAACGGGGATGATCCACGGCAGAAACACCTTCAAACGCCCCAGGCCGTGAATATTGATCTGTGCGTACCGCTTCGTCTTGTGCCGCCAAAACCAGAACGGCATCTCGACTTCCTTTAGGTACGCCGCAGCTACCTCCATTGACTCAACGTCGTTCATACCGAACGCCGCTTGTGGAAGGAGCTGGATCTTGAACCTGTTGGTTCTGCGGTCGTTGCGGATCGAGATACCGAAGTAACCCTCTCCGACCATGAGACCTCCAATGAATTCAGGCGTCATCGCCTACGCAGCCTTTCCTGCTGATTGCCCAATCCTTCCGATTGTTACCTAGTCAGTACGGAAGGCTCTAAGGGTGTTCCAGCATTTAGTCGAGTTGTTTATCGAGAAGACCGAGTGAGTATAGCACCTTGCGAGGTTGTACCAATCTTCTCGCGCACCGCAGAACGGGTGCCGAGCTTCACGAGCAGCGACGTAAACTGGCTGTCGTCGGGATCGAGTTCGTAGAACTCGTTCCGCATATCGACAACCTGCTCGTCTGAAACCGGGTCAGCGGTAGTGATGCTGCCCTTCAGAACGGTAGCTGCCATTTCGTTGTTTCTCCCCGAAACTGGAGGATTGATATTTCCGGTTTCGGCGTGTCCCGCTAGATAGCGGGGGCTCAGTACGGAATCGCGCTTAGGTGAGCCGGGTGTCCTCTTTGGGCCGGTTACTCGGCGACGAAAACGCCGCGAGTGCGATTGGCGATCTCCGCTTGCATCTCTGCTTTCATCTGCTCGGTACGCGACAGCGGGGCTGCCGTCTCACCGTGCGGCTCAGAGACAGTAGGTGCCGCCACGTCTTGCGTGACGGTCGTGCTTTCCGGCGCAGGGCCGGCCAAGGCTTGCTTCTGGAGAGTGTCCCCGATGGTCAGGCCATAGAGGGTCTCGATTGCTGCCTCGAGTTCCGCCCTGTTACCACTCTCGGCTGCAAGCTGCACAGCCTTGGCGGCGGACGGGTACTTGGTCATCGTCTCCTCGATGCCGTCGCTGTAGTTGACGTAGTGCGGGTTGCGTGACTGCACGTTCGTCAGGGCGACGTGGATCGAAGAGTCAAGCGGGAGCTGCTGCGCCTTCTGAATCTGCTGCTCGAACTGCGCTTTCTGCTCCGCGAGACGAAGTTCATTCGTGTAGACGGACGCGGCGTACGGGTCCATCTCTTTCCAGGTGGACAGGGCGCGCTGTAGCAGAATCGGGTTCTGCTGCTGGCGCGCGTACTCGGCCATGCCATACGGGTTGTCGATGGCCTGCTGGTCGAACCAGTCAACGGTCGCCTGGTCCAAGACCGGCTGCTGCTGATACTGGCTCTGCTGCTGCATCCCCTCTTTGATCTGGGACAGCTCATCGACCATGCGGCGAAGCTCGCCAACCTCGTTCGACTGCTCTCCCGCTCTCCGCTGGAGATGCACGGCGCCCTCGAGCGCCTTGGTGACATCGCCGTTGTACTTCTGGAGGAACGCGGCTACTGCCGGGTCCTGGCCTGGAGCCTGCGGCTGATCTTCTGCCGCGATCTCCTCGACCACGTTCTCCGGGGCTTCCGCCTCGGGCTGCTCGGGACTTGCGAAGCGGCCGGCTTCGTCGCGCGGCTGGTCCGCCTGGACTACTTCTGCGGGTGTCCCCTCGTCGGGGGCCGCCTGGCGAACGTCGATGCGGTCCTTGCCAAAGCCAATCTCGGCCAGTTTCTCTTCGACCGCGTTCGAGCCGCCGTGGATTTCAGCTTCGCTCACGAAGCCTCCTCACTGTTGCTTTCACTGTGCCGCTCCATGATTGAGGCGGCCTTTTCGGGGGCGCTAAGAATCGCGCGTATCCCTTCAAGTTTTCCCATCGACCGCGCCAGTTCCAGCTCGGGCGGGTACTTCCCGATCTGCACATCGGCGCGATGTCGTTTCCAGAACTTCTCTTCCTGCTCCTGAAGAACGGACGTGAGTTCGTCCCATGCGGGTGTGTGCTTCAGCGACTCGATCCGCGCTGCGCGCAACTTCTCTTCATGGGCTTTAGCGTCCATTCAGCGGCATCTCCTGTCCGAC
>Ga0207664_10000966_pt1 | contig 19382 bp, 15 predicted proteins | sample LARL83metaG_FD_184349 | JGI IMG/M metagenome (GOLD analysis project Ga0207664, IMG submission 184349) | Corn, switchgrass and miscanthus rhizosphere microbial communities from Kellogg Biological Station, Michigan, USA - LAR L8-3 metaG... | ecosystem: Host-associated > Plants > Roots >... | reverse complement strand
CTGGTAGAGCGCCAGCTTTGGGAGCTGGATGCCGGAGGTTCAAATCCTCTCGCCCCGACCACTTGCCCGACCGGGAAAGGCGGTTCCGGCCTCCTTGACGCGGCGGGGCCTTGCCCGCTACCCATACGCCGGTTTCGCCTTCCCCGAACGCTGACGGTATCCAATGGCCATTCTCGCGCGCATCTTCCGGCCCACCCGCACCGCGACCCAGCAAGGGCGGGCGCTGACTCAGGAATGGGTGCTGAAATTCGCCCCCGCGCAGCGCCGCGTCCATGATCCGCTGATGGGATGGGTCTCGTCGGGCGATACCCGGAGCCAGATCAGCCTGCGCTTTCAGACCCGCGAGGAGGCGATCGCCTACGCCGAGCAGAATGGCCTCGATTACCGTGTCGAGGAGCCAAAGAACCACGTGATCCGGCCGAAGAGCTACGCCGCCAATTTTGCCTGGAATCGCGTTCGCTGATGCGCTCCGGCGTCCTTTCCGTCGCTCCTCGCTGCCTGTAAAGTCGCCCGGCCGGTTCCACCGGCGGTGTCGATGGGCGCCCGTAGCTCAGTTGGATTAGAGCACGAGCCTTCTAAGCTCGGGGTCGCTGGTTCGAATCCAGCCGGGCGCGCCAGTTTTCCAAATGCGAAAAGATCGGCAGGCGGGATCCGCCTCGTCCGTGAATACGGCCAGGGCTAGAGAGAAGGGAATAATGCTGCTCCACATTCCGGAACTTCTTACCTCAGAGCAGGTCGCCCAGTGCCGCCGGATCATCGATGGCGCGGAATGGGCCGATGGCCGCGAAACCGCCGGCTATCAGGCCGCGCGGGTAAAGAACAACGCGCAATTGAAAAAAGACAGCCCGGCAATCCGCGAAGCCGGCACCATCGTCATGAGCGCGCTCAGCGGCAACGATTTATTCAAATCGGCGGCACGGCCGCACAAGGTCTACCCGCCCAACTTCAACCGCTACTCAGCCGGGCAGGCCTACGGAGTGCACTTCGATACCGCGATCATTCGCGTTCCAGGCACGCCGCTGAGCTTGCGGGCCGATCTTTCCGCCACCGTGTTTCTCAACGATCCCGGCGAGTATGACGGCGGCGAGTTGGTGATCGACGACATGTACGGGCCACATGAGGTCAAGCTTTCCTCCGGAGACATGATCCTCTATCCGGCCGGAAGCCTTCATCAGGTGCGCCCGGTTACCCGCGGCGAGCGCATCGCCTCCTTCTTCTGGATACAGAGCACGGTCCGCGACGACAACGAGCGCCTCTTGCTCTTTGAACTGGAATCGGTGATCGACCGGATCGCGCCCGTCGTGGCGGATCCGGGGGCGGTGATGCAACTGACGAGCATCTACCAGAACCTTCTCCGTCGCTGGACGAACGTGTGAGCGCGCGCTCACTCGCCCGCGGCGGCGAAATCGTGCTGCTTTCCGACGACTTTGGGACTCGGCCGGTCTATGCGCTTCCCGCTGATGAGGCGGTTGACGCGCTCAAGGTAAACGTAGACCACCGGCGTAATGTAAAGCGTCAGGAACTGGGAGAAGACGAGGCCGCCGACAACGGCCACGCCCAGCGGACGTCGTAGCTCGGAGCCCGCGCCGAGGCCGACGGCAATCGGCAGCGAGCCCATGATGGCGGCCATCGTCGTCATCATGATCGGACGGAAGCGGAGGCGGCACGCCTCGAAGATCGCCCGCTCCGGGGATTGTTCCCCCTGCCTCTGCCGTTCGATGGCGAAGTCGATCATCATGATCGCGTTCTTCTTGACGATACCGATCAGCATCACGATGCCGATGATGGCGATGATCGTCAGATCCATTCCGCACAATATGAGGGTCAGCAGTGCGCCGAATCCGGCGGCGGGCAGGCCCGACAGGATGGTGATCGGATGGATGAAGCTCTCGTAGAGGACGCCGAGGACGATGTAGATGACGAAGACCGCAGCGAACAGCAGCAGGCCCTGGCCCTTGAGCGAGTCCTGGAATACCTGAGCCGTCCCAGCGAACCGGGTTTGAACCGTCGCTGGTAGATTCATCTCCCGCTCGGCGGCGTCGACCTGCTGCACGGCGTCGCCGAGCGAGACGCCGGGAGCGAGGTTGAACGACAACGTCACCGCGGGCAGCGCGTTTTCGTGATCGACCGCCACCGGGCCGACGGTGCGGGTCACCTTGGAGATGGTGTCGAGGGGCACGAGATCGCCGTTACTCGACGGAACGTAGAGATGCGAAATCGCCGCCACGTCCGCCTGAAATCTGGGATCGAGCTGAAGGATGACCTGATACTCGTCCGAGGGCGTGTATATGGTCGCGACCTGGCGCGTTCCGAACGCGGAATAGAGCGTGTTGCGGATCGCGTCGGCGGTCACGTTGAGGGATGCAGCCTTGTCGCGGTCGATGGCGACGAACGCCTGTGGACTCGCGATCTGAAGGTCGCTGGTGACGTCCTGAAGGCCCGGGATGTCCTTGAGCTTCTGCTCGAGGAGCGGCGCCCAATGCTCGACCTCGGCGAGGTCCGTGCCCTGGATGGTGTACTGATAAAGGCTCTTCGACAGCCGCACCCCGAGCTTTATGTTCTGGACCGGCTGCATGAAGGTGTTGATGCCGGGGATCTGGGCGAGCTTCCCGCGCAGACGCTGGATCACCTCGGTGACCGAAGCGGTGCGCTGGTCGTACGGTTTCAGGCCGATGAACAGCCGGCCCTCGTTCAGGCTCGGCGACGAGCCGGTGGCGCCGATCGACGAATTGACCACATCGACCGCGGGATCGGCGGAAATGACGTCGGCGACCTGCTTCTGCAGCGCCTGCATGGCGTCGAACGAAACGTCCTGGGCAGCTTCGGTGCGGGCGCTGATCTGCCCGGTGTCCTCGGTCGGGAAGAATCCCTTGGGGATGGCGGTGTAGATGTAGGCCGACGCCACCAGCGTCAGCAGCGTTGCGGCGAGGGTGATGCGCTTGTGATGCAGCACCGATTTCAACGTGCGCTCGTAGAAGCCGAGCATGGCGTTGAACGCGTCCTCGGAGATGCGGTAAAGCCGGTTGTGCCGCTCGCCCTTCTCGTGCGGCTTTAGAAGCCGGCTGCCGAGCATCGGCGTCAGGGTCAGTGAGACGAAACCCGAAATCAGGATCGTCATGCTGATCGTGATGGCGAACTCCCGGAACATGCGCCCGACGATGCCGCCCATGAACAGCACCGGGATGAACACCGCCACCAGCGAGAGCGTGATCGAGAGAATCGTGAATGCGATCTCGCGCGAGCCCTGGAGCGCCGCCTCGAACGGCTTCATGCCCCCTTCGATGTGACGAACGATGTTCTCGAGCATGACGATGGCGTCGTCGACCACGAATCCGACCGAGAGGGTGAGCGCGAGCAGCGACAGGTTGTCGATCGAATAACCGAACAGATACATGCCGGCGAAGGTGCCGATGATGGAGATCGGCAGCGCCAGAGCGGGGATGATCGTCGCCGTCGCGTTGCGCAGGAACAGGAAGATCACCAGCACAACCAGCGCGATCGTCAGTCCGAGCGTGAACTGCACGTCGGAGATCGCCGCCTTGATCGAATCCGAGCGGTCGAGCATGACGCTAAGCCCGATCGCCGGCGGGATCTGCGCGCGGAAGGTCGGGATCAGCTCCTTGACCCGGTTGACGACGTCGACGGTATTGGCGTCGGGCTGGCGGTCGACCGCGAGCAGGATCGAGCGGGTGCCGTTGAACCACCCGGCGACCTGGTCGGTTTCGACGCTATCGATCACCCGCGCGACGTTGCCGAGCGCGATCGGGTTGCCGTTACGGTAGGCGACGATGAGATCGCGGTATTGCGCAGCCCGGGTCATCTGCCCGGTCGCCTGGATGGTGAAGTTTTGCTTTTGTCCGTTGATCTGCCCGACGGGGGTGCTGGAATTCGCGGCCGCCAGCGCGTTCTGGAGGTCCTTGAGGCCGATGCCGGCAGCGGAGAGCGCGTTGGGATTGGCCTGGACGCGAACCGCGTATTTCTGTTGACCGTAGATCGAGACCTGGGCGACGCCGGGGAGCGTGGAGATGCGCTGTGCAATCAGGGTTTCGGCATAATCGTCGACGTCGTACATCGGCACGGTGTCGGAGCTCAGCGACAGGAACAGAACCGGCGCGTCGGACGGATTGACCTTGTGGAAGCTCGGCGGGGTGGTCATCTCCTTCGGCAGCTTCTTGGCCGCGCTCGTCATCGCCGACTGCACGTCCAGCGCTGCGCCGTCGATGTCGCGGCCAAGATCGAACTGAAGCGTGATCTGCGTCGAGCCGAGACCGCTCACCGAGCTCACGGCGTCGACGCCGGCAATGGTGGCGAATTCCTTCTCGAGGGGCGTCGCCACCGACGACGCCATCGTCTCCGGGCTGGCGCCCGGCAGCTTTGCGGTCACGACGATGGTGGGAAAATCCACCCGTGGCAGCGCCGATATGGTGAGGAGGCGGTAGCCGAAGATGCCGACGACGACGAACAACGTCATCAGCAGCGTTGTCGCCACCGGCCGCCGGATGCAGAATTCGGACAGGTTCACGACGGCGCTCCCGGACCGGACGCCACGTTCTCAGCGGGGGGAGGGGGCTGGCCGGTGTTGGCGTCCTTGATCTCAACCCGTGTGCCGTTCTTGAGGCGGAGCTGCCCGGTGGTGACGACTCGTTCGCCCTTGGCGACTCCCTTGGCGATCACCGTCTGGTTATCCGCGACCTGGGCGATCGTCACCGTCCGGAATTCGGCCGTCATGTCCGGCTTGATGACGTAGACGTAGAATCCCTGCTGCCCGGTCTGGACCGCCTCGGAAGGCACCACCAGTGCCTCGGGTTCGATCCGGAGCGTGACGACGACGTTGACGAACTGTCCGGGCCACAGCCGATCGTCGGCATTGTCGAATCTCGCCTTGATCGGCAAGGTATTGGAGGCGCTGTCGATGGCGTTCTCGATGTAGGCGATCTGGCCGATCGCCGGCGGCTCGCCGCTGTCGGGCGCGGACGCCGTGACCTTGATCGGAGCCTTCGCCATCGCTTCCTGGATGCGGCCGAGATCGCTCTGCGGCACGGCGAACGAGACGTAGATCGGGCGCATCTGATTGAGCATGGCGAGCGGCGCCGAGCCGTTGCTTTGGATCGTGTTGCCCGCCTTGAGGTGAACGGTCCCGATCCGCCCGTCGATCGGCGCGTGGATCACCGTGTACGAGAGTTGCGCTTGGAGGTTGGCCACCTGCGCTTCGTCCGCCTTGACGGTGCCTTCGAGCGCGCCTGCGTTGGCTTCCGACTGCTCCGACTGCGACTGCGACACCGCGTTCTTGCGGGCGAGGGAGGTGAGGCGCTCGGCCTCCTGCTTGGCGTATTTAAGCTGGGCACGGTCCTTGATGAGATTGCCCTGGGCCTGCGCGAGGAGCGCCTGGGCCTGGCGGTCGTCGAGCTGGAACAGCACGTCGCCGGCCTTGACCTCTTGCCCGTCGCCGACCAGCACTTTCGCAATCTGACCGTCGACGCGCGAGCGCACGGCGACGCTGGCGATGGTTTCGACATGGCCGATCGTGGTGATGTCGACCGGCATCGGCTTGGCGACGACATCCGCCACGATAACGGGTTGAGCCGCGGCCGTTCTCGCTTTCGATCGATTGGACGACGGCCACAGATAAAAGGCCGCGATGCCGATGGCCAGCACCAGCCCGAGCAGCAGCAAGGGCTTGCGTCGGAGAAAGGCCTTCTTCGAGGGGGAGATCGCGGGCATATCGTACTTTCACTCCAGGGAATGGAAAAACCGTCGCCGAATCGTCGCAAATTCTTGGGACTGCTCCCGATTATCCCTTCGCTATCGAAGCGTTACCGCGCAAGGCTGCTTCACCGCACGGCGCCGCAACGACTGAGTACCGCAGGGGGAGCTGCATCCGATAATCCGCGGGCGCTCCGGGCGCGGCGCGCATCCTGCGCCTTTTTATGAAACGCGGCAACGCGGCGGCGAACGGACGCGAGGGCCTAAAACCGAGCTTTCCGAGAGGCTTGGAGGCCGCTTCGGCTGCGTGGAACTACCTAATAATCCTTCCGATCGAAGGGCGTTCGGAACGCCTAAATTCCGGCGTAGCGCTCGTAGCCCTGGTCTTCCCAATAGCCGCCGCGGCCGCCGCCGATGCGCGCGAAGCTGTCGACGAGTTCGATGCGCATGATGTACTTCGCCATCTTGTAGCCGAGCTGACGCTCGTTGCGGAGCCGGAGCGGCGCGCCATAGGGGATCGGCAGCGTCCGGTCGTTCATCTCATAGGCCAGTATCGTCTGCGGATGATAGGCATCCTCGAGGTCGGCGCTCTCGTAATACTTGTTGCCGAATGGATCCATCGGATCGGCGCAGAAGAACATCGCGTAGCGCGCCCCGGAGCGGACACCCACCTGGTCGAACACGGCCGACAGGCGAACGCCCTTCCATTTGCCGATGCAACTCCGGCCTTCAACGCAGTCGTGGCGCGTGATTTGGGTGCGCGAGGGGAGCGCCCGAAGCTCGGCGAGCGAGAATTGCGTCGGCCGCTCGACGAGGCCGCCGACGTCGAGGCGCCAATCGGCGAAGCCGTTCCGCGCCAGCGCCTGATAACCGGCATCGTCCGGATCGTGCGTGCCGTTGCTGCGGAATGCCGGCGAGAGATCGGCCTCGGTAAATTCCGCGGCCGTCGCCTGTCGCCCGGTTATCGCCCGCTGAACGTATTTCGAAACCGCCTCGGCGCTGTCGAGCACGCGCACGAACGGTGCGCTCTCCGATAGCTTGTCGCAGCCGCCCAGCAGCAGCGCGGCCACGCCGCTTGCGGCGCCGCCGAGAAAGCGGCGGCGGGCGAGGCGCCGCGAATCATCCACGGTCGCCTCCCGGATCGCCGAGATCGTACCAGCCGGTGATCATCGCGCGCATGTTGTTCCAGACGCCGGAGAGCAGGACCATGACGATGTGGACCGCGACAAAGCCGAGCAGGGCGAATGCGCAGACGAAGTGAACCGTCCGCGCGGATTGCCGGCCGCCGAACAGGGCGGGGAGCCACGGGAACCCGGCATCGATCCGCGGCGACATGCTGAGTCCGGCCAGGACGATCAGCGGCACCAGCACAAACACGACCGCGAGGTAGGTGATCTTCTGGAGGACGTTGTAGCGTTTCGCCTCTTCGCCCCTGGGAAAGCGCAATCTCAGATGATCCCAGACCGACCGGCCGATGTGTCGGAGATCCCATCCCGATGGAAGAAAATCGCGACGGAAGTGGCCGCGCGCCAATCCATAAAGGAGATAGGCCGCGCCGTTGACAACGAAGATCCAGGCGAAAAAGAAATGCCAGCGGCGCCCCATCGCAAGCCATTGGCTGCTGGGCAACGTCGCCCAGGCGGGAAACGCGCGCGGCTCTTGGATGTCGGCTCCGCCCGAAAGGCCGAGGACGCCCGTGGTGTCGAACGTCCGGCCGAGCACGGTGGTTACGCCGGCACCTTGGCCCGCAGCATCGCGCTCCGCGCCGATCGCCAGGATGGGACTGTCGAAATCGGACCGGTCGCCCCAGTAGAGGGCGGGATGGGCGTTGAATATCTGAAGACCGCTCATCAGAAGCACGGTCATGCAGACGAGATTGATCCAGTGCGTGGCGCGGACCAGAACGGAATGACGGTAAACGCGATCGCGACGGAACGATTCGCTCGATCCCGCTTCATTCCGGCCCGACTGGCGCACTCTCGATGCCATGTTCCCTCCCATCCCCGTGAGCATCGGAACTGGGGTATGCGGCATGCCGGCAAAGCTCGACCGCCCGGCGTCCGCGGCACTTGATAAACGTCCGACGAAGGGGTTCGGTTTCCTGGCGAGACACCGGGCGGATCGGCGGCCGACTGGGTGCCGCCCGCCCGGCGCAACGCGAAACGCGTCTTACTTCGGCATGAGCAGACGAGAATGACGCCGTTGCTCTGATAGACGTCGGGAATCGTCACGCGCGCGGTGCCGCCCTTCTCATCGGTCACGCTGAGGTCTCTGCCGCTGCCCCTCACGGTCAAGGTGCCGCCTTCCACCGCCCGGCGTGGCCCGTATCGGATCGGGGCGCTTTCGTCGCTCCTTGTATCCGGAACGGCAGCGGCGCCGGTCGGTTCCCGACCGCGGCTGGACAGTTCAAAGAAAACGGCGGCACGAGGTCGTTCGTGCCGCCGTTGCCGGGGGTGGAGGGTTAGAACGCGAACTGGGCGCGCGCCGCGATGGCGTCGAGGTGCGCGTTGTTCGGCGTCACGCCGTCCGACGCGAGCTTGTCCACATCCTCATGGATGTAGTCGAGCATGAAGCGGACGTTGGTGTTCGGGTACCAGTTGATGCCGAGGGTATAGCCCTGTTGCTTGCCACCGAACACACCTCCCGTGCTCGCCTGCGACGACCCGCTGGCGACGTTGTCGTTGAGATCGGTGTAGCTGTAGCGGGCCGCGAACTCGAGCGCGCCCCAGTTGGAGAACGAGGAGTCCATCGGGTGATCCGGGATGACGCCGGAGTAGGCGCCGGAGCCCGGATTGTACTTCCGCTTGCCGCCGATCGAGTAGCTCGCCTGGATGTACGCGCCGTCGAAGCCGAGGGTCGGCGACGGCGCGGTGGCCGAGGTGGCGAACTGGTCGATCGAATAGTGGTAGTACTCGCCCTGGGCGAAGACGTTCCGATACGCCGCCGCCGCCTCGATACCGCCGACAGTGCCGCTGTTGGCATTGACCGTGCCGGTGGTGAGGAACTGGGTCGGGTCGACGCGGAGCTCGGGGCGGTCGCTCAACGTCACCTGATGGGCGGCACCGTTGCGCGGATTGCTCAGGTAGGTGCCGTCGAGACCGAGGTGCAACGACATGTCACTGCCCTGGTACACCTGGTAGGTGAACCGGGCGGCCTCGGCAAGCTGCGACATGTTCGAGCCGCTGTGCGACGCACCCGAGGTTGGGCCCGTCAGATAGAAGCCGGCCCAGTAACGGTCGTCGTTCGAGTGGATGCCGAGCGCCGCGCGGTTGTCGCCGGTGCCGAACGCGGTTGCGACCACGCCGGGCGTGGCGCGCTCGAGGAACATGATGTCGTTCGAGCTGGTCGCCTCGTCGAGCGTCCACGGCACGTCGATGTAGCCGAAGTCGATGCCGACCGGACGAAAGCCGTTGTAGCTGATGTAGGCGTTCTCGATGATCGACGAGGACGGCGTCGAATCCGTCGTGCCGCCGAAGTCGAGGATGAGTCCGTAGCCCCAGTCGCCGGCCACCTTGCCGAGCACGCCGAGGCGGGCGCGGCGGGCGTTGACGCCGTCCTGCAGCGACTGGTTGGAACCCGAGCGTTTCACGCTCAGATAATCGCCGAAATCCATGTGCAGGCGGCCGGTGAGCTGGACGCTGTTCCGGCCATCGGCGGAAACCCAGCCGGGGCGGCCGTTCGCGAACGTCACCTTGGGCGCGCCGGCAACGTCCGTCTGGACCTTCTTCATGTCGTCCTGGGACTTCTGGACCTGCTGCTGGGTCGTGGTGACCTCCGCGCGCATGCCCTGAAGCTGCTGCTGAAGATCGCGGATCTGCTGCTCGAGACGGTCCATCTGCGACGCCGTCTGAGCGAAACCGGGATTGGCCGCGAGGAAGATTGCACCGGTCATGACCGAGCAAAGAAGGGTATGCCTCAAGGTTCTCTTGACGGCATGCGTGAGCGACATTCTGCACCTCTCGTTTTCGATGAAGCAGCCCTGGCGCGAATTCCCCCGAGCCGCGCGGGGAAATTAGGGAGGGGCCGTTACACGAGAGAGGCGTGGCCGTTACAGGTCGGCGTCACGGTGAATTTGGCATGGGGTGTGGCTTCGAGGGGAGGGCGCTCGCGCCGGGGTAATATGCGGAGAGGGCGGCTTGAAATTCCGGCGGGAGTCGCCGACGCAGGCCACCTATGCTATGGATTCGCCATTGGGAGACGCGTCGGCAAAGCCGGCGTTGCAGCACATACGTCCAAGCTCCGCGACGCCGGTTCGGACTGGTCCGGCGCGCAGTCAAAAGGGGAGGCGTGTATGTTCGGTTTTGTCCGCGCACGATTAGCCATTCTCGCCATTCTGCTCGCGGCAGGCGCGTTCGCGACGCCTGCCTGGGCGCAGCAGAAAGCTCCGGCGGCATCCCTCGATGCGACCGTCGAGGACCTGGTCGTCGCCAACCGGGTGCTGGCGAACCAGCAGGTGCTCGACGCCTATGGGCACGTCAGCGTGCGCGACCCGCGCGATCCCAACCATTTCCTGATGGGACGCAATCTGGCGCCCGCTCTCGTCACCTCGGCGGACATCGTCACCTACGACTTCGACGGCAAGCCGATCGGCGCACCGGCGAACTTCACCCATTTCCTGGAACGGTTCCTGCACGGCGAGATTTATCGCGCGCGGCCGGACGTGATGGCGATCGTCCACTCCCACTCGCCGGCGGTGATCCCCTTCGGCGACTCGACGGTGGCGTTGCAGCCCATGTACCACATGGCGTCGTTCCTATCGCCCGGCGTGCCGGTGTTCGAGATTCGCAAGGCGGGCGGGAATTCGACCAACATGCTCATCAGCAACGGCACCCTGGGCAAGGCGCTTGCCGCCACCCTGGCCGACAAGAACGTCGCGCTGATGCGCGGCCATGGCGACGTCGTGGTCGCATCCAGCCTGCCGATGGCGGTGTTTCGCGCCGTCTATACGGAAACCAACGCCCGCCTGGAATTGCAGGCCATCGGCATCGGCGGCCCGATCACGTTCCTCAACAAGGACGAAGGCACCAAGGCGATGGCCGTGATCGAGCAGATCCACACACGGGCGTGGGAGCTGTGGAAGCGCGATGCGCTCCAGCAGATCAACGCCGGGAAATGAAAGGGCGCGCCGCCGCCCGGCGAAGCGCATGCCGGAAACACGGGAGCGAAGCGGATGAGCCTTACAAGAGCGCGAAATCTGAAGCGTATTTCGACGTTTTATATAATCGATCCCGATGGATTGGCGATCGGCTTGGGGAAGATATCCAGCCGCTTTCGTCTGGGCGTGATCATGCTGGTGACGCTGTCGGGTGTAGCATTCGCCGACGATGCCGATCTGGCCGCTTGTCAAAACGATAATCCCAGCATCGGCATTCCGGCCTGCACGAAAATGATCGCCAGCGGTGAAGAAAAGCCGGAGTTTCTCGGAACTCTTTACGGTTTGCGCGGAATCGCCTATCTCCGCGCGGGAGAATACGCTAAGGCGGTCCCGGACTTTACGGCAACCATGCAGTACGGAAGCGACAGCAAGGATATATTGAAGCTCCGCGCGATGGCCTATTTTTACAGCGGCGACTCTCCGCACGCGATTGCCGACTACTCCGAAAGCATCCGCAATCAGCCCGACGATGCAGCCGCTCTTAACGGCCGTGCTTTCGTTTTTCTGAAAATGAAGAACTACGATGCGGCTCTTGCGGATTACAACGCTGCCTTGAAGAGGCAGCCGGACAACGCGCAAGTTTTGTATGGTCGCGGCCTGGTGAAGCGCGCCAAAGGCGACAACGCCGGCGCGCAAAAAGACATGACCCAAGCGAAGAATCTCATGCCCGCCGTCGCGGACGGATTTATCCAAGCGGGGGTCGACAAGAGGCCTTAGAGCGTATCCAGGGAAGATGATCGTCGCTTGCGTATCAACGGGCGCCGGCGGCGCTATTTTACGTCAAGCCAAACCGTGTAGGCCGACCCGTTGTAGGAGTTGGGGTGTTCGCCGTGACGGAATTTGGCCGTGAGATGCCCGATCGGCATATCGAGCTCGGTGTCGGACAACGTGCTGACGGCTTGAATGGCGGCGCCGGCCGAATCGCCGTGTCCAGCAGCGGCGAACACGTTCCTTAGTATCCCGGCGAACTTGTCGGTGATCCGCTCTTTGGGAAGCTCGGTCGCGAAGATTCCCACTTCGATGTACACGTGCTGGACGCGTCTCTGCGTCCCATCGATCTCGAAGGTGTACATGAGGACCTCGCCGGTACCGCCGGAAAGATCGTGGGTTCCGCCGGAGCAGTAATAAGAGCCGCTCTTTGCATCCTTCTCCCATTTCCAATTCGGGTCGATCAGATCGAGGTCTACCCCGGCCTTGCACAGAAACTTGGGAGCCAGCCCGGTGCGCGGCGGAATGGTGGGATCGGCACCGCGCGCGAGCAGCAGCGAAGCGGTCTTGTCCTGTTTTCCCTCCTTGGCTTTGGCGAACGCCGTCTCGTTCTCGCCGTCGGCGGCATTGATAGCCGCGCCATGGTCCAGCAGCAGCACGACGACATCGTCGTGGCCACCGGCAGCCGCGTACATCAGCGGTGTGAAACCTTGGGGCGTTTTTATATTGACGTTGGCACCGTGGGCAACGAGATAGGCGGCGACGTCGGGATGTCCCATGCCGCCGGCGTTCATCAGCGGCGTCCATCCGTTCGCGTTGCCGTGAGCGTCCACGGTTGCGCGATGCTCGACCAGCGCCCGCGCTGCCGCCAGATGGCCGCTGTAGGCCGCCCAGTTGAGTGCGGTGAACTTGTACTCGTCGGGCGTGTCGGGATTGTCGCCGCTCGCGAGCAATCGGTTCACGGTTGCGGTGTCGCCGTTCTTGGCGGCGACGATCAAGGGTGGATCGGCCGCGAAGGCGCCCGTCGGCGCCGACCAAGCGATCAATGCCCACGCGAAAACAAGCCCTGCGCGCTTAAGCATGTATTCCCCCATCCGCATCGTTCAGACCCCGCCGCGAGTATATCGGCCGCACGAATGACCGGATAGAGGGGCCGTCGCACCGGCTGGTAATCGATGACGATGAAGGCTGAATTCCGTGGCGTGAGGAGATGGTCCTTGACGGGATCGCGGATTGGCTCGCTGGACATGGTTTCCATCTCTGAAGTTATTATGTGCTGAGATGCACCTCAGATTTTGTCGAAGCCTCCGCCGGCTGCGACGAAGCCGCCGCTGACCCGCAACGAGTCGATCGCGCCATGTTGCTCGATCGGAGACACGCCAGGACCGTTGGTCTTGATGCCGCCGCTGATCTCGATCTCGCGCGCCGAGCCGCCGGGCTTGACGCTGAGGCCAATGGCGGAAAGGCTGATCACGACGCCCTTGACCAGCGAAGGGCCAGTGCCCCCGAACGTCTCGATGCCGCGGCGCACGACAAGCCGGCCGATCGGCTGGCTGATCTGGATGCCGACCGCCCCATCTGCGTGGGTAATGACCCGGTCGAACTCCGCAAGGTTCACCGTGCCGGTGTAGACATTGAAGCCGCGTGCGCCCTGGCCGAAGGTTTCGATCGGCGCGTTGACCTTCAATTCATGAACGATACCGAAGTTCACGAATCCGATCCCGCTCGGGCCGTGCGAAGTGATCTTCTCCTCGGCGGTCCAGCGATCGACGACGCCCCAATTGTCGAGCACCATGTCGTTGACGCCATAGGTCACGACGGGTCCGCGATTACGCACGACGTCGACATGGGCACCATAGACCGTGAAGACGCCGCCGGTGATCTGATCCGGCGTGCCGGGCGCAATCCCGCCATCGCTGTAGACGGCATCGGTCTCCAGGCGCCGCACGACGAGGCGGCCGCCCTTGTCGCCGGCGCCGCTGACGAAAATGCCGCTGCCTCGAACCGGTGCGCCGTCGCGGCCAGCCGAGAGGCCGATAAGGTCCGCGCTGACGACCACGCTGTCATCGGACTGCATGTTCCAGAGCGTGAAGGCACCGTGCAGGACGTAGACGCCGTAGCCGTGCGGCCGTTCCTTCTCTCCCCGTGCGTCGGCGGCCACGATGTCGAGGCCGTTCACGTCGACATGGCCGCCGCGCACCTTGTCGCGTGCCAGAATCTGGACACGACCGGTTGTCGTCACGCCGCGCAGCTCGATCCGCCCCAGGCTCGCGACGGAGGTATCGTTGAAGATGGCGCGCCTGTCCGGGGAAGCATGAAGGCGGAGATTGTGTATCCGATTGTCCGAAGAAAGCTGAAGACCGTCGCTCCCGGCGGCGAAAGCGATCCGGGAACCGTCGCTTTCACCGCGCAGGGACTGTCCGGGAGCAAGGCGGATGGAGGGCACGTCGGCCAAATCGCCATGGACGACGATTTGATGGATGCCCGCGGCCTTGGTTGCCGCGACCAACTGCTGGACCGTGGCGGCGGTCTTCATGGCGGATGCAGCTTCTGAAGCGCTCATTTGACGGCCTCCCATGGCATCATTATTTCTCGGCAAGTTACACCATTTGACGCGCCAACCGGTCGATCCGAAGCTGCCGATTCGGAGAGGCAGCCTCGTGCCGCAGTGATCTGACGGAGAACTTTTCGGAAGGCTGTTGTCGGCTTCAACCCGTTTATTTATTGGATCGAATTTGTCCGCGCCGCCTGGATCATCGGCAACGTGCGACGTTCGAGCAATGAGAACGGTGATTGGCTCTGGCTCGCTTCGTCGAGGCCTGCGGCTCGGGTCCGATGGCAGGCGACAGTGGACTCTTGGGAACCGTTTATGTTATTGGGACGGTAACGGCCGGGAAAAGCAGACTCCCGGCAAACCAAGACGGCCCGCCGTCCAAGTTCTGCTCATCACTCGAAGATTTCGAGGGTTGAGCGCATGGACGGAACTCTAGGGCGAATATCCCCCCAAGAACTTCATAATCTAATTGGCACCGCCGCGGCGCCGGTCGTGATCGACGTGCGGCGGCCCGACGACTTCGACGTCGATGATGTCCAGATCATCGGTGCGATCCGGCATCTCCCGGATCAAGTGGACCAGTGGCGGCAGAAACTCCCGGACGATCGCCGCGTCATCGTCTACTGCGCCCGCGGACAGCACGTAAGCCAGGGCGTTGCTGCCACGCTCGCCGCTGCTGGCATTGACGCCAGTTACCTGGAAGGCGGCTTCGCAACCTGGCGCGAGCAAGGGCTGCCGACGCTTCGGCGTATCGGCACCGCGCCGAGCAAGTGGGTGACGCGCGAGCGGCCCACGATCGATCGCATCGCTTGCCCTTGGCTCATCCATCGTTTCATCGATGCAAAAGCGGAGTTCATCTATGTGCCTGCCCCGCGTGTTGCGGAAACCGCCAAGAACAGCGGTGCGACGCCATACGATGTCCCGAACGTCGAGTTCGGTCACCACGACGAGTACTGCACCTTCGACGCATTCATCCGTGTCTATGGCATCTCGGATCGGGCGCTCGATCGCCTCGCTTTGATCGTCCGCGGCGCTGACACGGGCCGTCCCGATCTGACGCCGCAGTCTCACGGCCTGCTCGCCATCTCCCAGGGGCTCAAGATCAACTTCACCGACGATCATGCGATGCTCGCGCAGGGCATGGTCGTCTATGACGCGCTCTACGCATGGTGTCGAACTCAAGAGCAAGTCGCAGCCAGCCGCGCGTGAGCGCGACCTGAACCGGCCTGAGTGCAAGATGTAACGGGCACTGATCAACTCGCCGCACTTTCTCAAACTGGAGGAGGCTCCGATGTCAGTAATGTCACTAGCGATCCGCCTGACGGTTCTAATTGCTGCTGCAACTTTGGCCACCCCTTCGTTCGCCGCCGATCCCGACTGGAGTCGGGTCGGAAAGGCCCTGGGCAAGGAAGGTTCCCAACAATCCGGCGGCGTCTACAGAGTTGCTCTGCCCCGAACCGATCTAAAGGTGTCCCTCGATGGCGTAGCGTTGAAGCCAGGTTTCGCCCTCGGAGGCTGGGTGGCGTTCGAGCCAATGGGAAATCAAGCGATGGTTATGGGTGACGTCGTCCTGACCCAGGACGAGGTAAACCCAGTCATGAAAAAGCTTGAAGAAAGCGGGATCGAGATCACCGCGTTGCACAATCACCTGCTGCGAGCGGAGCCGATGACGCTCTACATGCACGTCTTCGGGCAGGGCGACGCTGTTAAACTCGCCACAGCCATTCATGCCGGCCTGGCGTTGAGCAAGACGCCGATGGAGGATGCCACTTCCAGTAATCCACAGCCGCAAGCCGTCCAGCAGATCGAGCTCGATACGGCGGCCATCGACAAGCTCATGCGTTACAAGGGTAAGGCAAATGGCGGCATCTACCAGTTCAGCATTCCCCGCGCGGCCTCGATCAAAGATGGCGGAATGGAAGTGCCGGAAGCGATGGGCTCGGCGATAGGCATTAACTTCCAACCGACCGGCGGCGGCAAAGCGGCGATTACGGGCGACTTTGTCCTGCTCGCCAAGGAGGTCAATCCGGTCATCAGGGCAATGCGAGAGAACGGCATCGAGATCACCGCGCTGCACAGCCATATGCTCGATGAGCAGCCCCGCGTTTTCTTCATGCACTTCTGGGCGAATGACGACGCGCAAAAGCTGGCCAAAGGACTGCGCGCCGCGCTCGATAAGGCTGCTGTCAAAAAGAGCTAAGGAGGTTTGGCGGCACCGGAAGGGGCTCAGATCATCGGCAACGCGCGCGGGTGCAGCCCGACGGGGAACGCCTCGTCGATCCGCGCCAGATCGGCCTCGTTCAGACGAATATCGCCGGCGCCGGCGTTCTCCGCCGCATGCTCGACGTTCGACGCCTTGGGAATCGCGAAGAGGGACGGGCGACGGACGAGAAACGCCAGCGCAATCTGGCGCGGCGTTGCCCCGTGATCCGCGGCGATGCGTCCGAGCGCGCGGCCACCCGCTGTGCGCGGCCCGGGAAAGCGGTCGTGGCCGAACGGGCTGTAGGCGACCACGGTGACACGATGCCTTTCGCACCACGGCAGGACCGCATGCTCGATCGCGCGCTCCCTCAGATGATAGAGCACCTGATTGCAAGCGATGCGATCCGCCCCGGCGATCCGCCGCGTCTCTTCGAGGTCGGCGATGTCGAAGTTGCTGACGCCCCAGGAGCGAATCTTTCCGTCGCGGACGAGCTGCTCGAACGCCGCCACGGTTCCCTCCAGCGGATGCGAGCCGCGCCAGTGGAGCAGGTAGCAATCCAGGCGATCGGTGCCGAGCCGCACCAGAGACCGCTCGCAAGCGGAGAGCGTCCCGGTCCGCGACGCATTTTCCGGAAGCACCTTCGACACCAGGAAAACGTCGTCGCGGCGGCCTTCGATGCCTTCCCCGACGATCTCCTCGGCGACGCCGGACCCGTACATCTCGGCGGTGTCGATGTGAGTCATGCCGAGATCGATGCCGCGGCGCAGGGCACTCACGGCGGCGGTGCGGTCGCCGTTCTCGATGTACCAGGTTCCCTGGCCGATCGCCGCTACGTCGCGCGTCGCAGAGCCGAATCGATGCCGTTTCACGATCATCCTCCGCGTCACGCGCCGATCTTCGATTTTCCTCCCCGCGTTATCGCAAAAGCGGGGAGGCGCGGCATCCCGTCGGTGGCGCGATGAAGCCGGGGCTCAGGACCGCGCTCCGTGTCCGGCTTGCTGCTCCGACGGTGGCAGCATCAGGGGATCGTGCAGCTTGACGATCTGCCGGGCGCCGTCGTCGTCGATGATTCCCAAAGTTAACAGTCCGGCCGGCCCCATATCCGCAAAAAGTTTACGAGGCTTGTGAATCATGTGGTCCAGTCCTTCGAGGGCGATTTCGAGAATATCCTCCTTGGGATCGTAGGCAATGCCGTACAGCGGCAACGACCGCGCCGCGGTCTGGTTGCCGAGCGCGAGAGAATCGATTTCGATCTCGGCTTTTCGGCCGATGAGGCTTTTGGTCACGGTGTCGCAGAACTCTTGCCACTCGGACCTGTCGAGGTTGCGTATCGTCATCGGCATGCTCCTTGGTTCGTCCCCGTGCGGCTCGGTGAAAGCGTGCCCGTGCTCCGCACCTGCCCGGTGCCACCTTTGCACAACCCTTCTTCGGATACGGCGTTCCTACGGCAGAGGCACGGTTCGGCGATATCCAGCAACGGAAGGCCTCCTGAAAAAAGGGCGCCCCGCGCCGGTCGCTACGCCGCGTCGGTCTGCAGCTCGAACAGGAGCAGGGATCGCGCGGTGATGGCGTAGGCGTCGCCGGTCTTGAAGACGTGCGTCGCCGCCTCGTCGGGCAAGTTGGTGTCGATCAGCAGCGACCATCGGCTGCCGCCGACGGTCTCCGGAAGCTGGAACTCCACCAGATCGAAATGGGCGTTGATGATCATCAGCAGCGTCACCTCCTGGCCGCGCCGACGGATTCCGGTGGTCTGGGCGCGGCCGTCCATCAGCATGCCGAAGCAATGCATGTTGCCGTCGCTCCAGTCTTCGGCCGGCATCTCGGAGCCGTTGGCGTTGATCCAGGTGACGTCCTTGACGCCGAGCTCCTCGTTGTACTCCCCGGTCAGGAAGCGGGCGCGGCGCAGGATCGGGTAACGGTGACGCAGCGAGGTCAGCTTTTGAACGAAGCGGATCAGCGCCTGACCCTTCTCGTGGAGATCCCAGTCGAGCCAACTGATCTCGTTGTCCTGGCAATAGGCGTTGTTGTTGCCCTGCTGCGTCCGGCCGAACTCATCGCCGGCGAGAACCATAGGCGTTCCCTGGGAGAGAAGCAGCGTTGCCAGCAGATTGCGTATCTGCCGCTCGCGCAGCCGCTTGATCTCCGGATCGTCGGTCGGCCCTTCAGTGCCGCAGTTCCACGAGCGGTTGTTCGCGTTCCCGTCGTTGTTGCTCTCGCCGTTCGCCTCGTTGTGCTTGTCGTCGTAGGTCACGAGATCGTTGAGCGTGAAGCCATCGTGGGCGGTGATGAAGTTGACGCACGCCCACGGCCGCCGGCCATGATGATTGAAGAGATCGCCCGAGGCGGTGAGCCGCGGCGCGAGCGCCGCCGCGGACGCCTTTCCGCGCCAGTAATCGCGCACCGTATCGCGGAATTTGTCGTTCCACTCGGCCCAGCCCGGCGGGAAGCCGCCGACTTGATAACCGCCGGGCCCGAGATCCCATGGCTCGGCGACGAGCTTGACGGCACCGAGGACGGGATCCTGGCAACACGCCTTGAGGAAGCTGCTCTGGTTGTCGAAGCCGTTGGGTTCGCGCGCCAGGATCGTGCCGAGATCGAAGCGGAAGCCGTCGACGTGCATCTCCTCCACCCAGTAGCGCAGGCTGTCCGTCACCATCTGCAGGACGCGCACATGGCTGGTGTTGAGCGTGTTGCCGGTGCCGGTGTCGTTGATGTAGCGACGTTTCTGATCGGGGACCAGTCTGTAGTAGGAGGCGTTGTCGATGCCCTTGAACGAGAGCGTCGGCCCGCGCTCGTTGCCCTCGGCGGTGTGGTTGTAGACGACGTCGAGGATGATCTCGAGGCCGGCGTCGTGAAAGCGCGCCACCATTTCCTTGAATTCGGCAAGCCCGCGCTCGGGGTGCGCGGCGTAGCGGGGGTCGGGCGCGAAGAAGCCGATGCTGTTGTAGCCCCAGTAGTTGGTCAGGCCCTTGTCGAGCAGATAACTGTCGTTGATGAAGGTGTGGACCGGCATCAGCTCGACCGACGTGACGCCCAGCGACTTGACGTAATCGATCACG
>Ga0207664_10000965_pt1 | contig 19405 bp, 26 predicted proteins | sample LARL83metaG_FD_184349 | JGI IMG/M metagenome (GOLD analysis project Ga0207664, IMG submission 184349) | Corn, switchgrass and miscanthus rhizosphere microbial communities from Kellogg Biological Station, Michigan, USA - LAR L8-3 metaG... | ecosystem: Host-associated > Plants > Roots >... | reverse complement strand
CGAGGAAGGAGGCGAGCGCGGGCTCGAGCGGCCTGGAGGACCCGTCCTCGCTCTTGAGCGCGACGCCGAGCTGGTCCCCGTCCGCCGCGCACAGCAGGCCCTCGGCTCCGCCTTTCGCGAACCAGCGCGGCGCGCGCTCCATCAGATGGAGGTCGGCGCCGTCCGGGCCGCCGACGAGATCGGGGCGCGCGCGGATGGCGGCCGCGACTCGTTCGCCCTCCGCGAGGTGCGGAAGCCGCGCGAACGCGTGCGCCATCCGATGGAGCGGGAGCGCGAACGTGACGACGCCGCAGCCGTCGGTTGCGGTCGGCATCTCGGCAGCATCGACCTCTGCGGCCTCGGCGTGCGCGGCGAGGCACGCCTGCTGGACTGGATGGTCGGGGAGGCGGTAGCCGTGCGTGGGCCAGTCGTTGGCGCGGCAGAGAGCGAGCATGCCGGCGTGCTTGCCGGAGCAGTTGTGGAAGACCTTGTGCGGCGGGCGACCCTCCTGCAGCCCGACCTCGAGGTCGTCCTCGGTCGCGGGAGCCTTGGCCAGGAGCGCGCGCACGGCGGCGATCTGATCGTCGGTCGCGCGGTGCGACGCAGAGGCGATCGCGAGGTCTGCGTGCCCGAGATCGTCGCGCGCGCGCGCGAGCGCGAGCGCCTGGATCGGCTTGGACGACGAGCGCATGAAGCAGACGAGGCCCGGGTCTCCGGCGGCCGCGACGATCTCGCCGCGGCGGACGGCGACCGCGTGCACCCGGTGCCGCGCCTCGACGATCCCGTTGCGGCGCACCTCGACGACGATGGGCTCCACGGCGGCGCAGCCTAATGCGGCCAACGCCTCCTGCGGACACGACCGGTAGCAGGTACCGGTCGTGTCCGTGTCGGAGTCGTTACGTGCGGTGTGTTGCGAATGGGCGGCCGATGCCGTATGTTCGGGATGTGCCGTCCATTCCGGACTATGACGCCCCGGAGACGCTCGTGGTGGACGCGCCCGAGCAGCTGCGCGCGCTCGCCGACGAGGTGCGCGGCGCGATCATCGCCCTCCTGCGCGACCGCGCCTATTCGACGCAGGAGCTGGCGGCCGAGCTCGCGATCCCGAAGGGGACGGCCGGCCACCACCTGAAGGTGCTCGAGAGCGCGGGCCTCATCCAGGTCGTGCGCACACGCCAGGTGCGGGCGATGACGGAGAAGTTCTACGGCCGCACGGCCCGCCTGTTCCTCTTCAACGCGGAGGATCCCGCGGACGCGCGCGCGCTCGCCGCGTCGGTTCTCCGGCAGGCGGCGAGCGAGGTCGACCGGTCGCCGGCCGAGGCGAGCTTCGGCCACGTTCGGGCGAACCTGAGCGAGAAGGACGCGGCGCGACTCGAGCGGCGCCTGCAGCGCCTGTTCGACGACTTCCGCGCAGCGGAGGCCGCCCACGGCGCACCGCACGCGCTCGCCGCGGTGATCTACGAGCGCCGCCTTGCGTAACCTGCGCCGCCCCACCGGCGGCCTCTGGTCGCACCCCGACTTCCTGAAGCTCTGGACAGGCCAGTCGATCAGCGAGCTCGGTTCCCAGGTCTCGCAGCTCGCCATCCCCTGGCTCGCCGCAGTCGGCCTGCACGCGAGCCCGATCGAGTTCTCGCTCCTCGGTGTGCTCGGCTTCCTGCCCTTCATCCTCTTCGCCCTGCCGGCGGGGGTCTGGGTCGACCGCCTCCGCCGCCGCCAGATCCTCATCGTCGGGGACTCCGCCCGGGCCGTGCTCCTCTCGCTCATCCCGATCCTGTGGCTCGCGGGCGTGCTGCAGATCTGGCACCTGCTCGTCCTGCAGTTCGTGATCGGGATCTTCACCGTCTTCTTCGACGTCGCCTACCAGTCGTACCTTCCCGCCCTCATCGAGCGCGAGCACCTCGTCGACGGCAACTCGAAGTTGCAGCTCACCGTGTCGATCGCCCAGGTCGCCGGCCCCAGCATGTCCGGCGGGCTCATCGCGGCCATCACTGCTCCGTACGCGATCTTCGCCGACGCGATCAGCTTCGTCGTCTCGACCGTGTTCATGGTGCGCATGCGCCACCGCGAGCACCTGCCGGAGCGGCACGCGAGCGATCCGCATCCGAAGATGTGGCCGCAGGTGAAGGAGGGACTGCGCTGGGTGGTCGGAAATCCGAGCCTGCGCGCGGTCGCCGCCTGCACAGGCTCGGGGAACTTCTTCGGCAATCTCATGTTCGCCGTCCTCGTGCTCTACGCCGTGCGCACGCTCCATCTCTCGTCCGTCGAGGTCGGTGCGGTCTTCGCCGTGGGCTCGGTCGGCGCGATCGTAGGGGCGCTCGTCGCCAACCGGTTGCAGAAGACGCTCGGCGTCGGCCGCGCGATCGTCGGGACAGCCTTCTTCTTCGCGGTCGGCGGCCTCGGGTATCCGCTCGCCCCGCACGCGTTCCCACTACCGGTGCTCATGGCCGCGTCGGCGGTGACGAGCTTCGGGTCGGTCGCGTACAACATCACGCAGGTGAGCCTGCGCCAGGCGATCACCCCGGAGCGGCTCCAGGGACGGATGAATGCCGCAATGCGCTGGATCGTCTGGGGGACGATCCCGCTCGGAGCGCTCCTCGGAGGTGCGATCGGGCAGACCATCGGGCTCCACGCCGCACTCTGGGTCGGCGCGATCGGCAGCGTCCCGACCTTCCTGTTCGTCGCCGTCTCGCCGGTCCGGTCGATCCAGGAGATGCCCGCGCCCGTGACCGAGCCCACCGCCGCCCAGGCGGAGCTCGAAGGCGGCCTGCTGGAAGGCGCACCGTTGCCCGGCCCGGCCTCGGCGGATGCGTAGCGCGCTCTGGCGCGACCGCGCGTTCGTCCGACTCTTCGCCGCCAACGTCGTGCATCCCGATCATGGTCTCCCCGATACGGCGAGCTACCGTGAACGCCGATGCCCGAGCTCCCGGAGATGGAGGCCTGGCGGCGCCAGCTCGATGACCCGGTGTCGGCGTTTCCCGTCGCGAAGGCAGGCCCGGCGCACATCGCCACGTTGAAGACCTTCGACCCGCCTCTCTCCGCCCTCGAGGGACGTCGCTTCAGCGGCGCCGAGAGGCGGGGCAAGCGCCTCTTCTTCCCGACCGAGGACGGCGAGCTCGTCCTCGTCGTCCATCTGATGACCTCCGGCCGGCTGAAGCACCTGAAGCCGGGCGAGAAGGGGCCGAAGACGCCCGCGTTCGCGCTCGAGTTCGCCGGCGGCTCGAAGCTCGTGCTCACCGAGAACGCGCGGCGCAAGCGTGCCGGAGTCTGGCTGCTCACACCCGAGGCGGCGGAGGCGGAGGTCGCGCACCTCGGCCCGGAGGCACTCGGCGTCGGAGCGGCGACGCTCGCCGAGATCCTCCGACGGGAAGCGCACCGCCTCCATCCGCTGCTGCGCGACCAGCGCGCGCTCGCGGGGATCGGCCGCGCGTGGTCGAACGAGATCCTGCACGCGGCGAAGCTCTCGCCGTACGCACTGTCCACCGACCTCGACGACGAGGAGGTCGACCGGCTCGCGGCCGCGATCGACGAGGAGCTCGCCCGCGGCCTCGCGCTGCGCGAGCAAGGCGCGGGCGACGAGCGGACGTACCGCGTCCACAACCGGCTCGGCGAGCCGTGCCACGTGTGCGAGACGCCGATCGCGCGCGTGGACTTCGAGGAGCACACGATCTACTACTGCCCGAAGTGCCAAACCGGAGGACGCGTCCTGAAAGATCGTCGCCTTTCGCGCCTCTTGCGATAATGCGGCATGGCCACGGTCGCCGACCTCATGGTGAAGGACGTGCTCACCGTCGAGCCGTCGGACACGATCGGCGAGGCGGCCGAGAAGATGAACGCGGCCAACGTCGGCGCCGTCGTCGTGGTCGAGGACATGGTGCGGATCGTCGGCATCGTCACCGAGCGCGACCTGCTGCGCGCAGTCGCCTCGAGGGCCCGGGCGGCCGAGGCGCGCGTGCGCCAGTGGATGACGCCGAACCCGGTGACGATCGGGCCCGAGCTGACGATCGAGCAGGCCGCGAAGATCATGTTCGACAACAACTTCCGGCACCTGCCGGTGGTGAAGGACGGACGCGCCCTCGGGATCGTCAGCCTGCGGCTGCTCGCCCGGTGGGCGTTCGAGAGTTCCGTCCAGTCCTCGCACTAGGGTCCCCACGCATGATCAGGTTGCTTCCCGAGCGCGGAGGCTGGCTCGAGGTCGTCTGCGGCCCGATGTTCAGCGGCAAGAGCGAAGAGCTCATCCGGCGGCTCCGCCGCGCGGAGATCGCCGGCCAGCGTGCGCTCATCGCGAAGCCGCGCATCGACGACCGCTACGACATCGGGCACGTCGTCAGCCATGCGGGCGCGAAGATGCGTGCGGTCGCCGTCTCGCGCCCCGAGGAGATCGTCGGCCTCGCCGAGGGCTACGACGCCGTCGGGATCGACGAGGTGCAGTTCTTCGACCTCGAGATCGTCGGCGTGATCGAGCGGCTGATCGAGCGCGGCCAGCGCGTCGTCGTCGCCGGCCTCGATCAGGACTTTCGCGGCCTCCCGTTCGGCGCCCTGCCCGACCTGCTCTGCCGCGCCGAGCTCGTGGACAAGCTCCAGGCCGTCTGCCATCGCTGCGGTGGGCCGGCGACGATGACGCAGCGGCTCGTCGACGGGCTCCCCGCGCCGGCGGACGGCGAGACGATCGTCGTCGGCGCGCTCGACTCGTACGAGGCGCGTTGCCGCTCGTGCCACGCGTTGGCTCCGCTTGCGGTGCCAACCGAAAGCGCGACCGGCTAGGCCGGTTACGCGAGTCGAATCGTCAGCGTCGTCCCGCTGACCGACACCGCGCCGCCGAGCGTCTCGATGACGCTCACTGCGACCGCCGCGCCGAGATCTCGCAGGTCCTGGCCGAGCACGACGGGCGCCGACGACTCGGTCACAGGCGAGACGTCGATCTCCTTCCCGCGTACGACGACCTCCACCTCGTCGAGGCCTCCGTGCCGAAGCGCGGCCTGGACGAGCGCCGAGACGCCGCGGTCGACCGCCTCGACGTCCGTCTGCACGGCCGCGCCGCCGCCGGAGACCCGCACGCGGTCGCTGCCGAGCCGCTCGGCCGCCGCGCCCGCGAGCGCCAGCGTCTCCGCGTCCCGCAGCACCGGCTCGTAGCGACCGCTCTCGATGCGGGCCACGAGCGAGAGCTCGTCCAGCAGCTCCGCGATCTGGCGCGAGGCCGCTTCGATCATCTCGACATACTTGTCGGCCGGCGGCGCGAGCTCGGTCGTGCGCGCGAGCGTCGTCGTGAAGCCGTGGACGGTGGCCAGCGGCGTGCGAACGTCGTGGCACGCGAGCGAGACGAGCCGGGCGAAAGACGTGTCGTTCGGCACCCGGGCACTAACCTAGCGGTATAGCGCGCTCATTCCACGGGAGCGCGCATGAACAGGGCAATCTGAGCGCAGGGACTCCCTGGTGGTACCCAACCTGGTACCCATCGTCGCTGGCGATGCCTTGAACGCATTGCTAGCCTCGCTGCACGGCGTAGATAGGCGCGCGCCGGTACCACCGGCAGAGCGGGCCGGATGGCAACCGCGCAAAGCCTGGACGCCCGCCAGAACCTACGGCGCAACCTCCACCCGAGCCGCGTAGCGGCGCACGCACTTGCACGTGGAGGGCGTCATGGATCTACGCATCGATGGCTTCGAAGACCTGTTACGCCGCGTCGTACGCGAAGAGCTGGCGGCGGTTCAGCACGAACATTGGCTGACGTCGACCGAGGCCGCCAACTACATAGGCACAAGCACCGCGCACGTTCACAACCTCGTATCGAGTGGGCGACTACCTCGACACGGCGCCAAGGGGCACGGACTGCGCTTCACGCGGGCCGACCTCGATGGCTACCTAGAGGCACGCCGGTGATCCCCCTTTCGGAGTTGCTCATGCGCCGGTACCGACCTAACGTCATGGGTACCTACAAGCAAAGCCCCGGCGCGGCGAGCACCGCCCGGGGCGCGGACACCAGGAGGAACCCCTGATGCCATCCAGCACGGTAACGCGCAAGCGGCACGTGCCCTATAACGCGAAGGGCTGCGCGCACATCTACTACTCCGAGCGCGCAGACGGCACGAAGGTCTGGGAGGTTCGGCTTCCGGGCGTGAAGCGCGTGTACGAGACGGTCGGCACCCGGCTGGACGAAGCGAAAGCTCGCGCCCGCGTCGCTTGGGGCGCTGCCAACCCGGAACCGGTCGCGAGCATCGGCACACGGCTAAACGAGGTCGTCGAGCACTGGCGGCAGCACCGGGCGATGCGGCCTTCCAGCGCGGCGCTGTTCGACTTGGTCTACCGCGTCCACATCGCGCCGCGCTTTGGCACGACGCGGGTTCGCGATATCGACCAGTTCGCCATCCAGACCTGGCTCGCGAACCTGGAGCGCAAGGACGGCCGCAAGGGCGAGCTGGCCAGCGGCACACGGCGGGTGATCTACACCACGATGGCGATCATCCTCAAGCACGCCGTCAAGATGGGCGTGATCGCGATAGTGCCGCAAGTCGACCGGAAGGTGAAACCGAAACCCTCCGAGCACCGCACGCGCATCCTCACGCAGGACGAGGAGCAGCTGCTGCTCACGCACGCGGCCTCACGGCCATGGCTTCAGGCGATCATTACGGTCGCGCTGCACCAGGGCCTACGGCTCGGCGAGGTCTGCGGTCTCATGTGGTCGGACATCGACTTCGCCGCGGGCACGATCACCGTGCAGCACAACCTCGGTCGCGACGGCACGGTCGGCCCGACCAAAGGCGGACATGTCGAAACCATCGACCTCATGCCGAAAGCCCGCGAGGTGTTGCGTGAGCTACGACTCGCCTCAGGCCGTGCGAACGGCATCGTGTTCACGAATCAGTACGGAAGGTCGCGCCAGCTTCGCGACGTGCAGCACGGCTTCTCGCTCTCCGTGAAGCGAGCGGGTCTTACGGATGGCGTTGTGTTCCATTCGCTTCGACATACCTGCGCATCGCGACTCGCGAACAGCCCGCAGATCCCACTGGTCAGCGTGAGGGACTTCATGCGGCACACCGACCTCGCAACGACGCAGGGCTACATCCATGCACTCAAAGACGACGGCCGGAAGGTTCGGCTCGCCAAGGCACTGGCGGGGACGGTATCGCCATGACCTGCACGCGCAGCGCGATGCCGACGCTCGAAGACCTGATCCGCGAGCAGGTCGAGCGGGGCCGGGATCCTGCCCGCGCACGACGTCGAGCGGTGAAGATCCTCGCCCGGTTAGAGCGCGAAGCGGAGGAGAACGAGGAAGCGCGGCTGCGCGGAGAGCCGTACAGGGTGTACAGCGCGGAGTAGCCCGCACAGCGGCGACGAGTGGCGCAGCCCATACCGCCGCTCAGCGGTCGACCGCGATTCGGACGCTTGAGAACGAGTACGGACTCGCGCCGCTTCGGGTGCGTTAGCTTGGGCGGGTTGCGCTTCACGCCGACCTAACGATGCTTGCGCGGCTATCCCAGGCGCTCGCAGCAGCGCGACCGTTCTGCTTACCGCCTAACCCGGCATCCAGCGGGTTCCACTCCTAATCGGCCGCTGAAGAATATGGTTCGGAGCCAGGCCCGAAATGATTAGGCGCTTCGTGCTTAGCATCCTGCTGGTAGCCGGAGTCGGGGTCGCGGCCTGGTGGATACGGGGTTCGACGGGATATCCGCACCGGTGGGTGATCGTCCTATACGTGATGAGTGGAGCGGCGCTCATCGGCTCTCTTCTTTGTGGAAGCTGGGGCGTACTCCGTGACGTACGCCAGCTATACAAAGCGAGCGGCGGCATCAAGCAAATGGTCGCATTGGCCCTGGTCGCAAAGCTGACCATCGCGAGTGCGGGCGTTCAAAGTCCGGCGATGCTCGACACTCTTACTGAACAAGTGGGTCAACAGCAGGAGCGGCTGGAGGCGTTGGAGCAACAGCGCCAGCAAGACCAGGCCGAAATCGCTCGTCTGAAGAGCGAAATCGCTTTTCAGAAGACCGAAATCGCTCTTCTGAAGATTCCACTGCCCCGCGCAGCGACCGGGCTGCTATTGGGTCTCGTTGGCATCCTGCTGGCAACCGCAGCGAGCGTCGTATGGGCGGCTGGCATCGCGTGAGAATCTCGGCCGCTTCAAGGCTGTGCTCGGTGCAAGCGCGAAGAATGCACCGGAAGGCGCAGATCGACATCGTCCGCTTACTGGGCGGGTAGCTCATTCTGGCTCCGCAAGTGCTGGCCAGCGAACGGGATCGGGGTGCGGCTGATACGGGACGGGCGCACGTGCGTGGCGCTCCAAGTGAAGGATCGGCTGAGAGCCTGGCTCTAGATCGCGGATGATGTTCGAGACCTCATGCGGAGTCGTGCTGCCATCGCGATGTACGGCGACAAAGATCGTCGCTCCGACGCGCGGCTGGCTCGCGGCCTCTTCGATGGCGGCCTTCGCCTCTAGGTCTGCGAGCTTTGACGCGCTGCGTAGCGCGATGTCTTCCCGCGGGGAACGAGCCAGCTCTCGCAGCTTCTCAACCGGCGTTTGACCGGTGATGACGTGGCCGGGTTCGCCTGCGGCTGCGTCCGCTATGGCAGCCTGAAACTCCGGCACCTTCTTCCACCTGGAGATCGTGCGCACATCCGGCATGCCGCTCTGACGCGCGATGGCCATCGCCGGCACGCCTTGGGCTAGGAGCGTGGCGCATCGGCGCTGGGTCTCGGAGAGCGTCATCCCGACGCTAGCTTCGCCTTGCGCGCAGCTTCAGCGGCCTTCTGCTCCGCGACCTTCATGGCTGTAGCGCGGACGCCATCGGTGATATCGCGGTTGGGCTGGTCGTCGCTCCAGACCTCGCGCGAGCCGACCAACGCAGCTCCGGGCAGCAGCTTGCTGCCGGAGACCTCGGGGCCTTCCTCCGCATACCACCCGCCGATAACGGCGCTGTGCGCCGGGACAATGAACGCGCCAGGCGGAGCGCCGGGTGGTGGCTCCAGCGGCGGCTTGGCCGTCATCGCCGGGCCTGGCACCGGGTATGGCTCGCCGGGAGAGCGCGGTGTGGCTGCCCTGGCGGCTACTGCGGCGGCCTTGGCGGCCTTGGTCTCGGCGGCCAGCTTCGCGGCCAGCTGCCGGAAGAGGCGGCTCAGGTGCTGGTGGCTGACGGGCACCGGGCACGAGGCGGCGATGGACTGGAGGGTCTCCCCGCGCACGCGGCGAGCGTAGGCCTCGCCAACCCAGGCGGGATCGAGCTTCTTGGGCGGGGCCATGCGGTCGAGTCTAGCCCGCTTGCACCTATTGCCACAAAGTACCGGCCAGCGAGGGCACACGCGGCCTCGCCCGGGCACGCCGGGCGGACACCGCACGGATACGCGCACCGCGCCTATCCGTGCGCCTATCCGCTTATGGCATTCAAGCCGATTGCGCGTATGCCGGGCAAGCGCCCCGTGTCCGGGAACCTGGACGGCATGTCCGGGCGCTGCTCGGCCACATCTGGCGGCCTCAGGGCGTGGTACCAGGTGGGTACCAGTTCCCGCAAGCCCGCTATCCATGCCAGTTCAGCGATAGTCGCCTAACTCGGTATAGGGCGGGGGTTGTTGAGTTGCCCGTTCTCCGTCCGGCTGCTCGCGCCGAGGACGGCGGCGAGCTAGGCGGGCCAGCTCTTCCTGCGCGCCTTCCGGCCTCGATCGGGGCATATACGGCCGAAACTGCAAGGGCGAGCGCGTTTGCCCCGCAAACCCGCATGGTTGAGCGCGACCGGGTGAACTATCCCTTGCACCTCTCCTACTCAGTAAGGGATAGTTCACCCGGCGCTTGCGCCCGCAAGCTTCTCTCGGCCGGGTTGAGCCAGACCCCGAGGTGGGTCAAGCGAGACTGCGAAACTGCAACGCCCTCAGAACGCCAGCGGCAGGCCTCGACGAAGCAGGGCCCCAGAAACGACCAAGGGCCGCTTGCGCGACCCTCGGCGAACATCCAGTGGCGGCGACCAACCGCCCACTACAACCCGATGCCACGAGACTAGCATCGGAGTGGGTTTGCAATACGGACTGAGTCTTCGGGGCTAGCCTCGTAGGTACCGAACATCCTCCACGACCCCGAAGGACGGCTGACCCCCATCCCTGCCTCGACCGAGATCCAGAGTGCCGTGATCGCTCGCCTGGACGCGCTGAGCCACGAGCGCACCTTCACCGGCACGCAGCTGACGCTGCTCGACGTGCTGCAGACGCGTACGCCCAACCGCCGCTGCTTCCACGGCCCGCTTTGGCGCACGGCCACCGATCGCACCCTGTACAAGCGCGGCGCCTGCGCCGGGTTTCGCTGCCCCCACTGCATCCACTTCCGCATCGCCGAGGTCGTGCTGCGCGCGTTCCGTATCTGGGGCAACCCCGACACGATCTACACGCGCACGTTGACGGTGTCGAAGCACCACCGTGCGCGGATTCGCGCGGACCATCCGCTGCACGTCGTCGTCAACACCGCTACTGGCTTTCAACTTCTATTCTCCCCGAGCCCGATCGAGGGCGGATACGCGACCACCGCACTTGGCCTAGTTGACGCGCTGCTCGCGGCGGCCCCTCACAAGGGCAAGCACGTGTTCGAGTTCTCCCGCTCCGACGAATGTAAGGCGGCACGGGCGCAGGCGAAGGCCGAAGACGACGTGCCCGCGGAGTCGAAGCCAGCCTCCGATACGACCACCGTTCCCCGAAGGTTCACGATCGGGTCTGCCCGAGCGGCGGACAACGCCTTTATGGGCTGGACGGATGCTGACTGGGAAGCGTACGAGGCTGGGAAGCGCGGGCAGCCGGTCACCGAGGCGCTGCCGAGTCGTCTCTATGCCAACGAGGCCGAGCGCTCTCGATCTGTGCTCTTCAACGAAGTGCTCCGTAACGAGGTCTCCGAGGAGCGCGAGCTTCAGCGTGCTCTTCGCAAAGTGACGAAGTCGAGCAGCGCACCGTTCGACCCGGCTACGTGCTGGGACAACCTTCCCGACGACTTTCGCACGGCGGCGGATCCGGAGCCGGAGCCACAGCCGCAACCCGCGCTGACGTAGACCAGCCACCGTTTTGAGCGGAGTGGCGGGACCGCGCTGCCTCGGTGTTCGCAAGGGCCACCGAGGCGCGCAGAAGGAGGACGACGCGGAGGTGACGATGCCTCTCGTCGCATTCGCGAGTCTAGCCCCATGAGGTACCTCCAGAACCGCCACAGGCAGGCACGTGCCGGGTAATCAGGCCAGGCCTAGTTTTGGAGAGGTACCGCGGTCCTACACTCGTGAACGTGACCGCTACCCGTTCACTCGCCGAGCTGCGCGGCCTCTCCGAGGCAAGCCTCTCTCTAGTGATCAAGACCTGGAGGGCGGCCGGTCTTTCGGATGATGAGGTGGTTGAGAAGCTCCGGACTACGTTCCTCGGAGCGCCGTCCGTGCAGAGCGCCGTGCTCAAGGCTCTCGGTGGTTACCGCCCGAAGAAGGCGAGCACCGTCGAGAAGGCCAGTGGCCCGCTTCCGAATACGGTCGGCGGTGCTGTCGCCGGAGCGATGATTCGTGGCGGCCTCGTATCAGGCGTGGAGAAGTTCAGCGCAGTCGCGCAGGAACAACGGCGCGCCATGATCCGTAAGGATCTCGACGCTCCGGACTCCGGCGACATGCGCGACCGCATCCGGAAGCGCGCGAAGGCGATGGGAACGGAGACCTAGATGCCCGAAACGACCGGCGCCGGCGAGAAGGTCACTACGACGCTGCGCACCCGCGCAGGTGTCACCGTCACGCAGGCCGCCGATGTAAACGAGTTGGGCTGGCTCACTCCTGAAGAGCAGGGAATCGTGAGATGCGCTCCGGCCGGATTCAACCAGCTCGCGCTAGCCGTCAATCTCCTGAATGCCCGCGAGGTCAGCGGAGGCAAGGAGGCGTTGATCGCAGAGATCGAAGCCTTTCGGTACGCCGAAGATCATCCCGCGCCCACTCCTCTCGCTCCAGCACCGCGCGATATCGCCGGTTTCTGAACCCATAAGGAGGCTCCATGGCTGCGCTGACAACCGCCGACCTCGAACGCCCCGCGACCGACGTGCCGCCTTCGCGGCGCATCCGTACGCCGGAAGAACTGGGGTATGAGATTGAGCAGCTCGACAGCGCTGACTTCAAGCTCTCGCCTGCGGGCGAGGCGCGCAGGAAAGCACTCGCCGACGAGCTTGCAGAGCAGAGTGCAGTCGCTGCCGTCAGCCGGCAGGCCATCCTCAACGATCTAAAGCTCGGCGACGAGATCGAGGCGAAGGCGAACGAAGCCATCGCCGCCCTGGAGACCTACGTCACGCTCCGCGAGCAGCTGCTCCCGCTGCGTGAGACCTACGACAAGGCGTGGCGTGCGGCGCGCGACCTCGGTATCCAGGTCGGCCCTCGGGTGCGTACCGCCGCGCCGCAAGCCCTTACGAACCGCGCGACCAAGGTTGCGCACTGGCCGTGGTACTTGTGAGCAGCCTCGCCGTCAAGCTGACGAAACTCCGTATCGATGAAGTTTCGGGCGTTGACCGGCCGGCCTCGCTTCTCGATGGTTGGCTCGTAATGAAGGCTCGCGACCCCCACGCTCTGCGCAAGGCGCAGGACTTCTCGATCGCCGACGCGCTGGCCGTGATCGTTGATCGCGCGGCGGAGCGCGCTGTTGCGAAGGCGAAGCTGGCGGAGATGTTCGGCACCCCGGTTCCGACCACGGAGATCGAACAGCTTTCGGCGGCCCTCGTGCTCAAGGCCACCCGACATGATCTTCGTCATCCGCAGACTCAGCGCTTTATCGCGGTCGCGGCGAAGCCCGCCATCACGCCAGGCCCCTCCCCCGACCAGTACGACGGCGCTTATACCGGCGAGATCGTTCACGGCACCGGCAACCCGGCCCCCGAGCGCAAGCCCACAGCAGTCGCGTGGTCGCACGGCGGCGCAAGCCTCCTACGGTAGTCGTGGGTTACCAGGACGACCCGCTCGCCGCGCAGCTCGCGTTCCGCGAGATGAACGGGCTGCCGATGCCCATCCCGCCCTCGTGCGAGCTGATCCGCGAGCAGCTACGACGTCGCGGCACGCACCGCCCGCTCAACATCGCAGACCTCCGCGCGCTCCACATCGAGTTGGAGCATTGGAATGACCGCTAGCTGCATGGGCTTCGTATCAAAACGAGTGCTACGAGATCTTCCCGCAGACCTGAGCCGCCCGCTGTCCAAGTGACGAGCCGCCCCATGAGGACTGAGGCGCGACCTGCCGCAACCGACATGCGCCGTTTGAGCGCCAGACGGGGGCGTGAGTGGCCCCCGTCTGGCGGGTGTTGTTTCTAGGGCGCGACAGTCGTCTGGAAGCTGACCCCAGGCGGGGTCGGGCCGAAGACGAACGAGAGGCCCGAGACGCTGTAGTGCCCGACCGGAACCGGTGCGGCAGCGATAAAGCCCCCGCCCAGGTTGATCTCGTAATACGGGACGTTCGCTGGCACGCCGCCCGAAACGGCAACGTCGAGTGGGAACGCCCCATCGGCCAACGCGGCAAACAACGAAGGCGCAATCGTCCATGTGCCTTCGCCCGGGCCGCCTCCGGCACCGGCGATGCCACGGCCTGGTTGCGGCGGCGTTCCGACAGAGTGACCGCAACCGGCAAACGTGAAGTCAGCGGTATGGCCACTGTCGTTGTTGAGCGAGGCCCAGATCCACAGCCCGCCAGTACCACCGAACGCGGTGTTGCAGTAACTCGGGTTGTCGCAGTTGCCTGAAATCTCGACCTGGGCGACCTCACCTGGCCCGTACGCAAGCGCGCTCCCCGTCCCTACCACGCCTGTGACCGCAGCCGACGCGACCGCAATCGCGCCGAACAGAAAAACCCTACGCATCACCACACTCCTTGTTCCGTGAGATTCCGCGAAGGCCGCGCCGCCCCACGACCCCGTCCCCAACGGCCCGAACTTACGCACGACCCATCGGCGGAGACAACCAATCGAAGGTCTGGACCACCACCGCCGCATCGGGTAGGCGCTCGGCCACCCCGCATGCTCCTGCCCGGTTTCCAGGGGCGGCCCGGCTCTGTCACACCGAGCCGCCCCGCTAACTCTTCCAACCGCCCGAGCCGCTTCGCGACTGTGGAACGTCGCGTGCGCCAGTGTTCTGGAATGTCCCCCGAGCCGGATCTGCGTCGTTACGTGATGGCGGGTGCTGCTGCAACGTCCCTTCGCCGACCTGCGACGACCAGCCAGATACCGATGACGAGTCCCCAGATGAGCACGAGCAGCGATGGGAAGAACGCCGGTCCGAGGATGCCGCCGATGCCGCCGACGACCGTGGCGATCCGAAGCCATCCCGGAAGCGTCCCTGGCGTTCCGGCTGCGAGCGCGAAGAGTGCAAATCCGAGCAGGATCGCGCCGGGACCCCAGATCAGCGCCGCGCCGAGCTCGCTCGCGAGATAGGTCGTCGTCGGCGGAACGACCACGTGGCGGCCGCCGTAGGCATGCGCGATCGCATTGCCGAGAACGATCCCCCAACCGACCGCGAATGAGATCGCGCTCGCAAGACCAAGCCAAGCGAACAAGCGACCGATCCGAATCCCATCCGGCCTCGCCACAACCGCGTCACGTAAATACGACACGAGCGCGATCAGGCCGAGGATCGCGAGCATCAGGAGGTACAGCGACACGAAGACCGCGACGTGATGACCACGCGCCACGTACTTGATCGCATCGTGCGCCTTGTACGTTCCCCCAGGCGGATTGGCAATCAACAATCCAACGAACGTCAAGACGCTAAAAGCGATGCCGCTGATCCCTGCGAGGACAGCACGTGATCTCACTGTGGACCTCCTCGGAGAACGCCGAACCGCCGTGGCCGCAGCCGCGACTGGTACGCGGCGATCGTAAACCTCGGAGCCCATGCCGTCTACGTCCGAGACCCAGCTCCAGTCGCGACCCAGGCGAACTCGGTCCTTGTGTGCAGGCGATTGAACGCAACTTCGTCCGCAGGCAGTCGACGACGGGATCCCCGTTCGGTTGTTAGGGTCCGGGTTCTTCATCATGCGGCAGTCGATGCGGGCGGGTAAGGAGGTTCCGAATGCGCAAGAAGTTTGCGGCTGCGTTCGGCGCAGCCCTCGTTGCGGGTCTGAGTGCGGGTGTCGCTTCGGCTGGTGAAGTGATCGGGCCTCCGGGCACTCCGGGGGTCGCGGGATCTGGCCAGCCCGACCTCAGCACTGCGGCGCCGTTCAACTCGAACTCGATCTGCTCCTACAACGGTCTGAACGACTTTCAGCAGGGTCAGGGGCAGCTCACCTTCATCGTCCAGACGCCCCACAATCAAGGGGTACCGGGCCAGCCGGGCGCTGACGCGGCGGGCTCTGGCACGCCGGGATCCCCAACCTGCGGTGGGGGAAGCAACTTTAGGAACCCGTAGGTCGAATCGCTCTCCTTGGCCTCGACACTTGGTCGGGGCCAAGGCCAGTTTCACATCAAACCTCTAGCCGGACGGCTGGGCGTAACGGCGCCTACCTAGAGACGGGGAGCGACCGCGTGCGCTGTCCGCACTGCGGCCGTACCGCGTAGTCCGCGGGAAACGTTACGCAGCAGCCTCCTCGCGCATAAGGAAGCTGTACGGAAACCAGTGCGGCGGGTTGTCGGTCTCCTCCCCGGCCGTGATGTCTGGTTCGGTCGTCAGTTGATGTGCTGCTGCAGATGCGATCTGCCGATTCGCGGCAAGCTGCCTATCCGCTTCGACGATTGCGACGGACACGTAGCCTTCGTGCTGCTCGATGAGGGCGAGCAGCCGCTGCCTCGCCTGCTCTACGGTCATACGGGTCAAACTCTATGTGGGTCGGGCAGCGCCGCGGTGTTCGGATCGCCGGGCCGCACTAGTTTTTGACGATCCGGCGCTGTAGGCTCAAAAATGCGCCGCAATCCTGCGGCCACACCACCCGAAGGTCTCGGCGACCGGCTCACCTCCGCCATCAGAGCGAGAGCACAGCCGCTCAACTAGGCCTGAGAGGAGGCACATGAGCACCATCACGGCCCCTGACCGGGGGCAGCTTCTGCACCTGCCGGCGAAAGACCTGACGGTCATCGCCGCCATCCAGAGGCACCCCAGCCCCGCCCGCGTCCGCCAGTTCCAAGGCGAGAAGTGGAATGAGGCTAAGACCGGCATCCTGCAGGTCGCTCGCATCACGGACGGCGAGTACAAGGGACGCCTGCACATCGTCGACGGCGGCACGCGCTGGAAGGCGAAAGTGGAGGACGGCAACGAGAACTACATGTTCCCGTGCTACGTCCGCGAGATGACCGTTGAGGAGGCCGCGAAGGCGTTCCTCGCGCTGAATAAGGACAGCATGAAGCCGAGCGCGTTCGCCCGGTTCCAGGTCGGTGTTCGCGCCGGCGAGCCGGCAGCCCTCGCAGTGAAGAACGCACTCGAGTTGATCCCGTTGAACCCGAACCCGAGCGCATCCACCTTCGGGGATCCGGACAACGGTGATCCCGGCGACTTCGCCGCGTTCGCCGCGGCGGAGCGGATCGTGACACAGGTGTACAAGACCGAGGCCGATTGGGGCAGGGCGAGTGAGCTGCTCGCCTGGTCGCTTCGGATGGGCCGCAGGGCGTATCCGCAACACGGCCAACCCGGCGCGGCTCACGGCCACGATGCCGACATGATCCAGGCCATCGCTCGGATCGGAATGGGAAACCCGCTCGTCATCGATGACGACAAGCGTGAAGGCAACCTCGCTCGTGCGATCAACCGGTGGGCGGGCAACACGACCGCGACCCAGAAGCTCTGGAAGCGGAATCAGAAGATGGAGCCTTCCCACTGGAAGGTCGAGTTGATGAGCAAGACGAAGAACCATGGCGGCTCTTCGTCGCGGGGGAACGTGCTGGCGTCCCTCATCGTCACGAACCACAACCGCGACTCGAAGCCGCAGCTGAAGCAGGTCTAGGGCGTCCGGGCCGGAGGGTCGGGGAACAACCCCGGCCCTCCGCGCTACTTGCGCTTGAACGTGTAGACGATCTCGTCGTTCATCCGCTGCGCGAGCGTGCCCGACGAAGCGGCTGGCGGAGGCAGATAGCGATGTCTGCCGGGAAGGGGGCGGATCGTCTCCTCGGTCACCTCGAAGCCGTGGCGCGTGATGGTGGTCTTACAGATCGCCGCGTTCGAGATCACTACGCCTTTCAGCTGCGAGTTCGCAACCACCATCACCACGTGTCCCTTCGGCTTCGTGACACGCGCGAGCGAGCGAGCGAGCCTATCCATGTCATTCGTAAAGCGAACCACCATGCTTTGTCTACGGTTTGGCAGTTCGCTCATCTGCGGTACGGCGTTCTTTGCCATCTCCCGAACTTCAGGTCGAACCCTCTCCATCCCACGCTCGACGCCGACCGAGTCCCCGCGTAGTTCGCGGATAGCGCCGGCCGTCCAGCCCATCCAGACCAAGCTCATCTTGTGCCCGCGGAGGTAGTCGATGGCGTTCAGATACGGCGGAGAGGTGACGACGAGATCGACCGACGCGTCCTTCATAAAGTTGAGGTGCCGCGCGTCGTCACGCCGGATCTTCGGCCGGTGCTTCGTGCCTGCGGCCTCGATCAGCGACTCCAGCTTCTTCGCGGACTTCACGAACTCCTCGAACACGTCGTAGTCGTTGGTGTCCGCCACGCGGTGCGGCCGGCTGTGCGCCGTGTCGCGCGCAAGAGACGCGCCCATCTCCTTCGTGACGATCATGCGGCTAAAGGCCACACGCAAGGGATCGTCGCTCCGCGGACACTTCATAAGCGCGCGCGCCAGACGCGATAAGTCTTCGGCTTGCTCTGGCGCGAACCAATACTCCACGAAATCGCGCGTCTCCGAGTCCTTCTTGATCCAGTCCGGAAGTTGGCCGCCTAGCCTCCAAGCGCGTTCAGCAAGCGCATCGGCGCGCTCTTCCAGCTTGGTCGCCCAGGCGCCATGGCATGCAGTGCGCGTGACGATGACCGCGAGAGGGTCGAGGTCTACGCCGATGGCCACGCGCTCGCGCTCCGCCGCGAGGCGAACCACCGTCCCGGATCCGCACATCGGGTCGAGCACGGTATCGCCGGCCTTCGTGAGCAGCTCGATTTTGCCAAGCGCAAGCTCAGGAGCCATCCGGGCCGGGAAAGGATGGATATGCCGGCGCGTTGATTGGGTTGCGGTCAATTCGGCCCGGTCTCCTAGAGGTCATCAAAATCGCCGCCAAATGCGGACGGCCACTCTGGCGAAGCTAGAGGTCGCGCCGGACAGACGCAACTGGGGTGAGAAGCGACAGCCGTCCCCACGCACGCTCCGGCTCATCGCGGGCGGCTCGGCGTGACCGCGCTTGGAGACCGCTGCGAGGCGGTCGTTCCTTATGTGGCAGAAGGTTTGGCCCTCGTTAGGCTGAAGTTCCAGAAGCGCGGGAGCCTTGGTGACCATTGCTCAACTGGCGTCATGTCGGGGTGATCTGCCTTTGCCCTTCGCATACGGCGCTTGAACAGCACGATGAAGCTGATTCCGTACGCGACATACGCGTACACCCATGCGCTCGTAAAGGCGATCGCGGTTGCGGCGTAAGTGGCGTAATGCGATCCATGCATCTTCACGCCGACGTCCGGAAGCCACTGCCCGATGAAGCCACACACGAGCAGCGTTGCTCCCGTGAGTCCGAACGCACCATCCTTCGCAGCGTCTTCGGGTGTGTAGGCCCAGCCAGTCATCGTCGGACGCGGTGGTCGAAACAGGCCGACCGCAAGCATGACCGCCCCGACGAGATCCGACGATAGGCCGATGGCGGAGAGCACGAGCCGTGGCATATCACGCCAGGGCATCGGCAACTGGGGGCCGTTCGACTCGCACCAGCTCGCGGCGCACGGGTGGGCGCTGCTCCTCAACGACGGCTGCGATTTCGGCCGCGAAGGGCGCTGCTACGCTCCGGCGATGAACGCGCAAGAAGCAGCCGACTGGATCCGCGAATGCGTACGACCCCTGGTCGCGCGCTACGAGGGCCTGGCCGCTGAAGGCAACGAGGACGACTTCACCGAGGAGAACCTCATAGGCGATTTACGGCTCCGGCTAGACGAGGTCACCCCGCGGAGCACGGTAGTACCTCCGTCCGAAGAGCGCCGCTCCCGCTAGCCCCGGATCTTGGCCGCCTGGCTAGTCGTGTGCCGGTTTCCGGGCCTCAGCGCCGGAGCGCGGGCCGCTAGGCCTCCGGGCGCTGGCTGCTGCTGCCTGGGCCGCCCACGCATGACCGCCCGCTGCCGGTACCCGCTTGGTACCCATCGAACCGGGTGAGCGCCAGTTCGCAGCACTGAGCCGACTCGGCGGAAACCGCGTAAACATGCGCCCTGCTTAGCCGTGCTGAGGCCTTCCGGTTTACTAGCGGTATGGCGAAGCTCGAGGACCTGCAGGCGTCCGTACCCGAGGTCGCCATCGGGCTGTCGCGCGCCGGGGTCACGGGCGTGCAGAAGGCGGTGCGGATCGGCCGGGGCCGCCGCGAGA
>Ga0207664_10000964_pt1 | contig 19413 bp, 16 predicted proteins | sample LARL83metaG_FD_184349 | JGI IMG/M metagenome (GOLD analysis project Ga0207664, IMG submission 184349) | Corn, switchgrass and miscanthus rhizosphere microbial communities from Kellogg Biological Station, Michigan, USA - LAR L8-3 metaG... | ecosystem: Host-associated > Plants > Roots >... | reverse complement strand
TCACCGCCAGGAACATCACCGTTCGCGTGGTCAGCGGTTGTGGAGATTTCGCGCTCCCGGCGATGCTGGGGATGGCAAAGCGCGGGGCCGGGCCCGGGTTGGGCCCCACGGCATAGGTGAAGGCGCTCTGCACCGGATGGCCGTCGACCGAGATGGCGCGCCAGTAGATGAGGTACCACCCCTCCGGGAGGTTGGGGCGCAGCGGCACCACGAGCGTGTTGGGGTCGGCCGCTGACCGGCGCACCGGCCCGGCGGTCTCCTGCGCGCCTGCGGCACTGGTCACCGAGATGATCGCGAACCGTGGCTCGACCGCCTCGTCGTAGGTGAGGGCGACCGTCCGGGGCGGCGTGTCCAGCACGCCGCTGGCCGCCGGCACGGTCTTGATGAGGTACGCGTGCGCGGAGGCGACAGCGGGCGTCGCCAGCGCGATGGCGCCGGCACCCGCGACGACGGCGATCCAGGCTCGCGGTCTCATGCCAGGGCCCGTCCGCCTCCGCCCTCGCCTCCGCCGCCACGCCCGCCGAGCAGCGCAAACCCGCCGACGACCAGGGCCAGTACGCCCACGATGAGCGCGACGATGGTCAGCACCGAGGTACCGCCGCCGCCCCCGCCCAGCGACGACGCGGCCACGATCGTCGGTGCCGGGGACTCGGACGATTCAGCACCGCTCCAGTCCACGATCGACCCGTCCGAGTACGTCTGGCGCACCTGGAAGGTGTACGTCCCCGGCTTGGACGGCTGGGCCAGGAACTGGAACGTCGAATCCTGGCCCGTCGGCGTTCTGCCCCCCGTCCAGGTCACCCGCTGAACGACGGCGTTCTCGCCGGAGCCGCTGGACCTGACGCTCTGGGTCCAGCCCGCCGGGGGCGGCACGAACGAGTCGATGCCGAACCCCTGCGGGACGGTCAGGACGATCTTCGTGGTCGTCGCGTTCTCCTTCTCCGTGGGCACGGCGAGGCTGTAGAGCTGCAGCTTGCCCGAGAGCGAGACCGCCGGGCTCACGCTCGCGTGGGCGAGCGCTGCCGCCGGGACGCCGAGGACGATGGCCAGGGCGAGAACCACGGCCCGTCTCACGGGTCCTGCCGCGAGCTGTGCTTTCACTGTGGTCGTTCCTCCTTGCTGACCTCCGCCGGGCGGCTGCGCTGTCGTGGAGCAGCCGGCACGGTGATGGCCGTCGATGGTCGTAGGACATGCGGCATGTCGGGACCCGGCCGGTGGGTGGGCGGGGTGGACGGGTCCCGGTCTTTAGGCCGGAGGTCCGCGTCCGCACCAACCGAGCGCCAGCGGCGCCAGGCGGGGCACGGAGATGCCGGCCGGGCGCGACAGCGCGGCGGGCGGGGAGGAAGGGGAAGGGGCGGTGCGGGCGCTCCGGGTGGCGACCTCGCGCAGCACCCAGCGGGCGCCGTGCAGGATCGTGGCCAGGACCAGGCCGACGCAGAGGGCGGCGGGGATCGCCCACCATCCGCCGTAGCCGAAGATGCCCACCAGGCCGGCGGGGTGGCCGGTGGCCAGCAGGCCCTCCAGGAACTCCTGGCCGCTGTAGATCGCCACCAGACTGGCGGCGCAGACCATCCACAGGGCGGCCAGCGAGAGGCCGTAGCGCGGCGCCGAGGTCTGGCCGTTCATCGCTCGTCCCAGCGCCGACAGGAACACACCGACCGCACACGCCAGCGCCACAGCGATCCAGGGCGCGACGGAGTGCAGATATGAATGCCCCTGGCGCTGAAGCTGGACGCTCGCGGTGCCGCCGAACGCCAGGAGATAGCGCAGCTGGTGCACGGCGATGGCCGCCGCAGGCACGACCGCGGCGCGCGCGAGTCCGCGAACGGCGGACCTCCGGTCAGCCCCGGCGATCATCGTGCCTGCAGAGGATACCGGCGCTACGCCTTCCGGTGAGACGCCTGAATCGGGGATGATTCTTGGCCCATGACCGAGCCCGCGGAAGCCCCGACTGGCTCGGGGCGGGCGCCCGTGGTGGCGAGCTCCCTGCGTGGCTACCGCCGCGAGTGGCTGGTGACCGACGTGCTGGCGGCGGTCACGCTGCTGGCGATCGCGGTGCCCGAGCAGCTCGCCACCTCCCGGCTGGCCGGAATGCCGCCGGTCACGGGCTTCTACGCCTTCGTCGCGGGCAGCGTGCTGTTCGCGTTGCTGGGCTCCAACCGGCGAATGTCGGTCGGTGCCGACTCGACGATCGCGCCGCTGTTCGCAGTCGGGGTGGCGCGCTTCGCCGCCAGCGGGACCCCGGAGTACCAGAACCTGGTGGGCATTCTCGCCGTGCTGGTCGGTGTGCTGGTGGCGATCGTGTGGTTGGCGCGACTGGGCTGGATCTCGGAGCTGCTCTCCGCCCCGATCATCACCGGCTTCCTGGCCGGGATCGCCGTGATCATCATCGTGCACCAGCTCCCTGACCTGCTCGGCGTGCATTCCGCAGGCGGGTCCACGCTTCACCGGATCGGGTCGGTGATCTCCCATCTGGGCGACGTGAGCGTCGCCTCGCTGCTCATCGGACTCGGGGTGTTTGCGCTGGTGCTCGGCGCCGAGCGGATCGACGGCCGGCTACCCGGAGCCCTCGTCGGGCTGGTGGGGGCGACCGTCCTGGTCGCCGTGACGAACCTCGGCCACCACGGCGTTGACGTGCTGGGAGCATTCGCGCACGGTGCTCCTCGGCTGGGGCTGAGAGGTGTGACCTGGGACACGATCCAGAAGCTCGCGCCGCTGGCCGGCGTGGTGGCGCTGGTCGTGGTCACCCAGTCGGCCGCGACCACCCGGGCCTTTGCCACTGAAGAGCCCTCTCCGTCGGATGTCGGCCGGGACTTCCTGGCCGTGGGAGCGGGCAACGTCACCGCCGGGCTCATCGGCGCCTTTCCCGTCAATGCGAGCCCGGCCCGGACCGCCGCGGTGACCGCTTCGCGCGGGCGGACCCAGCTGGCCGGTCTGCTCGCCGCGGTCGGGATGGCGGCGGTCGTGCCCGCCGCCGGGCTGCTGCGCGACGTACCGCTGGCAGCGCTCGCCGGCGTGCTGCTGTTCGTCGCGACGCGCATCTTCCACCTGGGCGAGTTGGAGGCGATCGCACGCTTTGACCGCTTCGAGCTGGCGCTGGCGCTCGTCACCCTGCTGGCCGTGGCTCTCGTCGGCGTTGTGCAGGGCATCGGCGTGGCGGTGGTGCTGGCCATCCTCGACCGCACGCGCCTCACCGCGAGGCCCGGCCTCCACGTGCTCGGACGCATCCCGGGCACGACGAGCTGGGCCCCGTTGTCCGCGCCCGAGCAGCCCGAGGAGGTTCCCGGCGTGCTGGTGGTCCTGCTCGCCGCGCCGCTGTGGTACGCGAACGCGACGCACTTCCGGGCGGGCCTTGACCACCTCCGCCGCCAGGCCACGCACGCGCCGCGCCTCGTCGTGCTCGACGTGCTGGGTATGTACGACGTCGACTTCACGGGGTCCCGGGCACTGGGCAAGGCGCTTGACGAGCTCCAGCAGGATGGCATCGCGGTCGTCGTCGCCCGCGCCGGTGACCACCTGAAGTACAACCTGGCACGGGCCGGGCTTCTGGAGCGCATCGGCGCTGAGCACTTCTACGCCTCGGTCGATGAGGCGGTGTGTGCGGTGGCGGGGGTGACCAGCGGCGCATGAGGCGTCCCGCCGGCCCTGACCAGGTCGGCCGCTACTCGCTGCGCCGGGCCAGGCAGAGATAGGTGGTCAGCGGAAGCTCCAGGCGGCCGCCATCGGACTCGATGGCGCGCTCGATCTCGCTCATCAGCGCGGCCCGCTGAGAGTTGCCGAGCAGGATGTGGTCCTGGTGGGTCTGCAACAGGTCCGTGTAGGCCCGCGCTGAGTAGACCACAGACCAGGGGAAGCGCCGGACCTCGCCCGGCCCGAACCCCCCGGCGGCGGCCAGCTCGGCCGTCCAGTCGCCCGCCAACCGGGTCGGCTCGCTGTCGGGGTGCATGGGAAAGTCCGGCAGCAGCGTCACCGGAGCGCTCCGGTAGGCACCGCTGAGCGCCGTGCGCTCGGGGCACTGCTCCCAATCGGGGAGGGACCACACCGCGGCCAGCATGCCGCCCGGCGACAGCGCGCGATGAGCCAGGGCGTAGCGCAGAGCGGGGTCGACCCAATGCCAGGCCTGGACGCTGACCACGGCGTCGCATCGCTCGGGAGCGATCCAGTCCTCGAACGAGCTCTCCACGATTCGCGCCTGCGCCCAGCGCGCGAGCTTGACCCGGGCCACGGCGGCCATGCCCGCGCTCGGTTCGATCGCCGTCACCTCCAGTCCGCGCGCCGCCAGCAGCTCGGTGGCCTTGCCCGTGCCTGCCCCGATCTCGACGACCCGCGAGCCCGCGCCGAGACCGCCGTACCGAAGCAACGCGTCGATCACCGCGGCTGGATAGGACGGGCGGGCACGGTCATACAGCTCGGCGACGCGCCCGAAGGCCAGCCGCTGCTCGTCTGAGAAGTGCGAGGGCTCGACGGTGCCCATCCGGGGGCGATTCCCTACTGGAGCGCCGCGAACTCCTGCAGGAGGGCGCGCGCGGCGGCGATGCCGAGCGGGATGTAGTCGACCCGCATCCGCTCGTTGGGCGAATGGATGTTGGCGTCGGGCAGCGAGAACCCGGTGATGATGGTGGGGACGTTGCGGCCGCTCAGAGCGGGGACGATCGGGAGGGTCCCGCCGGAGCGGATGAGCGCCGGGCGAGTGCCCACCACGCGCTCGAAGGCGTCCTGGCCGAGCTTCACCGCATGCGAGTCGGGCGGCACGAGGCCGGGAGCGGCGAAGGAGAGGAGCTCGAGCTCCAGATCGGCCTCGGGCGGGGCGGCGTCGCGGAGGAGCCGCTCGAAGTTGGCCGAGATCTCCTCTGGATCCTGGCCGGGGGCGAGGCGGATCGAGACGTTGGCGTCGGCCTGCACCGGCAGCACGGTCTTCTGAAGCTGCGGAGACCCGCTCTCCACGCCGTTGACGTCGAGCGCGGGCTCGGCGAACGTCCGCACGTAGAACTCCTCGGCGGCGGCGGGGTCCTTGGGACGGGCCCCCTGGTCAGCGAGCTGGTGAGCGCCGGCGGGCAGCTCGCGCCACCCCTCCAGCTCCTCCGAGGTAGGCGCCGCCAGCCCCTGGCGCAGTGGCTCGGCCAGACGGCCGTTGTGCGCCACGACGGCGTCAAAGGTCCGGATCAGCGCGTGCGCGGCGTTGAGCGCGGCCCCGCCGAACACGCCTGAGTGCAGGTCGCGCTCGCCAGTCCGCAGCGTGACGTGGAAGTAGACGAGTCCGCGCGTGGCGATGTTGAACGCCGGCAGGCCGGGCGCGATCATCTCGCTGTCGAAGATGACCGCCGCGTCGGCGTGGCGCTGATCCTGTTCGAGGAACTCGATGATCGAGTGGCCGCCGGTCTCCTCCTCGCCGTCGCAGGTGAAGCGCACGTTGACCGGCAGCTCCCCGGCGGCCGCCAGCTCGCGCGCTGCGGCCAGCAGCAGGTACAGCTGCCCCTTGTCGTCGGCGACACCCCGACCGTAGAGGTACCCGTCGCGGATCTCGGGCTCGAACGGCGCCGACTCCCAGAGATCGAGCGGGTCCTCGGGCTGGACATCGAAGTGGCCGTAGCAGAGCACCGTGGGGGCCGTGTCGGCGTCGCGCGAGGCGCGCAGCTCGCCGATGGCCAGCGGCTGGCCGTGCCAGTCGACCAGCTCCGCCTCACCGCCGGCGGCGCGCAACAGCCGGCACACCCATTCGCCGGCGTCGCGGACATCGCCGGCGCGTGCGGGGTCAGCGCTGACGGAGCGGATGCGCAGCCATTCGGCCAGCTCGTCAAACCACTCGGACACGCCGACGAGCCTACTTCAGAGCGCGCGTCGACCCCCCTGTCGTCAGCCTCCGGGTGATCACACGGGGCTCGCTCATCGACGCGAACGCGCCGGATCTCGCGGCACACTTGTCCGCGTGATGCGCAGAGTCGCGGTCATCGCGAGTGCCAGCGGCAACGGCAAGACGACGCTGGGTCGCGTGTTGGCCAATCGGATGGGGGTCCCGTTCGTTGAGCTCGACGCCCTGGTGCACGGCCCCAACTGGATCGAGACGCCCGACGAGGTGCTCGCGGCACAACTCGCGCCGGTCCTGGCCTTGGACGGCTGGGTGATCGACGGCACCTACCGGCGCAAGCTCGGCGACCGGGTGCTGGAGGCCGCCGACGTGGTGCTGTGGCTGGATCTGCCGATCCGGGTGTGGCTGCCGCGCCTGGCCCGCAGGACGGGCCGGCGCCTCATCCGCCGAGAGGAGATCTGGAACGGCAACCGTGAATCGCTGCGCACCGCCGTGTGGGGCCGCGAGTCGCTGTTCGGGTATGCGCTGCAGTCGCACTTCGAGCGCCGGCGCGAGTGGCCGTCGGAGCTGAGTGCCTTCCCGGTGGTGCGGCTCCGGACCACGGCCGGCGTGGAGGCGTTCGTGACCGCCGCCGCGCGCCGGGAGTCCGGCGAGACGTGACCGCCCCTGCGTTTGAGCGGCGAACGGCGCGGCTGCGCCTGCGGCGCGTCACCCACGGCGACGTCGAGTCCGTGGTGTCGCTCAGCACCGACCCGAGCACCCACCGACACAGCCCGACCGGCACGCCCACGCGGGCGGAGGCTGAGGCCTACGTCCGGCGCTTCGCCGAGGACTGGGACACCCACGGGATCGGCTACTGGCTGGTGGAGTACGAGGGCCGGGACGTGGGCCTGGCCGGGGTCAAGCCGGCGACGCTCGGCGACCTGCCCATCTGGAACATGTACTACCGCTTCACGCCGGCCGTCCACGGGCGGGGGCTGGCTGCCGAGGCCACGCGCGAGGCGATCGCCGTGGCCCGGGAGCACACGCCCGAATGGCCGGTGGTGGTGCGAACGCGGCCGGGGAACGATGCCGCGGTTCGGCTCGCGCTGGCCATCGGGCTGGTGCGGCGTGTCGACCTCGACGCCGACGGGTTCATCGCGTTCGCGGGCTGACGGTGAGTGAACACGCGCTCCTCCCACTCGGCGATGCGCCGGTAGCCGACGTCGGCGTAGATCTTGTTCGACGTGGGATTGGCGAGATCGGTGTAGAGCATGCACGTGTGGGCGCCGGCGTCCAGGGCGTCCTGGCTCACGGCGGCGACCGCGGAGCTGGCATACCCGCGCCGGCGCGCCTCGGGAGGCGTGTACACCGGGCCGATGCGCACGACGCCGGCCACGGCGGGGTTGGTCGAGACCAGGGACACGCTTTCGCCCCGGTCGCGCCACAGGAAGAGATGACCGGCGGCGATCCGGAAGTCGACGGTCGCCGCCCGAGTCTCAGGGCCGCCGTCGATCACGTGGCTCTCGTCGACGAAGTCGCTCCACCAGCTGAGGGCCAGGTCGCGGTCGGCCTCGGTCGCCGTGACCAGCTGCCCCGCGCCCGGCCGTGGTGGCTCGACGACGGCGCTGAGCGAGTGCATCGCCATCGCGGTGCGGCAGTGCTCGGACCCGCCGGTGCGCCGGCTCCATGCGGAGCCGACCGAGCGTGCGGTGTCGAGCAGCGCGTTGATCCCGGGCAACTCGCGGTCGTACTCGAGCCAGAGGTCGACCAGCGTCTCGGCGTCATCGGGATCGACGGGCGTACACAGCATGGGCCACGGCGCCGTGCGGAGCGCGGCCGCCTGGACCGCGCCGTCGTCGCCGACGCCCACCGCGAGCACCGGCGGGGACATTCGCAGCTGACCCTGGACGGTCCCGGCGACCACCGTTGCCACCACGTTGTTGAGGATGTTGGTCTCGAGCAGCGGCCGAACCCGCGCCGCGAAGGCGGCCAGGTCCGGCTCGAGCTCCCACCGCATCAGCGCGAGACCGTCACCTGGTCGAGTTGCGGCTTGACCTCGGTGACGAACAGGTCCAGGGTCCGCCGCGCCTCGTACAAGCTCATGTCGCCGGTGGGGAGCATGAAGCAGATGTAGTCGCTCAGGCCGTTCTCCAGGATGGCCGCCAGTCGCTCGGCGATCTGGGCGGTCGTCCCGGCACCGAAGCTGATGGCCGGCTCCATGGAGGCGAGGATCGCGCGCAGCGGCCCCTGGGCGGCGTGGCACTCCTCCTCGGAGATCACCAGGCGGTCGAAGCGATGGGCGTTGCGGGTGCGGCGCACCAGGCCCTCCATGCCGCGGCGCGCGATCTCCTGAGCCTCGTCCTCGGTCGGCGCGATCGCCAGCACGACGTTGTAGGCCACCCGTGGCTCGGCGTCGGGGCCGTCGAGGCGCAGCTCGTCGTCCTTGTGGCGGTGCCATGCCTCGACGTACTGGTCATAGGCGGCCTGCTCGATCGGACCCGGCCACATCAGGCTCAGGCCGTATTGCCCCGCCGCGACCGGGTTGCCCGGGTACCAGAACGGGATGTGCTCCTGGAAGGGCTTGGTGGACATGGGCATCGTCGGGAAGTCGTAGAAGACACTGTCCTCACTGGAGATCTCGCCGGTGGCCAGCGCGCGCTTGATGATCCCCAGCACATCGACGAAGCGCTCCCGCGACTGGGGCCACGAGTCGCCGAACCAGTAGTGCTCGACGGGGACCGCGCCCCGTCCGACGCCATAGTCAAGGCGTCCTTCCAGCAGCTGGTCGAGCACGCAGAGATCCTCGATCAGCTGGACCGGCGGGTGCATCGGCAGCAGCTTGACCATCGGGCCCAGGCGGATCTGGCGGGTCACCTGCGACGCCGCCGCGATGAACAGCTCCTGGCTGGGAGTCATGCACAGGTCGCTGCCGTGGTGCTCGGCGAAGTAGTAGCCGGCGAACCCGGCCTCGTCGGCGGTCCTGACCAGGGCCAGGCGGTCCTTGAGCAACTGGCTGGTCGGCGTCCCCGGGATGTCCTCGATGTGGTCGAAGATGCCAAAGCTGGGTGTGGTCACGGCAAGTCCTTTCGCTGGACGTTCCTCGCCCCAGATCCTGACATCCCGGCCGTGCGTGTGCGGCCGCGCTCGCACAAATAGCCAACGCCCCCCGCACCGAATGGCGCGGAGGGCGCGGGACCGGGGATCAGCCGAACAGCACGTTGAACGGAAGCGGCGCGGCCGTGCCGCCGCTGTTGGCGGTGAGCACCTCGGCGCTGGTGTCACCGGTGGCCGCGCAATCGGCGCCGGCCGCCGGGATGAGCACGCGGGCCGACCCGCTCGCGGCCGAGTCCCCGCGCACCGAGGCCACGCCCACCGACGGCGTCGTACTCAGCTTGAGGCAGTAGACGCCGGTGCCCACGCCGGTCCGGGCGCCGGTCACTCCTCGGCTGGTCCCCAGGGTGCCGGTGGCATCGACGTTGGCGAAGCTGGTGGCGACGCCGTTGCAGGCGTACGTGGTGCCCGACACGCCCGTGAAGCTCGAGCCGCCGCTCGGGCAGTTGGCGTTGCCGACGCCCAGCGTCGCGCTGGTCACGCTCTGGCCCGCGGCGCCGGTCCGGCCGGTTCTGCCCCTCGGCCCGGTCTTGCCGGTCTTGCCCACCGGCCCCTGCGCGCCGGTGGCGCCGCGCGGCCCGATCGGACCTCGCTGGTTGAAGGCCAGCGCCCGCTCGTGGCGGCCGCAGCGCGCGCCCGCGCGCACGACGCGCAGGGCGCCGTTGGACTTGCGGAAGCACGTGTGGATCACGCCGTCGTGGACGGGGGAGAGGGCGGCGTAGGCTCCGCCGCCCATGGCGAAGACGAGCGCGAGCGTGGAGGCCACGTTCGCGTACGAGAGATGGCGCCGGATGAGTCGCATCGCTGCCTCCTGGTCGGGTTGCGTGGCCCGCCGCCAGCCCCGGCGCGGCCCTCACCATCGGCAAACCCGCGGCCTGCGGGAAAGTTTCTGCCTGGACGGCCGCTGAGCGCTGACCGCGTTCTTACGGAGTTGTGCGGTTTCACCGCACGTGGAATTCACCAACTCCGGCCATCCTGGGCTCATCCGTATAGGAGGCTGATCATGACCACGATTCTCGTCATCAACGCCATCTCATCCCTCGTGGCCGCCGCCGGCCTCGCCGGCCTGGCCGCGCGCCGAGCCCGTCGCGCCGCACGCGTGCAGCCGGTCTACGTGACCCGAGGCCGCCCGCCGCGCCGCCGCGTGCGCTGAGCGCCCAGCCCGCTCAGCCCGTCGCCGCCGTCGCGTCGCCCTGTGCCGCCGCGCTCGCGGTGGACGAGACGTTGACCTGCGCCGCGGCGCTGGACTGAGTGCTGGCCTCGGGCGGGGTCTGGTCGACGGCCGGGGTCGCCGGCGTGCTGTCCGGGCTGCTTGCCTGGGTTGAGGTGTCCGTGTTACTGCCGGAGGACGCGCTGCCCGTGTCCGCGGATCCCCCGCCGGCGGCGGTGGAGTCCGTCGCGGGAGTCGACGGCGCGGTCGCTGCAGAGCTCGAGCTGCCGGTCGTGTCCGCCGGCGGAGCCGAGCTGTCGCCGGCGCTCGTGGAGGGGTCGGTCGCCGGAGTGGCGGGCGATGATGCGGTGCCGGTGGTCGGTGACGCGGTGGGATCCGATGTGCCCGCCGTGGGCGTCGTCGCGGCTCCGGAGCCGGCCGACGGTGTGGTCCCCGTGCCCGTCGGGCTCGCGCCGGGCTGGGAGCCGGCCGAAGCTGGCTGCGCGTCCGATCCCCCGGCCGGCGTCGTGCCCGTGGGCTGAGCCGGCCCGCCGGGGGTACCCGACGTGGAGCCCCCGGACGTCGACGTCGACGTCCCCCCACCCGATGTGGTCGAGGTGCTCGACGGGGCAGCCCCCGGGGTGCCGAACGGTGTGGACGTCGCCGTGCCGGGCGCCGACACCGGCACGGTCACCGGTTTGGCCGCCAGGACGGGGACGGTGCGCGGGGCCGGCCGCGCCGGCACCGAGGCGAGCAGCTTCTGTCGCAGGGTCGGGGGCGCCGCGGGCCGGCGAAGCAAGGGGTGGGCGGGGTCGTGGCCGGTGCTGGCCGCGACGGTGGCGATGGCCGCCGCGGTGAGGATCTTCGCCATCACGCCGGATGCGGTGAGGCCGCCGACGCCGACGGACTCGCCGAGGGCGGTGAGGCCCGTGGCCGCGACCACGACCGGCGCGCTCGTCGCCACGGCGCCGGCGCCGGCAATCCCGCCCGCCGTCGCGGCCGACACCGCGCTGATGCTCGAGCCGACGCTTCCGGCCGTGGCGGCGCCGATGGCCGACGCTCCACCGACCGCGGTGGCCCCCCCGACGACAGCGGTGCCGCCACATGCGCCCGCGGCGGCTGCGCTGCCGCTGCCCGCGACCGCTCCACCGCCGCCTCCGGCCGCAAGCGCGCCGCCGCCACTGCCACAGGCGGCCGCCACAGCACCGCCGCCGTGCAGCACGGACCCCAGGACCAGGCCCTTGAGCTCACCGGCCAGCGCGACCGGGACGATCAGCGCCAGGGCCGCGCGCTGATCGCGGACCTCGTACTCGAAGGACTGACACCCGGGGCAGCGGTCGATGTGCGCGCGCAGGATGCTGCGAGCCGGCACCTGCCCCGCCATCGTGGCCAGCTGCTCGCGGATGTCCCCGCACGGGTGTTGCCGGGCCTGCCGGCCGCGGACCAGGGCCTCGCGCGCCTGGAAGACCAGCGCCTTGACCTTCTCGGTGCGCACGCCCAACACGCTGGCGATGTCCTTCTGAGGGTGGTCGCCGAGCTCGAACAGGACGAGGGCGGCGCGCTGGTCGGCCGGCAGCCGCCGCATGTCGTCCAGCATCTCCCGCAGGTCCTCGCGGCGCTGGACCTGATCGGTGATGCCGTCGACGACGGGTTGGTCGGTGGTCAGCTCGTCGACCCCGATCGCGTCGCGGCGGGCGCGCAGCTCCGACAGGCACCGGTTGCGCGCGATGGTGTACAGCCACGGCCTCAGGGCGATGCTGCTCTCCCCGCTGCGCAGCGCCCGATAGGCCGAGACGAACGTCAGCTGCAGAGCGTCCTCGGCCGCGTCGCGGCTGCCGAGCATGTGCGCGCAGAACGCCAGGATCCCGCGTGCGTACCGGTCATAGATCTCCTCGAACGCGGCCGGGACACCCGCCCGGACACCGGCGATGAGCTCGTCGTCGGATTGGTCCTCTACTGATCCGCGGTCCGCCAGTTGGCGCAACCCGAGGACGGTTGCCGTCTCCCCCATGCGCACAGTGTGCGCCAGATGAGCGTCAGAGTCCAGTCAGGTCGTCGTCAGCCGTCTGTGGCATGACGCACACGCGCCGGATGGCCGGCGCCCCGGGGGCTCTGCGTGCGGGCAGGACTGCGCCCCGGGGGGCCGTCCTAGCCCCCGGGACGCGGTGCCCCCACGACCATCAAGAGACGGCTCGGATGACTCAGAACCGCAAGCTTTCGCCGCACTACGGCAGCGCGGCTTCATCTACTCCAACGCGGGACGGAGCAGAAGGTTGGTCGAAGAACTTCGTTTTCGGTCCTCGGCTTTGGCATAATGGATAAGAGCAAGCTTGGGACGAAAGTCATTTCGTCCCGCGGGTCGGGCGAGTGTGCCCCCACTTCCCTGACTCTCCGGGGGGTCCAGACGGATCTAGGCCCCCCGGGCCTATTTGCGCTGACGCGGGCCAATGGGACCAGAGGCCCCCGTTGGCGCGCCGACGCGCGCGCTGCCGGGACGGCCGGCGGTGACCTGTGCACACGCTGGGCGCGCCGCGACGGCGTCTGAGGCGGCGCGCTCAGCCTCCCGTGGCTGCGTCGAAGAAGGCGGGCGGCGGCCCCGGCTGGGGCGTGCCGAACGTCGCATAGTGGCCACGGGCGGAGGTCTGCTCGTCGGGCACGCCGGCGCCGTGGCGCACCGCCGCCGGCTCGACGGGGTAGCGTGCGCTGCCCCGCTCCCTGCGGGCCCCGACGGCGAGGATCAGAGCGGGTTCGTCCCCGTCGGCGATGATCGTGTGCGCGGTGCCCGGCGGGCAGTGGACGAGGTCCCACGCCTCGAGTGTCCGCTCCTCGCCCTCGATGACGAGGATGCACCGGCCCCGGAGCACGAGGAACTCCTCCTGGCCGGCCTCGTGGTGGTAGAGCGTCATCGGCCTGCTCGGCTCGATCCAGTACAGGCCGATCCCGAGGTCATCGAAGTGCGCAGGGCCCTCGCCCCCGAACTTGCAGACCACGCGCATGTCGTTGTGCATCCAGCGCGCCTCGCGCGCGTTGATGACAAACCAGCCCTCAGTAGTCGGGACGCCGTCCTCGATCCTCGCCTCATTCACGCCGTCATCTCCGATCTGCCGCTCGCTGCCTCGACCGTACATAATGGGGGCCGTACTCGCCGCGGCCGGACCGGCCGGCGGCGCTGGGGCACGACAACACACATACATCGTCTGGAGGACCGGAACCATGGCGAATGACGCATCGCAGGCGCTTGGTGCGCCGGAGGTGGCAGGCACGCTGGTCAGCCCGCGCGGGTTGACCAAGAAGATGTCGATGGGGACCGCGGGAGCCCAAGTGGGAGGTCTGGTCGGATCACTGGCAGCGGCGGCGGCGACCGGCAGGAAGTCCAAAGCCACTCCGGACATGCCCAGCTTCGGCCGCAGCGGCTATCTCGCCGCCTCGGAGACCGAGCTGATCGTGACCAGGACCTCGCAGCTGGGCTGGAAGCCGCACCCGAAGGGCGACGCCCTGGTGCGCGTGCCGCGCGGCGACGTGCAGTCCGTCGAGCTCAACCGCGGCAAGGTGCTCTCGCAGCTCAAGATCACCTTCGCGGACGGCCTGGTGTGGGAGTTCGAGATCCCGCGGGCCATCCGCAAGAGCGCCGAGCAGTTCACCAACGCGCTCGGCGGGCAGGTGACCTGACGCCGGAGGAGCCGGGGGGCGCCGCCGGCGTGGCGGGTCCCCTCAGGCGGAGCCGGGGGTGCCGCGGGCGTGGCGGGCCCCCCTCAGGCGGGGCAGCGCAGCCGATCCGCGTCGATCATCGGCGCCTGGATGACGCCAGGGGCCGAGAAACGCTGGCGGAAGGTGAACGCGTGCGCCGTGGGGCCGTGGGAGCGCAGATGCTCCAGGCGCGCCTCGGCCTCGGCCACCGTGGGCAGGTGCCCGGCCGGCACCCACCACAGCGCCATGAACACCTTCATGCGCTCAAACCACTCGCGGCGGCGGCGCATGACCGCGACATGGCCGCTGCGGTAGACGAAGTCTCCGAGCTGGTCGATCGTCTCCCAGACCGACATGTTCACGATCAGCCGGTCGTCGCCGAGCACCGTGATGGCGGTGGCGTTGCCCTCCTCGGTCTGCAGGCGCCAGACGAAGCCCGGCGCCTGGTCGGCCATCGCGTTGACGGGGTCGAGGAGCGCCATGAACTCCGCCAGTGCGGGCGTGTCCACGGGCGCGACCGGAAGGGCGATGTTGACCTCAGCGATGTGGAAGGCGCCGGTGCCCATGGGCGGAGCGTACCGGGCGAGCGTGTCCGCTCGGTGACCCTCCGCATCGACGCGCACGTCCAGGGGATCCGCGCGCGTTGGTCCAATGCCGCCATCCGACGAGTGTGTGAGCGCCATGGAAGTCGAACTGACACATCGGGTCCCACCCGCCCCATCCGCCCCAGCCGCGCGTGCCGCACCGCTCGACGCCCCAGGGCGTGACGTGATCGAGCACCTGCGCGCGGTGCTCTCAGAGGATCCCCACGACCTCGACGCGCTCGGTCGCCTGGGCGACGCCCAGCTGGCCGACCATGACCCCGACGGTGCGCTCCGCACGGCCGTCACCGCGATCGCGCTGGCTCCGGACCGAGAGCTGGGACACCGTCAGGCGAGCATCGCCTGCAGCCGCCGGGGTCGCCACCGTGAGGCGATCGCCCACGCCGAGGACGCGGTGCGCCTGGCCCCTGCCGAGCCATCGGCGTTCCTTGCCCTCGCGCGGGCTCTCCTGCGCGCCAAGCGCGACCTGGAGCGCGCCCGCCGCGCGGCGGTCCGGGCGATGGTGATCGCCCCCGAGGCATCCGAGCCGCATCTCGTGTTCGGCATGGTGGCCGCGGCCGAGGGCGAGCAGGCCGCCGCCGAGGCCGCCTTTCGCCGGGCGGTGCAGCTTCACCCGGGCAACATGGCGGCGCGCAACGAGCTCGCCCGCCTCGAGCTGCGGCGCGCCGTCCAGCGCGGCGTCGGACGGACGGTGGGGCCGGTGACCACCGTGTCTGAGGCGCGGCGCAGCGGGCCCTCGATCGGGTCCTCGCGGGGCAGGGTGGATGAGATGAAGCGGGCGCTGCACATGCGCCTGCGGGCGCGTCGCGCGACCGCCTCGCCCGTCGCCCGTTAGCGCTAACATCCCGCCCGCGAGAGGGGGCGCGCGATGCGCGCCCACGTCACTGAATGTCGGGAGGGAAGGTATGCGCAGGGCGTACCGTTCGTTCGTCGTCGCCTGCGGGGCGACGGCCATGCTGGCCGGTGGGCTGTTGAGCCATGCCGGCGCCCAGGTCGTCCCCTCCCGGAGCGCTCCGCCGGCGCGCGCCAGTAGCGCCCAGGCGGCGAGTGCCGCGCCGCGGCCGCACGCCATCACCTACGACCAGAACTCGCTGATGATCGACGGCCGCCGCACGGTCATCTGGTCCGGGGAGTTCGAGTACTGGCGGCTGCCCAGCCCGAGCCTGTGGCTGGACATCCTGCAGAAGATGAAGGCCGAGGGCTACAACGCGGTCACGATCTACTTCGACTGGGCCTACCACTCGCCCGCGCCCGGGGTCTATGACTTCTCCGGCGTCCGCAACGTCAACAGGCTGCTCGACATGGCCGCGCGGACGGGCCTCTATGTCATTGCCCGGCCCGGCCCGTACATCAACGCCGAGACCAGCGCCGGCGGGCTGCCGGGCTGGCTGACCACGCAGGCGGGCAAGGCCCGCACCAACGCGCCCGACTACGAGGCCGCCGCCGACGAGTGGCTGCATCACATCGACGCCATCCTGCGCAACCACCAGCTCTCGAACGGGACCGGCACGGTGATCCTGTACCAGATCGAAAACGAGCTGGCCAACACCGGCAGCGGCGAGTTCGACTACATGCAGCACCTCTATGACACCGCGCGCGGCGACGGCATCACCGTGCCGATCTTCCACAACGACAAGGGCCGCAACGGCATCTGGGTGCCGGCGAACTCAGGCGTGCCGGGCACGGTGACCGGACCCAACGACCTGTATGCCTTCGACGGCTACCCCGGCGGCACGTGCAGCACCAGCGCCACGCCCGGGTCGCCCTCCACCGCGCCCGACTGGGGGATCTGGGGCCCTGGCGGGGCCACCGGCGGCGCCAGCGCGTCGCCCCACACCCCCGGGTTCGCCGCGGAGTTCGGCGGGGGCTGGTTCGACTACTGGGGCAGCCAGGGCACGTATGACTGCATGGCGCAGCGGGAGGGGCCGGGTTATGAGCGCGTGTTCTACGACACCAACATCGCCAACCGGCTCACCATTCAGAACTTCTACATGACCTTCGGCGGGACCTCGTGGGGGTGGGAGCCCGCGCCCGTCGTCTACACGTCCTACGACTACGGCGCCGCGATCAACGAGGCGCGTCAGCTGCGCCCCAAGGCCTCGACCATGAAGGAGATCGGGCTGTTCCTGCAGGGCGCCGCGCCGGTCGTCTCCACCGTGCAGAAGGGCGATCCCGTGACGCCATCCTCGTCCGCGGTGAAGGTCTATGACGACGTGAGCCCCGCCACCGGCACGCACCTCTACGTCGCCATGCACAACCCGTCCAACGCGACCACGGACGACAGCTTCACCTTCCCCGTCACGACGTCGGACGGGACCTACACGGTGCCCCAGCAGGGAACGCTGGCCATCAACGGCCAGGACGCCAAGATGCTGCTCGCCGATTACGACATGGACGGCCAGCACCTCGTCTACTCCACGTCGGAGCTCATGACCCATCTCGTTCAGGGCTCTCAGGACGTCGCCCTGTTCTATGGCCGCGACGGCGAGGACGGCGAGACCGTCCTGCGCTACGCCACCCGCCCCGACGTGAAGGTCGTGGCCGGCGACGTGACCAGCACCTTCGACGCGTCCACCGGCGACCTGCGCCTTGACTACGCGCACAACGGGCTGGCTCAGGTCCAGATCAGCGGCGGGGACCGGCCCGGCCTCACGCTGCTGCTGGCCGACACGACCACGGCCGACGGGTTCTGGCGCCAGGACACCGTCGCCGGACCGGTCCTGGAGCACGGGCCCGAGCTGGTGCGGACCGCCGCGGTGCGCGGCTCGACGCTCGAGCTCACCGGGGACACGAGCGCCCCGACGACCATGACCGTCTGGGCGTCGCCCCGGGTGCAGGCGGTCACCTGGAACGGCGTGACCGTGACCCGCTCAGTCCGGCTGGAGCCGGCGCAGGGCAGCGCGGTGGCGACCGCCCGCCTTCCCGGGCCGGCGCCGCTCCGGCTGCCGGACCTGTCGACGGCACGCTGGCGCTACGCGCCCGAGTCGCCCGAGGCCGGGCCGGTCTTTGACGATTTGACCTGGCAGGCCGCCGACAAGACGACGACCAACAGCACCACCAAGCCTCCGGCGGGGCAGCCGGTGCTGACCGCCGACGACTACGGCTTTCACCAGGGCGACGTGTGGTACCGCGCCTCGTACTCGGGCGCGGCGGCGGCCGCCACGCTCAGCCTGCGCTACGGCGGCGGGGGCGCCGGGATGCTGCAGGCATGGCTGGACGGCGTCTACCTGGGCCAGAACGTGCTGGCCTCCGGCCAGTCCTCGCCGCCCACGACAGGCACCGCCACCTTCAGCATTCCCACGGTGCTGCGGACCGACGGGCCCCACATCCTGGCGGTCATGGTCCGCAACGACGGGCATAACGAGGACGGCGGCGTCAACGACGCCCAGAAGGAGGGCCGCGGGCTCATCTCGGCATCGATGACCGACGCCGATCAGGCGGCGGTCACTCCCCAGATCAGCTGGAACATCCAGGGCAATCTCGGCGGCGAGGACATCGCCGATCCGGTGCGTGGGCCGGAGAACAACGGCGGGCTGTTCGGCGAGCGCCATGGCTGGTATGAGCCCGGCTATCCCGACGGCGACTGGACTCGGGCGACGGTGCCGGCGGCGTCGGCGATGTCGGGCACGGCGTGGTACCGCACCACGTTTGGCCTGCATATTCCGGGCGTCGACGATGCATCGCTGGGCCTGACCATCGGCGACCCGTCATCGCCCCGGTCGCCGGCGAACTACCGCGCGCTGATCTTCGTCAACGGATGGAACATGGGGCAGTACGTCGCCGACGTGGGCCCCCAGCACACGTTCGTGATCCCCAACGGCGTGCTCAATCCCGACGGACAGAACACGCTTGCCCTGGCCGTGACCAGCGACGGCGGGCCCGGCAACGGCCTGGAGAAGGTGTCGCTGACCAACCTCGGCACCGTCCGGGGCGGGGTCCCCGTGACGACCGACCGCGCGCCGGCCTGGAGCGCGCACAGCTTTGGCCCGCCCGTCTCACCCAGCGAGGTGGTGATGCAGGGCCTGCACGGTACCGCGGCCAGCCCGGCCCGCGGCGGCGACACGTTCACCGTCACCGGCACCGTGGCCAACCTCAGCGGCCCGCCGGCGCGCGACGTGAGCGTCGCGCTCAGCCTGCCGGCGGGATGGACGGCCACGCCGTCGACGCCGGCCACCATCGGCACGCTGGCGCGCGGCGCGTCGCAGACGCTCAGCTGGAACGTCACCATCCCCGCCGACGCGGCCCAGGGGAGCGACGCCGTGGCGGCGATCGCCAGCTACCAGCAGGGCCACGGGACCCAGACCACCGGCGCCACCTACCAGCTGCACGTCATCCCCAAGGGCCTGGTCTACATAAGCGACCTCCCGTTCGTCTCGGCCACCAACGGGTTCGGCCCGGTGGAGCGTGACCAGAACGTGGGTGGATCCGGAGCCAACGACGGCGGCCCGCTGACCATCGACGGCGTCGTCTACGTCAAGGGGTTGGGCACGAACGCGATCTCGAGCGTCGTGATCAACGTCCCCGCCGGCTGTACGCAGTTCTCCTCAGACGTCGGCGTCGACGACTCCGCCGCCGGGAAGGGCAGCGTCACCTTCAGCGTCCTCGCCGACGGTACGCAGGTCGCCTCCACCGGCGTGATGCGCGGCGGCCAGCCGGCCCAGCACCTCAGTGCCGGCATCACCGGTGTGTCGCAGCTCACGCTCAACGTCGGCGACGCCGGCGACGGCATCGGTCACGACAACGGAGATTGGGGCGACGCCGAGCTGATGTGCCCGAGCTGACCTCGGCCGTCCCAGCGCCGGGCTTGCTAGCGTTGCGTGTGGCCCTTCGGGGCCTCCGTATGCGCGACGCCTGACTGACCATCCGCCTCGACTGACTCTCCGGTCCTCGGACCCGTGGACTCGCGGATGGCGCTCTGGTGAACGCGCGACGTGAGAAGGAGGTGAGCGTGCCCGCGACGCTGCTGGATGCTCAGAAGATCAGTCGCCGCTACGGCGATCGTACGGTGCTCGACGGCGTCGATGTCCGTGTGGATGCCGGGAGCCGGATTGGCCTGGTCGGGCCCAACGGCGCCG
>Ga0207664_10000963_pt1 | contig 19423 bp, 20 predicted proteins | sample LARL83metaG_FD_184349 | JGI IMG/M metagenome (GOLD analysis project Ga0207664, IMG submission 184349) | Corn, switchgrass and miscanthus rhizosphere microbial communities from Kellogg Biological Station, Michigan, USA - LAR L8-3 metaG... | ecosystem: Host-associated > Plants > Roots >... | reverse complement strand
AAGGCGGCCAGCGTGATCGACGATGAGGTAGCGCGGCCCGGGCAGCAGGAAGTCCAGCATGTGCACGATCGGCGTGCCGAGCGGTCACGCGGACACGATGTCGGCGTGCGGGATCTCGCCGTGCAACAACCGCCAACTCTGCGCGAGGATGAATCCCTGGTCGGTCGGATTGAATCCGAACCGGGCGACCCGGTATGCCACCGCGACGGTGATTCCGATGATCCAGGCACCGTGCGCCAAGTAGGGGCGATAATTCCGCCTGCGGCCGACCGGAACGATGCGCGGAACGGTCGGCAAAGCGGTGACAGACACACAGATCTCCACGGAGCATGACGGCGTGTGGGCATTTCTCCGGGCGCGACAAATGCTCACGGTCCCAGGGACCGATCACATACCGGTCACATGCCGGTCATACGCGAGAAGTGCTCCGGAATTCGAGCAGGCACCGTTGGTCGGTCAGCTCGGTCACGGTGTCCAATGCCAGTCCGTGTGGCGCGGCGAGCGTGCGGAACTCGTCGACCCGGCGCTCGCGGCCGCCGAAGATCACGAGCATGCTCAGGTCGCTCTCGCTGGTGCCCAGCCGCCCGCCGACCGCCTCGATCACCAGGACGCGGCCGGTCGGGTGCACTGCTTCGGCGCAGCGGGCCAGGATGCGGTGGGCGTGCTCGTCGTCCCAGTCGTGCAGGATGTCGAACAACACGTAGGCGTCGGCGCCGGCCGGGAGCGGCTCGAAGAAGCTGCGCCCGGTCACCTCGACACGGTCCTCGATGTGCTGCGCGCGGAACGTACGGGCGGCGTCGGCCGCGGTGGGTGCGAGGTCGACGAGGTGACCGCGTACGCCCGGATGTGCCGTGAGGATCGCGGCGAGCAGGGCGCCCTGACCGCCGCCGACGTCCACGACGGTGGCGAACCGGGACCAGTCGACACCGGCGACGATCCGCGGGATCTGGTCGCGGAACCGCAGTGTCATCTGCCGGTCGAACGACTCGCGAAGGTCGGGACGTTCGGCGAGGTCGGCCCAGAAGTCCTGGCCGTAACGGTGTGGGTAGGCGGCCTGACCGGTGGCGACGCTGTGCGCGAGTTCGACGAACGCCAGTTCCGCGCGGCCGGCGGCGGTGTCCAGCCGCAGCAGGATGTCGGTGAACTCGTCGCCGTCGGCGCAGAGATTCGTTCCGTACTCGGTGGTGCGGTAGCCGTTGGCGGTCCGTTCGACGAGCCCGAGGGTCGTGAGGTGGCCCAGCAGCAGATCGAGCGCGACCGGCGCGCCGTTCAGCTCGGCCGCGAGCTGAACGGCGGTGGCGCCCTCGCCGACGAGTCGGTCGGGCAGGCGGAGGGTCACGGCGACCCGCAGCGCCATGGGCGTCGCGAGGCCGGCCATTCGACGGAGCGCGTCCAGATCATCGCCGTTTCGTCCCACGAAAATCGACTGTGGCACGGCTGTCAATCGGTTATGCCGCCGCACTCTCCGGTTCGTCGTGGCTCGGTTTCGGCAGGCCGGTCAGGTGATCCTGTAGGCGGGCGTGGCGGAACTGGTACACGGCACCGGCCCGGCGCAACGCGCCGCGCTGGCAGGCGTCGTCCAGGAAGGCGACCAGGCGCCACGGCAGACGTCCGGTCAACGGCAGCCAGATCCGGGCCAACGCGACCCACTGGCCCCACGCGGTCAGGCAGAGCCCGTAGCCCAGCCCGGCCCCGAACGCGCCCTCGACGCCGAACACCGCCCCGGTCTCGAGGCTGGTGACGAAGCCCGCGTCGAAGCTGGTCACGATCCCGACCACGCAGCCGAGCACCAGGCCCCAGATCACGAACTGGGCGACCACATTCGCCCGATTGGATCGCAGCAGATCCGCCGGGCTGACGGCGGCGCTGATGTCGACGGGGGCTTCCAGCCAGGCCATCAGCCCGAACACGAGCCCCGCCGTGAGCCCGACCTCGATCGGAAACTCGATCGCGGACCGCAGGCCGCCACCGAGACCGTCGTTGAGACCCAGACGCGCCACCAGCACGCGGTCGACGTACAGCAGCGCGACCGCGACCGCGGACCCGAGCAGCACGCCGTACGTGATCCGGGCGACGAGCCGGGCACGCAGCTGGCGTGGACCGCCGAACAGCCGTACCCGTACCGGCGACGGCTTCAGCTTCTCCTTCAGCCGCTCGTTGCCGTCCGCGATCCAGTACATGACACCGAACAACACGGCGGCCACGAGCCCGTGCAGGAATCCGACGACCAGCCCGCGGTGAATCGCGAAATCGAGCCCGCGTGACGTGCCGACGAGGTCCACCGGCAGGTTGCCGACCGCGGTCGTGACGCCGAAGGACAGTCCGCACAGGAACGCCAGCACGAGGATGCGGATCCAGCGCGGGACCGCCAAACCGAGCTCCCACCAGGCCAGATCGCGGGTGCCGAGCCGGTCGAGGTGCGCGGCGAGGTACGCCAGCCAGCGTTGCGCGCGCTGCGGGCTCCAGTGCGATGGTCGCGTCGTGGTGTAGATCGACGGGATGAAGCTGCCCAGCAGGTGGTCCTCGAGGCGTTGCGATGTGCTGAACCGGGTCGTGTCCAGGAGGGTCACCGGATCGGCGCGGTGCGTTCGGTCGCTTTCGCTGTACACGGTACGAGCGAGCGCGACCATCAACGGCGTGTTCAGCACCCGGATGAGATTGGCGCTGGCCGGGATGTCGGGATTGCTGCGCAGCTGCGCCAACACGTGATCCCATTCCGGCACGGTCGCCCTGGGGCTGCTGCGTAGCAGGTAGTCGGCCAGGCCGTCGAGCGTGAGGTCGTTGAGTTCGATGGCCGCGGCCCGGGTCAGGCCGCGCGTTCCGGCGACCGCGTCGGCGTACTCCCGGGACCGGCTGGTCAGGACGAGCGGCATCGCCGTGGCCGAGAGTTCGCGCAGCGCGGCCGAGTGCAGGCCGTCGGCGATCTCGTCGAACCCGTCCAGGACCGGCAGTATCAACCCCTTCTCGACCAGCGCGGCGGCCAGTGTCGCCCCGTCGCCGCCGACCGTGGCCAGGCCGGGTTGGTCCCGACTGAGCTGGCTGCTCAGCCAGTCCCGCAGTGTCTCGACGGCCGGATTCCACGACCCGACGCTGAAGATCTCCGGCACCGGATCGCCGGATTTCCGGGACCGCAACAGATCCAGCACGAATCGCAGGCTCAGGATCGTCTTCCCGGAGCCGGCCCGGCCGAGCACCACGAGGCGGCCGGACGGAATCCGCCGGTAGATGGTCGCGATCTCGTCCAGCCGTCCGTCCAGGTCCAACGGTTCGACGATCGCGCCGGCACCGGACAGGAGGATGTTGGCCCAGTGGTCCATCACGGCGTCGTCCGCCGTGCGCCAGCGCACCGGCAGCGGGAGCGGATCCTGGATCCGCCTGCGTTCCTCCTCCCGCCGCCAACGGTCGGCCACCACGTCGGCCAGCTCGTCAGCGGTGCTGGACAGCCGGTCCCACTTCGCCGGGAACGGCCGGTCCTTCCGCATCAGCCGGTCGATGTCGTCGATGATCCGGCCCAGGTCCTGCCCGGCGTCACGATGGCGCAGCCGCCGGAACTGGCGACCGGACAGCGCGGCGATGTCGGCCGGCAGGTCGCCCTTGGCCGGGATCGTGGCCTCGTCGGTCAGGATCGGGATCACCCGCGTGCCGGCCCCGAACGCCGTCACGAGCTCACGGCGGATCCAGTCGTCGGGGTTGTCGATACGGCGCCGGCCGGACGGATCGGTGGCGGTCAGCCAGTGCGGGCCGATGATCGCGAGCAACGCCCGAGCCGTCAGCACACGCCCCAGAATCTCATTCGCGAAGTCCGCGCCCGCCTCGATCGACTCGCTGTCCAGGAAGACGAGACCGTCGCCGAAATGCCTGGCCAGTTCGCGATACAGCAGGGCGGCGTAGCTGTGGGTGTCCTCGGATCGGTAATTGATGAAGACCCCACCGCTCACCGCCAGCTCCCAGGTCGACGCTCCCGCGTCCACCTTAGTGGGGGTCCGCCGCCGTCAGCGCCGACGACGCCGCAGCCGCCACACGTAGCCCACGAGGGCCGCGCCCACGACCAGGAACGCGGCGCCCAGCAGACGCGGGTCGACGATGTCGCGGCGAACGACCGACGCGGTGGCCACGGCCAGGTCGCGCGTGCTGGTCGCGCTCGTGGTCGATCCGGTACCGGGGGCGTCGGAGCTCGTGGCAGTGGTCGAAGACGCCGGGGCGGCCGACGTGGGGCTCGGGTTGGCTGTTGCCCGTTGTCCTGTCGTCGGGGCGGCCGCTCGGCCCGTTGTCGATCCCGTGGCACCGCCGCCGGTCGCCGGGGTCGGCGCTGTGATCTCGAACGATGTCAGAACGTCGTTCTGTCCGGGATCCAGCGTGCAGGACGCGTCGACCTGACCGGCGATCGTCGGATTGCCGCTGGCGTCACGTGGGACGAGATGCACGGTCAGTCCACTGTCGACGGTGATCGACGCGTGACCGGGCCGGTGGAACACGAACACCGGCGTCGTTCCGTGCGCCGTGACGGAGATCGGGCCGGACGCCGGAACAGCGGTCCGTGGCACGGTGAGCGGCAGGGAGGCCGGGAGATTGCCTTCCGGGGCAACGACGACACCGGCCGTGTCGACGCTGCCCCCGACCGTCGTCGCGCCGATGAAGCCGAGTCCCTGCGTGACGGTGTCGCTCAGGGTCGCGGTGGCATTCACGGGGATGACCGGCGTGTTCTGGCCGACCAACACGGAGGCCGGCTGGTTCCACGTGAGCTGGGCGGTCATGGCCTGATCGGGGAACGGCGGTAACGAACACTGGTACTGCAACGTGAGCCCGGCGGCGTTCGCCGACCCACTGCCCCACATCGACATTCCTACAACAGCCAGCACGATCCTTGCGATTCGGTGATGCTGGATCGCCATTGCCTCGATCCTGTCGCCGTATCGGATTCGTCCAGGCTAGCGTGTCGATCGACATTTCGGTGACCGTGCCCGTTTTTGTCATCAATATGACAACGACACGGGCAGGTGCCGCACGCCGTGCATCAGCAGGCCCGGCCGCCACTCCAACTCGCCTTCGGCGATCGACAACGAGATCCCGGACACCCGGCGCGGCAACGTCGTCACCGCGACGTCGGCCTCCATCCGCGCCAACGGCGCACCGAGGCAGTGGTGCACGCCGAAACCGAAGGCGACGTGACCGGCCGACCGTCCTAATCGGAATTCGTCCGGCTCGGCGAACCGGGCCGGACCACGGTTGGCCGCCGCGAGCGACACCAACAACATGTCACCGCGCTGCACGAAAGTGATGGCACCAGACCGGGTTCGGCGCGCACTTGCCGCAGCAGTTCGGGCCGTTGGGCCAGGCCGAGCAGGATCGTCCCGATCAGCGTGGCCGTCGTCTCGTAGCCGGCGATCAGGAGCAGGAACGCCATGCCGACCAGCTCGGCGTCGTCGAACCGATCGTCGACGACGTCGTGGGCCAACGCGCTGAGGAGGTCCGCGCCGACGGGCAGGTGAGTCCGCATCGCCGGGATCAGGTGATCAACGGGACGCCAGCAGCCGCAGTTCCCGCGCCCGCTCCACGGCCGCGCCGCGGTCGGTGGCGCCGAGTTTGGCGTAGATGTCGCGGACGTGCGTGTTCACGGTGTTGAGCGAGACCGACAACTCGCCGGCGATCTCCGGCCGGGTGAGGTTCGTCGGCAGGTACCGCAGCTCGCTCGGGCTCAACGTGCCCACCGCCGGCGCCGCGTCCTCGGTGGACGGTGCGGCGCCGCGCAGGACGTCGAGGATGTCGGCGAGCAGCGCGGCGTGCGCGGTGTACGGCCGGTGCAGGTCGGCCAACACGTCCCCCGCACCGGTCATCGCGAACGGCAGGATCAGCCGGTCCGGTTCGGCCAGACCGAGCGCGCGCTCCACGGCCGCGTTCGCCGCGCGCGAGTCACCGAGTTCACGCGCGGCGATCGCGTCGAGGAGATGGGCTTCGACGGTCGTGAAATCGTGGATGACCGGTGCTGTTCCGTCGAACACCGGGCCGAGCTCACCGCGAGCACCGCTCGGAGATACGGGCGGCCGATGTCCCTGGCCAGCGCGGCACCCGCGCGCAGGTGCCGCTCGCTGTCGGGCAGGCGCAGCGACCACGCCTCCGCCGTGCCGAGCGTCAGCAGCGCCTTCGCCCGCAGGTCACGGACGAGCGCGATCTCGGCGTTGGACCCACCGGTCACGTGCGCCGCCAGCCGGTTCACCCGCTCGATAACGTCGGTGAAGTGGCCGCGCTGCCGCGCCAGCACCAGGTCCAGCGACGCGATCGCGATCTCCAGGCGACGCTGCCGGTCCGGTGGCGTCGTCCGGGCGTGGGATCGGGCGATCGCCAGTCGCGCCTCCGCCTCGGCGAGATCGTCCGTGGCGTACACGAGGGCCAACTCCGCGTAGTCGGCGTACGCGCCGGCCGGAAAGGCACGCTGCAGCGCGCGAATCGTCTCGGCCTGGCCGTCCAGGGTCATGCTGAACGAGTGGTCGGGCGGCGTCGGACCATTCGCCGGCTGCCTGGAGATGGCGGACGGCGTCGGCCGCGTGGCCGTGGTCGCCGAACCAGCGGGCCGCCCGCCGGTGCAGGACGGGGATCTCGGCCGGCAGTGTCCGGCGTAGTTCCAGCCGGAGCAGGCCGCCGAACAGGTGGTGGTAGCGGACCAGGTGCGCTCCGGGCCGAGCGACACGACGAACGCGTTCGCGTCCTCCAGGTCCAGCAGGATCTGCTCCGAGCCGGGCCGGCCGGCCAGCAGGTCGGCCAGTTCGCCGTTGACGCGGTCCGGCAACGACGTGCGCAGCAACAGGTTCCGGACGTGATCGGGCTGGCGTTCCAGCATCTCCGCGACAAGGTACTCCGCGACCGTGCGGTTGCTGCCGGAGAACTCGGCCACGAACCGCTCCGGATCGGGGTGCCCGGCCAGCGAGATCGCCGCCAATCGCAGCCCGGCCGCCCAACCTTCGGTACGCCGGTACAGCATCAGGACCGCGTCGTCGGAAAGGACGACGCCCGACGACGCCAGCAGCGCACGCGTCTCGGCCTCGGTGAAGCGCAGGTCCGCCGCGCGGATCTCGGCCAGGTCGCCCGTGAGCCGCAGTGACGTCTTCCAGCTGCCGGCGGGGGCCGAGATGATCGTGACCTTGCGTCCCGCTGCATCGTCGAGGGCGGCGACGAGATCGTGCCGGTCGATCAGGTGTGGCTCGGTAGAACTGCCGGCACGCACGGCTTCGGCGTAGACCACCTCACCCGCGCAGCACGGTCGTCGTCGGGCGCGGCACGCGGACCGGGGGTGTACCCGGCTCGGCGTGCCGTTGCGCGGCAACGGCTTCCGCGGTGACGGCCGCGGCGACACTCGTCGTGAGCACGAGGTCGGCGTCGGTCCCGGGGACGACGTCGACACCGTGGCGGCGCAGGGTGGTCGCGGTCGCCGCGTCGGCGAGCACCCGAAAGCCGAGCGCGGCCAGTGCACGGACCGGCGGCACGATGGCCCGCAGTTCCGTCTCGTCGACGGACACTCCGACCGTGCCGCCGGTCGGCAACGGCCGTCCGGCGGCGGCGCGTGCCTCGGCGTACGCGGCACCGACGCACGAGCCGAGGCCGAGCACGCCGCCGCGGAGTCGTACGGCGACGTGCTCGGGGGCCGGATCGGCCGGCGGCAGCAGGCCTTCGTCGCGCAGGCCGGCGATCGACGCGCCCAGCAACAGGCGCGCGGTGGCCTGCGCGAGTTCGACGCCGGTCGACGCCGACGCGGCGGCCAGCAGGCTCGACGCGCCGACATCGACCGATCGGACCACGACGTCATCCGGCGACACCGCGAATCGCACGGTGAGCGCGCCGGGTTTCGTTGCCAGATCACGGGTGTGCCGGCGCAGGCGGGCCAGCGTGCGGGGGCCGATCGACGGCGCCGGCAGCACGAGTTCGTCCCACCCGATCCACTCACCGATCGCGCCGACGAACAACTCCTGCCCGTCCGACAACGCGACGACCACCACGTCGCCCGGCTCGTCGTCGGCAACCGGGGTTGCCGCGTCGATGACGTTGACACCGGTATCGGCGAGCGCCCGGCCGATGGCGAGTGCGTGTGGCCCGCCCAGTTGTGCGATCACGCCGGCGAACGGGCCGTTGTCCTGTTCCGCGCGCACAGCGCCGAGCAGGTCCGACACCCGGTGCGGCACGAGGTACCGACAGTCGGCGACTCCCCCGTCGATCCCGTCGATCAGCCCGGCGACGGCGACGCGGTGTCCGGCGCGACGCAGGGCGAGAGCGCCGTTGGCGCAGGCGTGCGCGTAGTCGGCCGGGTCGCCCGGCAACGGGCCGAGCAGCAGCACGGCCGGTTTGGTCGTGCCACCATCCAGGGTGGTTCGGGTGATCGGCCGGGGTAACAGGTCGAGCCGGTCGCGGAGCCGGCGGACACCGGTGCCGTCGCTGAGTTCCGGGCGCAGCGCGGCGATCCGGTCGTCGGCCATGCCGGCGCGGGTGGCCGCGCGCAGCACGTCGGCGGTCAGGACCGGCGCGGCTTCGATCCGGGCGTGGATCGCGTCGAGGCGGCGCAGTTCCGCGGTCAGCCAGGCCGGGTGTACCGGGAGATCGGGTAATTCGCCGATGGCGTTGTACGCGGCCGGAAACGTGACGCCCATGCCGATCGTGTCGTGCAGCGCGACCAGCACGTTATCGACGGCGGGGATCGCCGGAAGGTCAGCGCCGATCGCCAGCAGGGCAACGGTTTCCGCCAGTGGCAGGCCACACGCCGCAGCGGCCAGCATCGCCGACCGGGTGACATGGGACGTCCGGCCGATGACGCGCTCGCCGACGAAGCGGACGGTGCCGCCAGACGCGATCGCGGTGCGCAGCATGGCTTCGGTGGCCGACGGCGCCGGCACGACCGCCACTGGGCCGACGTGTTCCACGGTGCCGACGACCGCCGTACGACCGTGCCGGTCGGACAGGGTCGCGACGTCGACATGGTGCGGCGCGGGCGGAATGTCCTGGTATGCCAAGGGGTCGAGCAGTCCCGTGCCGTAACGGCGGAGTACGCCCTGCTCGTGCAGCGTCCGCGCGGCGGCGATCGCCGCCGGGGCGCCGAGGCTGACCATCAGCGCGTCCGGCCGTTCGGCCGCGATCACCCTGGCCAGGCCGGCCGGTGTGATCGGTGCCGCGTAGGCCGCGTCGGCGAACTCGGGGTCGACCATGATCGTGGCCGGGTTCGGGTCGGCGACGGTGACGCGCCGGCCGACCGCGCGCAACACACGGCCTGCCGGTCCCACGGCGACCGGACCGCCGCCGATCACCAGGACATGGCCGGTTCCCATGCTCTCCGACATGAAGTCGTCACCTTTCCCTTGGTACTTCGACTGTGTTACCCGAATTCTCGTCGCCCACACACGGCCGCCGCCGCACGGGCACGGAGATGACCCCGTGATCAGCGGTTATACGTCGCACACATTAATTCGCCTTCGATCGCATTGGGCCGCCCGAGTACCAACGCCTACCGTTGGGAATACCAAGTTCAGTCGATTTCGGGGCCAACCGGCCAGCCACTCGTAGATCGGGAGCAGGGATGTCTGATGTGGACGATCAAGGGCACACAGGTGCTGCTGAGCGCGCATGAACACCGCATCGCGGTGCGGGCCGTCGACGGTTGCTCGAACCAGGACATCGGCGACGAACTCGGCGTTTGCGCGCGCACGATCGAGCATCACCTCACGAAGGTCTACCGAAAACTGGGAATTGCCGGCCGTAATCAGCTCCGCGCCGCGCTGCGCCGCTACTCGGCCATCGGAGGGCAGAAATGTTGCGCCTGATACCACTTGTCGTCGTTCTCGTGGCCCTGCTCGTCGCCCAGTTCGTTCCGGCCGTGAATCGCGCCACGCTCTGGCTCGGTGTGCCGCCGATGGTGCTGTGGCCGATGGTCGGCGTCGCGTTGTTGACACCGTTGCTGGCGTTGATCGAGTTCACCCGTAAGGGCGACGACGAGGAGTCGCCGTCATGAGCGTGACACTCGTGGTGGTGCTGGTCGGACTCGTCGTGATCGGCCTGTTCGGGGTGCTCGGCCGGCGCCGCCAGCGCGAACTGTCCGACTGGACCGTCGGTGGGCGCCGGCTCGGCGGCGCGACCATGTGGTTCCTGCAAGCAGGCGAGATCTTCACCATCTTCACGTTCCTCGGTCTGGCCGGTCTCGGCTGCACGGGCGGCGTCGCCGCGATGTACGCGCTGCTCTACATCCCGCTGGCGTTCGCCGGCCTCTACTTCCTCGGGCCGCGGCTGTGGCGTCGGTGCAAGGAGGAGGGACACCTGACGCAGGCCGACTTCATCGCGGGCCACTTCGGCTCGCCACTGCTCGGCCGGGTGGTCGCCGTGCTCGGCGTGGTGTTCGTGCTGCCGTACCTCCAGTTGCAGATCACCGGGCTCGGATTGGCCGTGCAGTTGGCCACCGGGGACCGGGCGTCGGCGGACGTGGGCATGGTGATCGCGTTCGTGATCACGGTCGGCTTCGTGGTCTGGTCCGGCATTCGCGGCGTGGCGACGGCGTCCTACCTGAAAGACGGGTTGCTGCTGGTCGTGCTCGTCGTCCTGGCCGTGGTGATCCCGAGCCATTTCACCGGCGGCCTCGGCCACCTGTTCAGCCGGCTCGTGGCGAGCCATCCGGCCGCGCTGACGATCCACAGTGGACCTAACGACGCCGGCTGGTACGCGACCAGCGTGGTCGCATCCGGCCTGGGCATCCTGTGCATGACGCTGCCGCACCTGTGGCCGGAGCTGCTCGCGGCCCGGTCCGAGCGCGCGTTGCGCCGCAACTACGTGTTCCTGCCGGCGTACTGCCTGGTACTGGTGTTCCCGGTGTTCGTCGGGATGACCGCGATCGGCGTGTTGCCGACCGGATCGGACAGCAACTCGACGCTGCTGCGCCTGGTGTCCGGATCGCTGCCGCCGTGGCTGGTGGGCCTGGTCGTGGTCGCCGCGGCGGCCACGGCGATGGTGCCGGCCGGCGGGATCATCATCGGAATGTCCACATTGGTCTCCCGTAATATCGCGCGCACGACGACACCGAGGTCGCAGTTCCGCGTCACGCTCGGCGCCGTGATCGTGGTCGCCGGCCTCGCACTGCTGCTGGCACTGTTGCGGCCGGACCTGATCGCGAACCTGTTGCTGCTCACGTACTCCGGGCTGGACCAACTCATCCCCGCGATCCTGCTGGCGCTGTACGGGCGGCGGATCGTCGGCTGGCGGCCGGTGCTGGCCGGGATGCTGGTCGGCGTGGGTGTGGTGATCGCGTTGACACCGCCGTTCGGCGGTCTGCATGCCGGTCACCTGAACGCAGGCCTGCTCGCCCTCGTCCCGAACCTGCTGGTGGTCGCGGTCGGCGCGGCGATCGAACGGCGGTGTCGGGCCGACTCGCCGAGCACAGACGTGCCGGCCGAGCGAGTGGCGGTGCACCGGTGAACGACACGAGACTCATCCGATCGAGTGTGGCCTGGGTCATGCTCGCGAGCATTTGCGCAGGTGACGCGTCGTGACCAAGTCGATTCGGCCGGTGTCGAACCGTTCCGCGGCTAGCGTCGACCGCATGGCAACCCAACGGCCAACAACCCGGTCAGCACCGTCGCCGGCGGCGCAGGAACCGACGCCCGCCCGGCCGGTGACCAGGCCGATCCTGACCCTGTTCGCGACCTGCCTGGCATTGTTCCTCGGCCAGGTGGACACGACGGCGATCAACCTCGCGCTGCCGGCGATGGGCCGCACCATCTCCGGCGGACTGGCCAGCCAGCAGTGGGTGATCGACGCCTACAGCGTCACGTTCGCCGCGCTGCTGCTGTCCGGCGGCACGCTCGGCGACCGGTTCGGCCGGCGGCTGATGTTCCGCATCGGCGTCGCCGTGTTCATCGTCGGCTCGGTGATCTGCGCGCTGGCCGGCAACTTCCCGGTGATCATCACCGGCCGGGTGCTACAGGGTGTCGGGTCGGCCGCGATGCTGCCGCAGAGCCTGGCCATCCTGGCGACCGCGTTTCCCGAGCGGCACGAGCGCAACCGCGCGATGGCCGCGTGGTCCGTCGTCGCCGGTCTGGGCCTGGCCGCCGGACCCACCATCGGCGGGCTGGTCGTGCAGGAGATCAACTGGAACTTCATCTTCTGGGTCAACGTGCCGATCGGGCTGGCCTCGCTGTTGCTCGCGATCCGGCATGTGCCCGAGTCGAGGAACCCCGATGCCCGCCGGCTGGACATCCCCGGCCAGATCTTCGGCGCCCTCGCGCTGGGCCTGCTGACGTTCATCGTGGTGGACGGGCGCAACCTCGGCTGGCTGTCGCCGGTCGTGATCGGCGGCGTGATCGTGCTGGTGGCGTGCACGGCGTTGTTCTTCGTGACCGAGAAACGGCACCCCAGCCCGCTGCTGCCGCTCAACCTGATGCGACGCGGGCAACTGCCGGTGGCGACCGTGGTCGCGATGTGCATGACGTTCGGGATGTACGGGCTGTTCATGCTGGTCAGCCTGGCGTTCCAGCAACAACGCGGGGCCAGTGCGCTCGTCGCGGGCCTCGAAATGCTGCCGCTGCCGCTGGTGTTCATGGCGCTCTCGCCGCTGGTCGGCCGACTGGTCACGCGGTACGGACCACGCCTGCCGATGACCGCCGGCATGGCCCTGATGGGCCTCGGCATGCTGATCTACGCCCTGGTCGGCGCGGACGGGAACATCTGGCTGATCGAGATCGCGTTCGTGATCGTCGGCATCGGACTGGCGCTGAACACCGGTCCAGTAGTCGGGGTCGCCGTGTCGGCCGTCAGCGCGGACCGTGCCGGGCTCGCGTCCGGTATCGCGAACCTGGCCCGGATGTTCGGCTCCGCGCTCGGCGTCGCGGTGCAGGGCACCGTGCTCGCCGTGGTCAGCCTGGGAGCGACGCACGGGCCGCTGTTCCTGGCCGGCGTCCGGGGCGCACTGCTGGTCGGCTGCGCCGTCGAGTTCTTCGGTGGTCTCGTCGCCGTGCTGAAGGTCCGCAACCCGAACAAAACCGCGTGACAGAAGGATATTTCGATGATCACCTGCTGCATCCAGTACACGCTGGACCCGTATCGGATCGACGACTTCGAGAAGTACGCCACGACGTGGCCGCCGATCATCGAACGCTGTGGCGGCCAACTCGTCGGCTACTGGCTGCCCAAGGAGGGCGCCAACGACTTCGCCGTCGCGATGATCAGCTTCGACTCGCTGGCCGCGTACGAGCAGTACCGCGAGCGACTGGCCGCCGACCCGGACGCGAAGGCGAACCTGGCGCACGCCCGCGAAACCCGCTGCATCCTCGCCGAACGACGGTCGTTCCTGCGACCGGTATGACCGTCCGATCCCTGCCCAACCACACACGCCAAGCGTCGTGCACCGAAGCAGAGGAGCTCACATGCCGTTCGTGGCACCAGTTCAGGTCATCCCCGCCCAGGTCGGGCGGCCGGTGCGGGTCGCGTTATTCCTGGGCAGCGACGTCACCAGCCATACCGTCGCCAACCGGCTGCTGCCGATCCTGCTGCGCTCGCGGGCGTCCGTGTACCTGTTCCTCACCCGCGCCAAGCCGAACAGCCGCCGCCCGGAACGTCTGCAGAAGCTCCACTTCGTGGAACACGCCCTGTTGCAGGACTACGCGTACCCGTACATCGACAACTTCGGCGTGCCGGCGCCGGACGCGTTCAACTCCCCCAACGGTTGGCGCGCGCTGGCTCCGGCCGGCCTGACCGTGCGTGACGTCGCCGACGTCAACGACCCGAAGTTCGTCGCGGAACTGGCCGAGGAACACATCGACGTCTCGGTCTCGGTGCGCTGCTACCAGCGGTTTCGGCAGCCGATCCTGGACGTGCTGGGCCGGCCCGGCGCCCGGTTCACCAACCTGCACCCCGGTCTGCTGCCGCGCTACCGCGGTGTGAACACCTTCACGCGGTCCATGATCGAGGGCGCGCCGCACGCCGGTTTCACGCTGCACCACCTGGAACCCGAATTCGACACCGGCGCCGTGATCGCCCAGGCGGCGTTTCCGCTGAGCTATTCACGGTCGGTACTGGAGAACATGATCGCGCACGCGGCGGACGCGGCCGGTCTCATTCTGGACCTGGTGCAGCGTGTTTCGGGCGGCCGGTCGGTGCCGGGCAGCGTGCAGGACCACGGCCGGGCGCGGTACTTCAGCTATCCGACCGACGACGACCTGGATCTGTTGTCCCGCAACGGTGTCGAGCTGTTCCGGGCGTCGGTGGTGATCGACACGATCACGGACGCGTTCTTCGGCGCGCTGGCCGACGTCACCGGCCTGCGGCAGACGCTGATCGGCGCGGTGCACGCGGCCGGAATTCCGTACGACGATTCCGGCGACCGTCGACTGATCCTCAGCGGCGCCAATCGTTGATTCGGTTCCGGAGATAACATGACCACCATGCGCGCACAAACCGAACCGGTGCTCGGTGACGTGGAAATCGCCGAGATCGGCACGATCCTGGCCGACCGAACCCGCTGCCGGGTGCTGATGGCGCTCAACGACGGCCGCGCGCTGCCCGCCAGCGTGCTCGCCGACGAGGCCGGCGTCGCCAGGTCCACGGCGAGCAGTCACCTCGCGAAGCTGACCGAGGCCGGTTTCCTGCGGGTCGAGACGCACGGGCGGCACCGGTACTACCGACTGGCCGGTCCGCAGGTCGGTGAACTGCTGGAGAAGCTGACCCAGATCGCGCCCGCCCGGCCGGTCCGGTCGTTGCGGGACGGAAACCGTGGCGCGCAACTGCGGGCGGCCAGGACGTGCTACGACCATCTGGCCGGCCGGCTCGGCGTGTGCGTCATGGCGTGCTTCGTGGAACGCGAGTACCTCGTCGGCGGCGACGGCGAGTACCACCCCGAACTGGCCGGACAGGACCGGATCACCGGTTTCGGCCACGACGTCGACTACGAGTTGTCCCCCGCCGGCTGGGCGTTTCTCGGCGAGGTCGGGATCACCGTGCCGGAGTCCGACCGCAGCCTGGTCCGGTACTGCGTCGACTGGAGCGAGCAGCGGCACCACATCGCCGGCCTGCTCGGCCGCGCGATCCTGGACCACTTCCTCGCCGCGTCCTGGATCGCCCGCCGTCCGGTCGGCCGCAGCGTCGCGGTCACCCCGGTCGGCACGCGGGCACTGGCCGAGATCTTCGACATTCCATGGAACTGACAGGGAGTTCGCCGATGACAGACATGACCACCGGCAACGACCAGCCGGTCGAGGTGACCGAATTTCTGACCGCGCTGGACTCCGCCGTGCCCGAGGCGCTGACCGCGTGTCCGGCCCGGACCGTGCACACGCTGGCCGCGCACATCGCCGGCAACTACGAGGAGATCACCCGGCACGTCGACGCTTACCTGGCCGGCGCCCCGCTGATGCGCACCAGGACGTTCGACGAGCGCGAACCGGAGTTCCGGATGATGTCCGCACCGGACCTGACGAAGGCGATCGGCGACGGCGAGGCGCGGATGCGCGCCAGCATCGGGGAACTTCTATCCAAAGAGGACGATCCAGTACTGCGCTGGACGAACCGGCAGGTGCACGCGGCCGGCTTCCTCAAGCACAGCCGCAGCGAGTGCGCCGTGCACCGCTGGGACGTCGTCGGCGACGACCCGATCAGCGAGAAACTGCTGTCCCAGCAGGAACTGTTCGAGCACGTCGTCACGTTCATCGGCGCGCTGCCGATGACAGCGCGCGGCATGGCCACCGGCGCCGGCACCGGCCGGCCGCTGCGGGTCCGGGTCCGCGCCGATGGCCAACCGGACCTGCTGATCAGCGTCCACCGCGGCCAGCCGCAGTTGCTGTCGGTCGAGCCGGAGGGTGACGCCCTGGTCGAGGGCGACCCGGCGGCGCGGCTGCTGTTCCTGTGGGGCCGCCGCCCGACCCCGTTCGCCCGCCTGGTCTGCCACGGCACCGCCGAGGAACTGTCCCGGTTGCAGTGGCTGCTGTCGGGCTACTGACATGGCCGGCCAGCGACGAACCATGTCCGAGCCCACACCGTCCAATCTGGACCCGACCGAGCTGGCGGCACAGGTGCGGCGGGCGCGCGACTTCGCCGAACTGCACGCCGGTCCCGGCCTGTTCGTGCTGCCGAACGCGTGGGACGCGGGCAGCGCGGCCGTACTGGCATCCATATCGGGTGTGCGGGCGATCGCCACGACCAGCGCGGGTGTCGCCGCGGCGCACGGCGTGCCGGACGGCGAACTGCTCGGGCTGGACCACGTGGTGGCGGCCGTCACGCTCCTGACACGCACGGTGTCGTTGCCGGTCACCGTCGACCTGGAGACCGGGTACGGCAACACGCCGACCGAGGTCGCCGACTCCGTCGCGTCCGTGATCGACGCGGGCGCGGTCGGCGTGAACATCGAGGACGGGATCCGCGGACAGTCCGACCGTCTGCTGGCCGAGGAGGCGCACGCAGCCCGCGTCGCGGCGGCTCGGTCGGCCGGCGAGCACCTGGGCGTGCCGATCGTGGTCAACGCGCGGACCGACGTGTTCTGGCGGCGGATCGGGCCGCCACAGCGCCGCCTGGCGCACGCGATCTACCGGTTGCACAGCTACGCCGACGCCGGCGCGGACTGCGTGTTCGTGCCCGGTTTCCCCGGTCCGGACGTGCCGGCGGGCGCGGCCGGCGACATGATCGCCGAGTTGACCGACGCGTTGCCCGGCATCCCGGTGAACCTGCTGGCCGACCCGAAGCTGCCCACCCTGGACGAACTCTCCGCGCTCGGGGTCCGGCGGCTGTCGGTCGGATCCGGGCTGTATCGCCTCGCGATGGCCGCGGCCCGCGACGCGACGGCCCGGCTGTTGGCCACCGGTCAACCGGACGCGCTGGCCGCCGCGGCCGGCCTGCCGTATCAGGAGCTGTGGGACCTGTTGTGGCGTAACGGATCCGCCCGGGAGCAGCGATGACGACCATTGCCGAGACGGTCCGGTTCACCGTTCCGCTGGCCGGTCCGGTCGACGTGGCCGCGTCCGCGGAGTTCCTGCGGCGCAACGGGGACGACCTGATGGACCGCTGGGACGGCGACCGGTTGATCCGCATGCTGATGGTAAATGGCCGACGTGTACCGGTCGCGATGCGGCCGATCGGGACGCCCGTGCCGAGCCTCGACGTGGCCGTGCCGGCGTCGGCCGTCGCGGACGGTGTGGATGCCGTGCGGGACGCGGTCGTCGGGATGTTCGTGATGCCGCCGCCGTCGTGGCCGGGTCTGCTGGCGCGGGATCGGGCGCTGCGCGACCTGGTGGACCGGGCGTCGCTGATCCGCGTCCTGACCATCACCGACCCGCTGTACGCGCTGACCAGAACCATTACCGCGCAACAGGTGCACCTGCGCTTCGCCACCACGATCCGGGCCCGGCTGGCACTGCTGGTCGGCGAACCGTTCGAGGTGGACGGCGTGACTGTGCGGTCGATCGACCCGGACGAGCTCGCCGGCATGCCGGTCGCCGAGTTGCGCGCACTGCAGTTCTCCGAACGCAAGGCGGCCTACCTGATCGGCGTGGCGGCCGCCGTCGCCGACGGCCGGCTCGACGTGGCCACGCTGGCCGCACTCGACGACGACACCGTCGTCGCCGAACTGACCGCGATGCACGGCATCGGCCGCTGGACCGCTGAGTGGTTCCTGATCCGGGTGCTGGGCCGCGCCGCCGTGGCCGCGGGCGACGTCTCGGTGCGCCGCGCCGTCGGCCGCCTCTACGACGCCGGATACCCGACCGAACTGGCCGTGCGCCGGTTGACCGAGCACTGGGGCGACGCAGCCCATGTCGCCCAACAGGTGCTGCTGGAGACGTGACGAAAGGGGATCGATTCGCATGTGGTGGTACTGCGGATACCGGGCGCTGCCCAAGGTACGCGCCTCCGACCTGGCCCGCCGGTTCCTGCGCCAGCACGACGCCGGCACCAACCAGCCGGCCAACCTGCGCGGATGGTTCGCCTTTCCCAGTGGCTTGGCGGGTTTCGTGCTGATCGAGGCGGACACGCCGCGTGACGTGGCGTCGATCGTGGAACCGTACGCCCGCCTGGTGACGTGGGACGTTCAGGCCGTCGCCGAGCAGAACTACAACCAGGTGCACGAGGAACTGCGCCGATCGACCGGTCGCGCGGCGCTGGACGACCTGATGGCGGGCGTGCCTCCGACGGACATGCTGGCGAACGCCAATGGAAGCCGCGAACGGTAAGCATGGTCGCCCTCGCCGGACTACGCGCTGGACCGCATCGGCGGGGGCGACGTGTGCGGCGGGATGGCCACGTGCTGCGCCGCGCTGACGAACTGGCGGGTGAACGGATGGCTGCCCTGGCGCGGGAACGCCAGGAACACCGAGACCGGTGGAGCGTCCTCCAGCAGGACGAAGCGGATCGCCGGGTGCACGACGCGGTACGCGGCCGACATCGGCACGACGCCGACGCCACGGTTGGCCGCGACCGCCTCGAGCCACTCGTCGAAGTTGGTGACCTGGGTGGACGGGACCGGCCGATGATTCGCCGGCCACAGCTCCGGTCGTGTGGTGCCGCTCACGGTGTTCAGTACCAGCGGCCAGTCGGCCAGGTCGTCCCAGTGGATGCGTTGCTGGGCGGCCAGCGGTGTGTTGCGCCGCACCGCTGCCACCCTGCGTTCCTGGAACAACCTGACGACCTCCAGCCCGGGAGCGACGGGCTGGCCACGCAGGACGGCGATGTCGGCACTGCCCATGTCGACGCCGGCGAATTCCTCGTCGCGGCGGACCAGTTCGACGTTGACGCGCGTCTCGCGCTCGAACCGCGTGATCACCTGCTGCGCCCACGTGTCCGGCAGCAGCCAGGTGAATCCCAGCCGCAGGACCGACGTGCCGCCGATGTCCAGCAACTGGTCGAAGTCCCTGAGGAGCCTGGCCGCGTCCGCCATGAACCGCTCCCCTTCCCGGGTGAGGGCGACCTGCCTGGTGGTTCGCTTGAGTAACTGCGTACCCAACATCCTTTCCAACCCGTTGATGGTCCTGGTCAGGCTCGGCTGGCTCATCCGCAGCCGTTTCGCGGCGCGTGTGAAGTTGAGTTCATCAGCGACCACGAGAAAGCTGCGCAAATGCCGTATCTCCACATTCACGTGTCGTCCCCCGACTGTGTCGAATGGTACGGGACCAATTCGATCCCCACCGTAACAGGGTCGTCACGCGACCAGCAAATCTCAGCACGGTGACGTCACACGATCGGCCGACCGCCGAACTTTTCTCAAGTTCGCAAGATCGAAATTTCCGTCGTCAATATATTGGTCGGACCGGTCAGCGAAACGCGACAGGGGTGAAATCGCATGGATGATAGGACAGCCATCCTCCCGCTGCGCGATATCACACTGGTGAAGGGCGCGGCCGAGCCGCTCTACGCGCAGCTCTACACGCATTTGCGGGCCACCATCGTAGCCGGACAACACTGGGCGGCGGGTGCTCGCCTGCCGTCT
>Ga0207664_10000962_pt1 | contig 19440 bp, 19 predicted proteins | sample LARL83metaG_FD_184349 | JGI IMG/M metagenome (GOLD analysis project Ga0207664, IMG submission 184349) | Corn, switchgrass and miscanthus rhizosphere microbial communities from Kellogg Biological Station, Michigan, USA - LAR L8-3 metaG... | ecosystem: Host-associated > Plants > Roots >... | reverse complement strand
CGGCCGGTGAAATGCGGCACCGCGGCCGGCAACTGCCGCGGCACCGGAACCGGCCCGGCATGCTCATTTGCGCCGTTGCCGTTGCCGCCGGTGATGTGCTCGCACGCGGGACCACGCTGGCTTGGCAGTTGAGTGGCGCTTTCCAGTGGCTGGGCGGTGAGCCCCGGATCGCTCCCGAGGATCCGCCGGTGAAGCTGCTGGAGGTCCGTCCCAGGCTCGATGCCCAGTTCGGCGATGAGCGTCTCTCGGGTGCGGCGGAACACGGCAAGCGCGTCGGCTTGGCGCCCGCAGCGATACAACGCCAGCATCAGCATCCCCGCTACGCTCTCTCGCAGCGGGTGCTCCGACAGCACCGCTGGGAGTTCCGCCGCCGCTTCGACGTGCCGTCCGCAGGCCAGCAGCGCGCCGACCCTGTCTTCCGCCGCTGACAGGTGTTCTCCGGCCAGCCCGTCCCGGATCTCCGCGGCTCGTATCGTCTCGGCGACACCGGCCAGTGCCGGTCCCCGCCACAACGCCAGGGCTTCGTCAAAGCTGGCGACAGCGGCCCGCCTGTCCCTGGTGGCGCGGGCGGCCCGGACCAGCTCGCGGAACCGGTGCACGTCCACGGCGGCTTGATCGGCGTGCAGCTCGAAGCTGTCCCCGACTCGTATTAATCCGGCACCGGGTGTAACCACCAGTATTTTGCGCAGATGGGTGAGCAGGACGTTGAGGCCGTTGCGCGCCGAGCGGGGTGGATGGTCACCCCACAGCGCGTCGATCAGCTGGCGGGCCGGTACCGCCTGCCCGGCCTGGAGCGCCAGGAGCCCGAGCACCAAGCGCAGCTGAGGGGTTCCCGGCACCCGCCAGCCGCCAGCCGACCATGTCTCAACTGGCCCCAGGACCCTGAGCGACATACCGTCTGCCACTGTGACTCACCCCGGCAACAATATCACCGGTATAGGCCGTTAAGTTCTGGTTTGCCAAGCGGATGCCGGATTGGGTGCGCGCGACCAGCGGTCTGCGTCACCGACGGTGAGCGGAAGACGTGGCCGCTGGCGTGCGCGTTAATCCGCCGCCAACGTAGCTCTAACTGGCCGCTGGCACGCTGAAGCCGTCTACCGCCGCGACACCATACGGGCCCATCCCGGGAGAAAGAACAGGTCGCGAGGAAAGGAAATTACATGACAAGGATCAAATGGCGTATCGGCGCCATGACCGGCCGCCGGATGGCCCTGCTCGGGGCAGGCCTCACCGTAGCCATAGCAACGACCCTCGTGTCCAGCGCGGGGGCAGCCCATGCGGACACTCATACCGCCAGATGGCACACTGCGTCCGGCAAGGGCCTGTACATCACCACGGACGGAACCACACCTTTTGGTGCGGCGGAATCCGGTAATCCGCCTGGCCGTATCCTGACCAGCGACTCGAGCGGCCGCTATCACGATCCTGACGGCGTGTGCGGGCAAATCGGCTGCCTGGAGTGGAACATGATCCTGGACAGCGGTTACTGTCTCGCAGCGACTAATACCAGTGGCAACATAGATATCAAATCATGCTCCGCCGACGGTACCGTCTGGGCTTTTCTTCTGGTTAGCAGCACTGCCGGCAAATGGATTAGCGTGGATCAGTCGAATGCTCATGGATCCGACTATTACATGACCGGCGACAATGTCGTCGGTGACCGACTGACCACCGACTGCAATGCATGCCATTCCGGCGATCTCCAACAATGGGTCGCCGTAGCGGCTTAGACTGTCACCCAAAAGGGCAATGGTCTCGACGGGATAATTCGAAGGTTACAGGTAGTCTTCGACCCGGCGGGACCATTGCCAGTGGCCCCGGGTCGGCTTCACCATGCGCTATTTCCGGCGCTCTTATCAGTTCCGGCTTTTCCAGAACGACCTAGCCTGCTTGGCTCCGGAACCTTCCGTCCATCGGTTCAGCTGTTACGCTGCCGAAGCGCTTCGGAACCACCCGGAGTACACCGGCCCTCAGGCGCGTCAAGGCTCGGCTGGGCGAGCTCTGCTTGGGTCTGGTCGCCGATGATAGTTACCCATGACGGTGCGGAGGGACCTGCATGAGCCGAGGCGGCGGCTGGGCGCGGGACGAGTTCACCAACCCGGTGATCGCGGGATGCTATCCGGATCCGAGCGTCTGCCGCGCGGGCTCGGACTACTTTCTCGCGTGTTCCAGCTTCGAGTACTTCCCGGGCGTGCCGGTCTTCCGCAGCCGGGACCTGGTGCACTGGGAGCAGGCCGGCAACGCGCTGGAACGACTGCCGCTGCCGGACGCGACACCGTCGTCGGCCGGTGTCTACGCGCCGACGCTGCGGTATCACGACGAGCGGTTCTGGCTGATCACGTCGGATGTCTCCGGCGGCGGCACCGTACTGCTGACCGCCACCGATCCGGCCGGGCCCTGGTCCGATCCGGTCCGCGTGCCCGGAGTTTCCGGCATCGATCCCGACCTGGCCTGGGACGACGAGGGCCGCTGCTGGTGCACCTATGCCGGGATCGAGCAAGTCCAGATCGACCCTGTGGCAGGCCGGACGCTGAGCGAGCCGCGACTGATCTGGTCCGGAACGCCCGGCGCCCAATGGCCCGAGGCTCCGCACCTGCATCACATCGACGGTTTCTGGTACCTGCTGATCGCCGAAGGCGGGACCGAACGCGGCCACTGCGTCTCGGTCGCTCGCGCCCCGGCGCCGGACGGGCCGTTCGAGCCGTGCCCGGCCAACCCCATCCTGAGCCACCGCAGCACCAGCCGGCCGATCCAGAACACCGGCCACGCGGACCTGGTCGAGGCACCCGACGGGTCGTGGTGGCTGGTGCTGCTCGGCGTCCGGCCACGCGGCGGCACGCCCGGCTGGCACGTGCTCGGCCGCGAGACCTACCTGACGCCGGTGACCTGGACCGACGGCTGGCCTACGGTGGCCGATCTGGCGCCGGTCATGGCCGCTCCCCCGTGGCCCGTTTCTCCGGTCGCCGAGACGCCGGCCCGTGACGACTTCGGCGAGCCGCGGCTGCATCCGCGCTGGATATCGCCGCGCTCCCGGCCGGCCGGGTGCTACTCGGTGACCGAACGCCCCGGCTGGCTCACCTTGCGCGCCCGCGGCCAGTCCCTCGATGATCCGGCCGTAACCTTCGCCGGCCGCCGCCAGCAGCACCACTCGTGCCGGGTGCGGACGCTGGCCGACCCGGGTGCGGGCCGCGGCGGCCTCGCCGTCCGGCTCGACGAACGGCACCATTACGAGGTCGAGGCGGGCGACGGCGAGGTACGGGCGCTGGCCCGGATCGGCCCGTTGCGGCAGATGCTCGCTACCCTCGCCGTACCGCCGGGGCCGGTCGTGCTGCGGATCGATGTGCACGCCGCGGCGCCGGGTCTGGGCGCGCCGACCCAGGGACCCGACACGGTGCGCCTCGGCGTGGAAGATGCCGGCGGGGTGTTCACCGCACTCGCCGAACTCGACGGCCGCTACCTGTCCACCGAGGTAGCCGGGGGGTTCACCGGCCGGGTGATCGGCATGTACGCCGCCGCCGGCACGGCCCAGTTCGACTGGTTCGACTACGCGCCGCTCCGGGCAGCGGGTGCGGTTCGCCCGCACACAGACACGCTCTAGCGGGCTTAACTGCGCAATTGACACGGACCGCGCGGGCTGCGAGGTAACGTTCTATGTTCCCGGTATGGATATGAGCCATGGGAGACTAGGTGGACATCACCCAGCTGATCCTTGACGATCACCATGAGCAGCGCAGGTTGTTCGCGATCCTGGAACAGATCGACCGGTCCGATACCGTGGCGCTCTCGGCCGTCTGGGGACGGCTGGCGGCCTTCCTTGAGGTGCACGCGGCCGCGGAGGAAGCGATCTTCTACCCCGTCCTGCTGCGGGTGGGCATCGCCGCGCGGCGCAAGACCGGGGTGGAAGACGAGACGCTGGACGCCATCCACGATCACAACGAGATCCGGGACGCGATCGCCGAAGTGGCGCGGCATCCGGCTGGCAGCGACGGCTGGTACGCGGCCGTCGCCGGGGCGAACCTGGCCAATGGCGACCACATGGCCGAAGAGGAACGCGAGGGCCTGACCGATTTCCGCCGCCTCGCCGGACTCCAGCAGCGCCACGACCTCGCTGCCGCCTTCGCCGCTTATGAGGCGCGGAACTTCGCCGGCGTCCAGCCGGTGGACAAGGACCCCGCCGCCTATGTCGCCGCGGTGGAACAAGACACGCGACCAGTCAGCGACGGGGCATTGGGCATCGGCGATCTACGTGACCGGCGGCAGCACCTGGCCGGCGGTTAGTGCAGCTCGTCGGCAAGCACGAGGAAGATCCGCAGCTCACGTAGTTCCACGTCGCGCCACATCAATCAAGAATCGTAATCAATCCGATCGGCGATCGCCCCTTGATCAACCCGGCTCGCTGCAAGAGGGTGGACCAGACAGCCGAGCCACGCAGGAGGACAACGGTGATTCTTGTAATCGGGGGCCGCAGCAAGATCGGCACCGCGCTGATCGGGGAGCTGCTGGACAAGGGCGAGCAGGTCCGGACGCTCATCCGCGGCGGGGAGCCCGCGAACGACGGCGCCGAAGCCGTCACGGGTGACCTTGCCGACGAGGGTTCGCTGGTCAAAGCGATGACCGGGGTCGAGAAGGTGTTCTTGCTCTCCAGCCCGCATCCCGACGCGGTCAGCTGGCACCGCAATGCCGTCGACGCGGCCCGCCGGACCCAGGTGCAGCTGCTTGTGCGCAGTTCTATTATTGGCGCCCGCCAGGAATCTCCGGCGGAGTTCGTCAGCTCGCACGGGGCCTGTGACCACTATCTCGAGAGCTCCGGGCTTCCGTACGTGATCGTGCGTCCCAACCTGTTCCTGCAGAACATCCCCGAGTCGACGATCCCCGCCATCGACGCTTCCGGGAACTTCTACGCCGACGCTGCCGAGGCACGGATCAGCATGGTCGACACCCGTGATGTGGCCGCCGTGGCGGCGCGGGCCCTCACCGAGCCCGGGCACGCCGGAGCCCACTACGACGTCACCGGGCCGGAGGCGTTGTCCTACGCGGATGTCGCCGCCAAGCTGAGTAGCGCGCTGGGCCGTCCGGTCAGCTACGTCAACGTACCGGACGACGCGGTCCGCCAAGCGCTCCTCGGTGCCGGGCTGACCGCGTGGTTCGCCGACGCGTTCGTCGGCCTTTACCAGGATTACCGCCGTTCGGGTACCGACGGCTACGCCGCCCAGGTCACCGGGACCGTCCAGCGGCTCACCGGCCGCCCGGCGCGATCGCTGGACGACCTGCTCCGCGAATAGAGTGGTTTACCGGTCTGGTGCGGCAGTGGAGGATGGCGGTGCGGCTGTACTTGTCATCGTTCCGGAATCCCCCACCGCACGCTGCGCGACGGTCAGGCCATGCTCGTCGACGGGACGACCGTCAAGATCGTCTAGGGCGGGTCAGGTGAATTTGCGATTACGGCGGCCGGCGTAGGGCTGGCCACGCCCGCACGGACACCTCATAGTTCGTGGTGGTACTAGTGCATTTTGCACTAGGCTGCTTTGCGGCTGCGGATACTCCAGGAGATCCTAGTGACACATGACATCGCCGACCCGGGTTCGCCGCCGCCGAAGATCGATACGACCAGGCCGCATTCGGCGCGGATCTGGAACTACTGGCTCGGGGGCAAAGACAACTACGCGATCGACCGCGAAATCGGCGACGAGTTCGTGGCGATCTTCCCGGCGCAGATCGACATTGCCCGGCAGTCCCGGGCATTTCTCGGCCGCGCCGTACGGTACCTCGCCGGGGAAGCGGGGATCCGGCAGTTCCTGGACATCGGCACCGGGCTGCCCACCGTGGACAACACTCATGAGGTCGCCCAGCAAGTGGCGCCCAGCTCGCGGATTGTCTACGTGGACAACGACCCGCTTGTCCTAGCGCACGCGCGCGCCCTGCTCACCAGCAGCGACGAGGGCAGCTGCGCCTACATCGATGCGGACTTGCGCGATCCGGACACGATCCTGGCCGAGGCCGCAGAGACGCTGGACTTCGGGCAGCCGGTGGCGCTGATGATGCTGGGGGTCCTCGGGCATGTCGCCGACGAGGACAACCCCGAGGAACTCACCGCCAGCCTCGTGGACGCGCTGGCACCCGGCAGCTATCTGGTGATCAACGACGGAACGAACGTTCTGTACGGCGGGGGCGAAATGGCTGACGACTCGGCGCGAGCGCGTGCCATCCGCCGCTATGCCGAAGCGTCGGGGGTTCCCTACAACCTGCGCACGCCCGAGCGGATCAAGGCCTTCTTCGACGGCCTGGACCTGGTAGAGCCTGGTGTGGTCTCCACTTCTCGGTGGCGGCTCGAGCCGTCCGCATCCGGCCCGCCGCCAGAGGTGGACGCGTTCTGCGGGATCGGCCGCAAGCCGTAGCCGGCAAACCGTAGTCCGTCAGCCGTGCTACGGCTGGGCCGCTCACCGGCTGATGGCTCAGCCGCCCGGTAGGGCGGCTGAGCGGGATCTCAAGGCGCTGTATCAGATGTTGGCGCAGAGCAGGGGCCGGAAGGCGATCGTCGGCTGTCCGTTCGACAGGATCGTGTTGCTGTCGCCCTGGTGCAGGTTGAGGTACCAGCCAGTCGCGGGAACCGGGCTTGTCACGCCGGAGACGGTGCGGGTCTCATCCAGGATCTGTCCCCACCTGTTGGCGGTGAAGTCCATCAGCATGTACTGGACGCCGCCCTGGTTCTGGCAGCTGCCGAGGTGAATGTGCGCGGCGTGCGCCCCCGGGGTGAGCCCGCTGGCGGTCACGGTTACGCTGATCGTCTGCCGAGCCGGGTCATACACCAATACGGCGTTCCCGCGCGGAGCGCCCTGGCCTGCCTCGACGGCGTGGAGGTTGTAGGTCGCCTCCCCCGGCCAGGCCGGTGAGCTCTGCGCGATCGGCTCGGCCGAGACCGGGTCGCCCGCGGTGCCGTCCAGGATGACTACCCGGCTACCGGGCGGAACGGCCCCGCCGAACGTGCTGCTCAGGTCGATTCCGCCCGCCTGGCCGGCCGCGTTCGCGGTCAGTGTCCTGTTGAACTCGGTGATAACGCGGTGGCCGCGAACGAGCTCGACGACGTGGGCTGAGCCGGGAGTGAAACCGAACGCCGTGACCTGGACGCTGAGGTTGTTCCCCTCGTCCCGGAACAGCAGCACGCGGCCGGCGGGCATCGCTCGCAGTTGCAAACCGATGACCGTCCTGGTGCCGCGCTCGGCGGATACCGGGCTGGCGTTGGCGGCCATCACGAGCGAGAGCGTGCCCGCCGTCACCACCCCGGACACGAGCGTCGCGACACCGGCCCGCCGTGCAACGTGCCAACCTGCAAGCCTCATAGCGTGATCCTTCCTTAGCGAAAAAGCGTGTCTCTTCGCCAGGAAGCCTCGCCATCAGATCAGGGGGATGCGCAGGGGGATCCAGGGGATCGGGCGAGGGACACCCGCGCACGGTCCGCGCCGGTCATGGCGTGCGGGTGTTGTCGATCTGGTCGAAGTCGCCGAAGCCGTTGCTGCTCCCGCCACCACCGGACCACTGCCACATCAGCGCGTACTTCGACCCGCTGGTCTGGCCGCCGAAGAACCGCGCGCATACCGACGTGCCGGACAGGCACCAGCCGGCCGGACGGTGCGCCAGGCTGCTGGTGAACGACTCGTACGTCCACTCGTACGTGTTGGGGATCAGCGACGCGCTCCCCGTTCCGAAGATGGATGCCCAGATGTCCGGCGCGGAGTACACGCCGGCGAACAAGTGCGAGTGGCCCGTCAGGTATGCCGTGTAGCCGTTCAGGACCGCGCGGTCGACGGCCGCCGCGATGTGATGCGTCCTGACCCGGCCGCTGCAGGGCGACGTGTACACCGTGTTCCAGCCGTTGTCGGAGGCCGGCGTGTACGACGGGGCATTGCCAGGGATCTCGACGTCCATGAAGATCACCGGGTAGGTGACGTGCACCGAGGGCAGGTCCGCCAGCGTCCTTGCCGCCTGCTGCGCGCCCCAGGAGTACGCCTCTGACTGGGTGCCGTTGTAATGCGGGTCGACGCCAGGCCCGCCCATGAACCAGTAGACGCCGGTTCCGATCCCGATTTTGTGCGTGACGTTCGCGTTGGCCTGGGCGCTGTTCGCGGCCGACCAGACGACGATCTTGCCGCAGCCCTGCCAGTGCGCCCAGTTGCCGATCATCCCTATGTAGCCGCCGTACCAGGTGCCGAGAGCCGGCTCGGTGTACGGGACCGCATGACCGCCGACCGCCATTGTCCTGCTGTCGGTTCCGTACCAGAACCCCGCCGGCGTGTCACCCGCGGCCGCCACGCCCACCGTGAGCGCGACAAGCGCGCTCGCACCCAGCACTGCCACGCTGGCACGCAGCGCGATCCGGCCGGTCAGCTTTCCCCTTGTCATTGTGTTGCGCCACCGCCTTTCTTAACCGCCACGGTACGTCGTGCGGCGCACCCCCGCACAATACTGATGCGTCCGGGTATGCGCCGGTTGCGGGCGTACGGAACCAGGTATTCATGACAGATGCCTGGGCCTGCCGCGCCGCGTCAGGCTGGGAACCATGGACCGATCAGCCGCACGAGTGTCTCGCGCGTATGTGGTCCGGCTCATTGTTGCCTACCTTGGCCTCTACAGTGCGGTGCTGTCCGCGGCCTTGGTTGGGCTGGCCTTGCGCATCGGGCACATCGACCCACGGCACAAGGAAACGAGTCTGGCCGTTGCGGCTGCTCTGGGCGCGCTGGTCGCCCTGTTCGCCAATCCCCTGGCAGGACGCCTAGCCGTGCCGATCGGGATGGGCGCCACCGCGATGTTCGCGGCGAAACCGCTTGGCTTCCTGCTGCCGGCCGCCGCGGCGATCGCCTGCATCTGCCTGTTCGCGCTCCCGCTCAAGGACGTTCCCGCTCCGCGCGAGCTGCCGCCTTTCTCCGTCAGGGAGTTCCTCGGCACGTTCTGGACCGACCCGCGCAGCCATCCTGACTTCGGCTGGGTGTGGGTGACCCGGTTCGTGACCTACTTCGCTTCCGTCGCTCCCGCCCCCTACCTCGCCTACTACCTCACCTCGCGGACCGACGTCAGCAGTGCCTCGGTAGCCGCCACGGTGGTTCTGCTCGGCACCCTCAACTACACGCTGAGCGCGGCGACCGCGGCAGCGTGCGGGTGGCTTTCTGATCGCCTGGGCCGCCGCAAGGTCTTCGTCAGAGCAGCGGCCGTGCTGCTCGCAGCGGGCCTCGCGATCCTTGCCGTCTCCAGCACGCTTGCCGTCATCTACGTGGCGCAGGCCCTTCTCGGCATCGGATCGGGCCTCTACTTCGCCGTGGATATGGCACTCGCCACCGAAGTCCTGCCTAGCTCGCAAGACACAGGCAAAGATCTCGGCGTCATCAACAGCGCCGATGTCCTGCCCCAGGCGATCGGTCCAGCCTTCGCGCCCCTGCTGCTCGCGATCGGATCCGGCCACAACTACACCGCTCTCTACCTGTTCACGATGGCGATCAGCCTGCTGGGGATCCTGACCGTCACCCGCCTCAAGACGGCGGGCTGAGCAAAACTCCCCCAGAACACCCTGCTAGGAGGCACTATGGTCCAGCTCCTCACCGCGGACGACCAGCGCGCCAGCCGCGATACCCGTGCACGGGCAGTCCGGGTGATAGCGGTGACGATCGCCGTCATCGTCATCCAGTGGCTGATGGTCACCGCCTACGCGTGGTCTACCTCCAGATCCGCCCCCCGCGACGTCCCAGTGGCGGTAACCGGCCCGGCATCCGCAGGTGCCCTCGAAGCGAGGCTCGGCCAGGTGAACCCAGGGTCGTTCCGCTTCATCCCCGTACCGGACGCGGCGGCGGCCAGGCGGGAAATCGCCGGCCGCATCGCCTATGGCGCCATCGTCGTTCCCGCCGCTGGCGGCGCGCCGCGGGTACTGGTCGCCACCGCGGCCAGCCCCGCCATCGCCCATGTGCTAACCGTGCTGGCCGGCGAGCTTGACGGCGTGCCGGAGCCGGTGCGGGAGCTGGCCCCGCTAAGCCCGAACGACCCTGCTGGCGCGGCCACTGATTTCACGATCGTGCCGGTGGTGATAACCAGCATCATCGCCGGGGTGCTGCTGACCCTGGCCGTTCCGGGGGCGCTGGCGCGGCTCGCCGCGCTCCTCGCCTTCGGGGCTGGCGGCGGTGCCGTCACGGCGCTGGTGACGCACACCTGGCTCGCGGTCACGGTCGGCAACTATTTCATTCTCGCCGCGGTACTAGGACTGGCCGGGCTCGCCATCTCGGCGTCGGTAGCCGGGCTCGGCGCGATCACCGGCCGGCTGTGCGGCCGCCGGCTGATACCGGCCGGACTCGGGCTCGGCGCGGCGATCAGCATGCTGCTCGGCACTCCCTTCTCGGGGGCGCTTTCCGCTCCGGAGATGCTTCCCGGTGGCTGGGGAGCATTCGGTCAGTGGCTGCCGCCGGGCGCCCTGACAACGCTGCTTCGCGCGGTCGAGTATTTCGGCGGGCACCGCTCCGGTGGCTCATGGGCCGTGCTGGCGATCTGGACCGGCATCGGCATGGCGCTGGTCATCGTCCGCGGAGGGTCACATGACTGAACGTGAGCAGCCGCGGACCGGTATGAGCGCGACGATCGGCTGCCAGCTCGTGGTGCTGCTGTCGGCGTATTTCATGGCGCAGTTCGACTTCTTCGTGGTCAACGTGGCTGCCCCGTCTTTCGAACGCTCGCTGCGCGCCGGACCGGTCGCCCTGGAGCTCATCATCGGCGGCTACGCGTTCGCATACGCCGCCGGCATGATCACCGCGGGACGGCTCGGCGACATGCTGGGGCACCGCCGGATGTTCATCGCCGGGGTGCTCGGCTTCACCGTCGCGTCGTTGCTGTGCGGCCTCGCGCAGAACCCGGCGGAGCTAGTGACGGCGCGGCTTCTGCAAGGGCTTGCCGGAGCAGTGATGGTGCCCCAGGTCCTCGGGACGATCACCGCGGCATTCCCGCGGCAGGACCGGCCGCGCGCGATCGCGTGGTTCGGTGTCACGGGCGGGGTCGCGTCAGTCGCGGGTCAGGTGTTCGGCGGCTGGCTGCTCAGCGCCAACGTCCTCGGCCTCGGCTGGCGTGCCATCTTCCTGGTGAACGTCCCGATCGGCCTGCTCGCGGCCGTCGCGGCGCGGCGGTTCCTCGCGCCCCGGGCGGCTCGGCCTGGTGCGCCGGGCTCACGACTCGACCTACCAGGCGCGGCCGGCGTGACGGCGGCACTTGCCCTGGTGCTCGTGCCGCTGGCCCTAGGCCGGACCGCGAGCTGGCCCGCATGGACCTGGGCATGCATGGCATGCGGGCTCGCCGCCGCTGCCCTTACCGGGTACTGGCAGCGGACGCTTCGCCGGCGTGGCGGCCAGCCCATCCTGGAGACCGCGCTGTTCGGGGTCCCCACCTACGCGGCCGGTACCGCCGCCAGCGTGGCCTTTCTCGCCTATTTCGCGAGCTTCATGTTCACGCTCACCTTGCTGCTGCAGGGCGGGTTCGGGCTGACTCCGTTCCGGGCCGGCCTGGCATTTGCCCCGATGGGCGTCACGTTCTCGGTCGCCGCGCTGCTCGGCCGACCGCTCGTCGCCCGGTACGGCAGGCGGATCATCGGCCTGGGGTGCGCCATCGCCGCCGCCGGGCTCATAATGCTCACCGTCCATCCTGGCCTGGCGCTAGTCATCGTCGCGGCCGGCACGGTCGGCGCGGGAAACGGCCTCGTCCTTCCGCAACTGAACGGCACGGCCCTCACCCAGGTGAACCCGCGGCAGGCGGGAGTCGGCTCCGGGATGCTCACCACCGCCCAACAGTTCGCGGGCTCGGCCGGGGTCACCATCATCGGAACGGTGTTCTTCTCCGTCCTCGGCGCCGGCGATTACGCCGGTGCCGCCCGCGTCACCGCGATCATCTACCTGGTGCTCACCGCGATCGTCGCGGCGCTGGTCGCGCTCATTGCCGTGCGCGACCGCGAGGCACCCGCACACCGAGCTGTGCACCCTGGCCACCCGGCCAGCGTGGGTCCCCGTCCGCTGGCGGACCGCTAAGTCATCGGACAGCACGAGGCTGGCAAGCTGCGCCCGGCTGGTGACGTTGAGTTTGGGATAGACCTTGTAGAGGTGATATCCGACGGTCCGCGGCGACAAGAACAGCTCGGCGGCGATCTGCCGGTTGGACAGCCCGGCCGCGGCGCGCCGTGCGACCTGCAGCTCCTGTGTGGTGAGGCGGGCGGCCGGACCAGCAACCCCGGCTTGACGAACCGCGGTCGCCCCCGCGGCGCGCAGCTCCGTACGCGCCTGTTCTGCCCACGGCGTCGCGCCGAGTCCGGTGAGGGTGGCGAGGGCCGATTCGAGCTGGGCTCGCGCGTCCAGGCGGCGGCGGACACGCCGCAGCCAGCGCCCGTAGGCTAGTTCGGTCCTTGCCTGCTCGAATGGCCGACCGCCGACCGAATGCAGCCGGACCGCCCGCCCGAAGTTGTCCCCTGGATCGTGGCCGAGCATCGCGTGGCAGCGCAGCGTGACGGCCTCCGCCCATGGCTGCCCGGCGGCGCGGGAGAAATCCTCGAACCGGGCAAGGGCGGTCACCGCGACCTCCTCCCGGTGGGTGCCCACCGCTGCTTCGACGAGATCCGGCATGGAGAACGTGACCATGAGTGCTTTCCCTGCCGGTCCCGAGACCAGTTTCGTCAGCCGCGACAGCACCGCGTCGTGCCGCCCGAACCCGAGGTCGAGCAGGCTCAGCGAGGTTTCCGCCCACGAAGTGGATGGCTTGCTGTCCCCGAACGGTCCATGGCTTGCGAAGCTCGCACAACTGGATTCGTCACCTTCTATGGCGGCGATGCGCGCCAGGACTCCGTTCAGGTGTCCGATGCGGTGGCTCTGGCCGGTGTCGGTGGCCATACGCATCGCCTCGGCACCGGCGACGTGAGCATCAGCCATCTCACCGCGGAACTGCTGCGCGACGCACTGGTAAGTCAGCGCGAACGGCAGCGTGCTGATCATGCCGTGAGCGCGGCAGCGCATGACGAGCGCGGCGGCGACGTCGAACGCGCTCTGGTCATCTCCCGCCAGCACCGCAAAAGCGGCGGTCGCCAGAGACATCGCCGGGGTAAGCCGGTCCGCACTGGCGGCCAGCGGTCGCAGCCCGCGTCGCAGTTCGCGCAGCCCGGCCGTGAGCTCCCCGGCCGTCAGTTGCGCCACCCCGGTTATTGCCGGGAAGAACATCGCCTGATCCGCCGGTACAGCCACACCGGCAAGCTGACGGGCTATCCGGTCCGCCACGTCGCCGTCGCCAGCGTAATTCGCGTGATGCACGGCGGTGCACAACATCGGTATGACCTGATCGGGGTACTCTTGCGCGATGCCGATAGCTCCCTCGAGCGCGAGGCGGGCGGCAGCGCTTGATGATCCGGTTTCAAATTCGATTGTTGCCCTGAGCTCGGCAAGCCGTGCCTTGTCGGACGACTCCGTGACCAGGTCCATCGCGCTGTCGGCGATGGCGGCCGCCGACTGCAACTGGCCAGCTGCGAGCGTCGCCGCGGCTGCGCGTGCCAGACGGCGGCCTCTCATCCGCGGGCTGACGCTCAGCTGTGCCGCGCGCTGGTAAGCGGCGGCTTCGGCGGCATAACCACCGCGCTCTCGCGCCGACTCGGCAGCGTGCTCCAGCTTGGTGGCTACCGTCTCGTCAGGGCCGGTGACGCTGGCAGCCAGGTGCCAAGCGGCGCGGTCGGGCTGGTCAGCCGCCGCGAGCGCCTCGGCGAGCGCGCGATGCACCGCAATTCGCCGCCATGACCCTGGGGGTTGGTAAGCGGCGGAGCGAATCAGCGGATGCCGGAAGTGCAGCGTGTCACCTTGGACCTGGATCAGCTGGGCCCGCTCCGCGGGCGCCAGATCGGCTATGGAACCGCCCAGGAGTTCGGCCGTCCGCAAGATGATGCCAAGTTGCTCGGTGTCGTCCGCGGCAGCCACCAGCAACAGCAGCCGGGTCGGCTCGGGAAGCAGGGCGATCTGCGCGGCGAAGGCACCCTGCACCCGGCCGGACACCGGCAGCGTGCCCAGGTGGGCAGCGGCTGGGTCGAACCGCCCGGCGCGCTGGTCAAGGGTCAGCGCCGCTGGCAGTTCCATCAGCGCCAGCGGGTTCCCCTCGCTGACCTCGATGATCCGGTCGCGGGCCGCGGGGGCCAGGTCGGCGGCGTGCTCGTCGAGCAGATGGGCCGCGTCATCGCGATTCAGCGGTTCGAGCGTGATGCTCGGCAGATCGGCCGTGTCGTCTAGCAGGCCGCGGCTTCTGGAGCCCACGATCAGTGCTATGCCTTCGGCGTCCAGGCGCCGGGCAGCGAACAGCACCGCCGTTGCCGAAGCCCTGTCCAGCCAATGAGCGTCGTCGCAGACGCAGAGCAGCGCTTCGCCGTCGGCAAGCTCGGTCAGCAGGGTCAGCGTCGCCAGCCCAGCGAGAAAGCGGTCCGCAACCGCGGCGTCGGCGAGTCCGAACGCGGCGCGCAGCGCGCCGGCTTGCGGCCCCGACAGCACATCGAGGCGCCGCAGCGCTGGCCGCAGCAGCAGATGCAGTCCCGCGAACGGCAGCTCGGCTTCCGACTCAACGCAGGTGCACCGCAGCACCTTCATCCCCTCAGCCGCGTTGACCGCGTGCTCAAGCAACGCGGTCTTGCCAGTGCCCGCATCGCCGCGGACAACCAGCACGCCGCTGCGCCCGCTTCTTGCCCGCTCGAGGAGCAGGCTGATCTCGGCCAGCTCATCGTCCCGTCCGTGAAGCATGATTCGCATGATAATCCGGTGGACAGCAGGCGCTATTGACGATTCCCAAGGCGCCCGCCCGCCTGCTCGGCCAGCATGCCGATGGCGCCAGCGGGCTGGCGGACCCCCTACCCGCTGGCGCCATCGGCACGGTCGTTACCGGCCCGTTGGCGCCATCGGCACGTCACGTGCCAGTCGGCCGGCGTTAGGTTGAAGACATGCGAAGTGATGATGCGCATGGCATATAGCAGGCAGTGGGTGGTCGACACCCTGCGTCGCCTCGGCTACGCAACGGCGGCCGACGAGGCGTTGCGGGAGCTGCCAGAAGACATCGATCTCGAGGAGCTCGAGGAATTCGGGGACCGGCACGGCATATCCCGTGGCGAGATGGTGAACCGGATGGGAGGCAGCCCCTGACCAACCGGACCCTCATCCGGCGGAGTTCGCTGACCAGCTGATCAGCGGCGGCCGGACCGCGGCGCAGACCGGGTCTCCGCTGGCGTCGGTGAGCTTGAGCCGGGCGATCAGCCGCCCGTACCGGCGGGCGGTGTCGAGGATGCCGGGGTCGATCGCGTCCAGCATCAGCTTGGCGCGCCGGAACATGGTGAACGCGCCCGCGTCGTCCACGCTCCCCCAGGACAGGTAGATGAACCGGGCGCCGGGGCGGCCCTGGATGTACGGGCCTTTGACGTCGGTGCCAGTCGCGGTGGCCTGGAAAGCCCACGCGGCACAGGGTGCGTCACCGGGATGCGGGTCAAGCAGGTCGCCAGCCCGCGACTGCACGCCGACGTGGATGTTGCGCCGCCGGGCGACCGGGCCGTCGGGATACCAGTCGATCCCCGGCAGGCCCGATCCCTCGATGCGGATCTGGATGCCGACCGGCTCGCGAGGAGGCACGCGAGCCGGCTCGCTGGCAAGCTGGCGCGAGGTGCCGCGCCCGGATACCGCCCGCAGGATAGCCTCGGCTTCGCCGTGCGCCGCGTCGTCCGAGTCGCCGTTGCCAGGCTGCCGGAGCGACTCCAGCGCGGTGCGGTGGTGCACCGGGTCTCGCAGGTCGGGGTCGGCGCCGTGGGCGAGCAGCCGCCGGATGCTGGCGGGCCGCCCGTTCCCGGCGGCGACGTGCAACGGCAGCCGTCCCCATTCGGCGTCCGGCTCATTGACCGGGGTCCCGGCGGCGACGAGCTGGTCGATGACGTCAAGCCGCTGGTGGTCGGCCGCGAAGACCAGCGCCCGTATCTTGCTTTGCGGGCTGAACCTGATCAGCGGCCAGCCGGTGACGTCCCCGGCGGCGGCGGCCTTCTCCAGGCTGTCGATCCGGGCTCCAGCGGCCACCAGGACATCGAGCACGGCGGTCATGCCGTACACCGCCGCGTGCGACAAGGCGGTGCCGCTGGGCACTCCGCCGGAATTGGGAGCGGACACCGCGTCGACGTCGGCGCCGGCCGCGATCAGCACCCTGGCCACGTCGGCGTCGCCGTAACTCGCGGCGGTGATCAGCGGGGTTTCCCTGGCACCGGGCTCCCCGTTGACCGGGGCGCCCGCCTCGATCAGCGCGCGGGCGATAGCACCGGTGCCGGGCAGGTCGCGCGGCAGGCCGAGCCGGTCATGGTTGAACCGCATCATCGTGACGTAGCCGAGCGGTTCCTCGGACGCGCGGTCCGCCCAGTGCTCCAGGTGGCTGGTGGCCAGTTCCGGGTGCGCGGCCAGCAGCCGCAGCAGCCCGGACAGGTCCCGGCGGTTCAGGAAGTCGCGGCGCTCGACTTCCAGCTTCAGCTTGGCCCACGAGGCGAACCCGTACTCACGCGCGATGGCGAGCTGGGCGGTGGCCAGTGCTACCCGGTCAGCGACCGCGGCGATACGCCGCGAAGCGTCGGCCTCGCCGCGCTGGGCGGCGTGCAGCAGATCCTTGGCCTGGTGGCGGAGCTGGTCCAGATCGGGCCGGGCAGGCAGGTCAGTCATGACGTCTCCCTCGTCACCCCGTGGTCCGCGGCGGGGCCGAAGAGATCGTCATCGGTTCGCACTGCAAGTCTGCTTGGGAGAGGTGGACTCTGTCCTGTCCGCGGACCCGGTGGCGCCCTCCCGCGCCTACCGGGAATTCTAACCCAGTCAGATCTCACCTGAGCCTTCTGTCGGCGCGGGCCGGCTTCGCGGGCCGCCGGGGTTGCATCTGGTACCTGGGTACAGGCTTACCTTCGAGGTATGGACCTTGATGCCAATGATCTGGTGCCGGCGTGGGTGCCGGAGGTGTGTGCGCTGCCGACCGCGGAGCAGCCGATGCGGGTGGCTGAGTTCGACGAGGTGTTCTCCCGTGCGGTGCGCGGGGCCGAGCGGGTCGCGGTGTCACGGCTTCGGCTGGACCTGGATCCGGCCCCGGGGGTCGCCGGGCAGGTAGCGAACCTGGCCGTGGCCGAGACAGGCTGTTGCTCGTTTTTCACATTCACCCTCACGGTCGCGGCGGGCCGGCTGACGCTGGAGGTCACCGTCCCGCCGCGGTATACCGGGCTGCTGGATGCGCTGGCCGCCCGGGCGACTGAGCTGTCCGGCGGGGCGGCATGAGCGGGCTGCGCAGCGGGCAGGTAGCCCGCGCGGCCGGGGTGAACCAGCAGACGCTGCGGTACTACGAGCGCCGCGGCCTGCTCGCCGAACCTGACCGGACGCTGGGCGGGCACCGGATGTACCCGGCCGAGGCGGTGACCGTGCTGCGGGTGATCAAGGCGGCACAGCGGCTCGGATTCAGCCTGGATGAGGTCGCCGAACTGCTGCAGGCCGGACGGCACCGGCATCAGGCCGGCCCGGATGCCGGACCGCGGGAGCAGGCCGCGGATCCGGGGCTGCGGGAGCGTGCCACGGCCAAGCTCGCCGAGGTGGAGGCGAAGATCGCCGACCTGACCGTGATCGCGGGCACGTTGCGGGCGGCGCTGGAGGCCGGCTGTGCGGACCTGATCGAGTGCGCCGGCCTGCCGGAGTGCCCACTGCCGTTCGCCGATCTGGCCGGACCAGCCCCTGGGTGACCCCGCTACTGAAACCTGTGGTACCTCGTCGTCGGTCAGATAGCGTCCGGGATTTCGAACCGAGCCGACAACCCCAGGTGGTCCGAGACAAAGCCGGGACCGCCGCGCAGCAGCTGCTCCCCGGCGAACAGGACTTCCGCCGCGCTGGCCTTGACCCCGCCAGCGGCCAAGATGAAATCGATACAGCACGGCCTCGAACCGGCAGGAAGGTACTCGGCGCGGAACGTCGGCGGGCACCTGCCCTCGAACACGTCCCCCAGTCCCGTCTCGCTCACGAAATCGCGAAACAAGACAGACTCGCGGTTGACGTTGAAGTCCCCGCAGACCACGACAGGCGCCGGGACTCCGGCGACGGCGCGCGCCAGACCGGCTAGCTGGGCGCGGTGCGCCGGGAAGAACCGGTTCGCCGCCGACCAGTCGCCATCGGCGTTGGCCAGCGGATGGGTGTTTACGACCGACAGCCCGCAGGATGCCAGCCTGGTCACCAGGGCCCCCTTCAGTCGCCCCAGAAGCCGCGCCCGGCGCGGAACCCCAGCCGGGACCGAGCCAAAGCCGTGAAACGCGGTGCCGGCCAGCGGCAGGCGCGAGAACGTGACGACGTCGCCAGCCGGACACAGCGTACGCCGGACACTCACGTACCGGAATGACCGCATCTGCCGGGCAAGCAGCGCCAGGTGACCGTACGTCCAGACCTCTTGCAGGCAGGCCACGTCCACGTCGCCCGCCTCGAAGAACGCGCCGATCGCCCGGTACCGCGACACCAGGCGCGACCCGGTCAGCGGGATGCCCCTGGTGTTCAGCGACGCCACGGTCACACTCGTCATCGGGTTCCCCGGTAGAGATCACGGAGCAGCGCTATCTCGGCGCCGTGGTGGAGTATCTCCTGGTTCACCCACCAGACCGTGTCGATGAAGACGTCCTCGGGGTCGCTGCCGTTCGGATAGGTGCTGAGCCCGACCGTGGACAGCGCGGCGTCGTCGACCGATAGCAGCGTGGCGCGCCAGGCCGCGGCGGCCTCGCCGAACGCGGCGATCCCCCCGGCCGCGGTCCCGGAAACCACGTAGCCGTCGTTGGTCATGGAACGGCTCCCGGTGGTCCAGTCCGCACGCATTGCCAGCATGTCGCTCAGGTGGATGAGACGCCAGGCGATGGTGGTGAACGGCGGGGGTTCCGGCGCGGGCCAGGCCGAATCCCAGCCCCACTCCCCGGCGCCGAGAAGCTCAGTCGCACCCGGGCCGGGACCGTCCGCGCGGCGGCGGACCGACCAGCAGCCGGGCACCGGCTCCCACAGGTACTCCTCGTCCGTCATCGGTGCAACGGCAACGGGCACCCCGGTACCGCTGTCCACCTCGGGCCCGGAGATCCGGTTGACGAGCCGCAGGCGTGCCCAGTCGAACTGGTCAAGCAGCGGATTAAGCCGGGGAGGCGTATCCATGAAGCGATCGTGTCCCGTGACGAGGCTCCAGGCAACCTCTTTAACCCGAGCCCGCCCCGTAGCACGGCCCGCTTAGGCGTGCTAGCGAATTCCCCGACGGCCGGCAGCAAGGTTCAATTCACCAGTTGGACGCGTGTCGGAAAGGCAACGGCTGCTAATATAGCGACATGATCATTCACTTCGTATGCCGAGGAAACGCCTTCCGGAGCATTATTGCCGAAGCCTACTTGAACTCGCTCAATTATAA
>Ga0207664_10000960_pt1 | contig 19451 bp, 15 predicted proteins | sample LARL83metaG_FD_184349 | JGI IMG/M metagenome (GOLD analysis project Ga0207664, IMG submission 184349) | Corn, switchgrass and miscanthus rhizosphere microbial communities from Kellogg Biological Station, Michigan, USA - LAR L8-3 metaG... | ecosystem: Host-associated > Plants > Roots >... | reverse complement strand
CCACGCGCGCCCCAGCACCGCCATGAGCAAGCCGCCGCCGCTGGTGCTGGTGGACGGTTCGTCCTACCTGTACCGCGCCTTCTACGCGCTGCCGCCGCTCACCTCGCCCACCGGCGAGCCCACCGGCGCGCTCTATGGTGTCACCAACATGATGAAGAAGCTCATGGCGGAGTACGCGCCTGAGCACGTGGCGGTTGTGTTCGACGCCAGCGGCAAGACCTTCCGTGACGAGCTGTTCGAGGAGTACAAGGCCAACCGGCCGCCCATGCCGGACGACCTGCGCGCCCAGGTGGAACCGCTGTGCGAACTGGTGGAGGCACTGGGTTTCCCGGTGCTGAAGGTGGGCGGGGTGGAGGCGGACGACGTGATCGGCACGCTGGCCAAGCGCGGCGTGGCCGAGGGCATGACGGTGCTGATCTCCACCGGCGACAAGGACATGGCGCAACTGGTGGACGGCGACACCGTGACGCTCATCAACACCATGAGCGACACCAAGCTCAACCGCGAAGGCGTGAAGGAGAAGTTCGACGTCTGGCCCGAGCAGATCGTGGACTACCTGGCGCTGGTGGGTGACAGCTCCGACAACATCCCCGGCGTGCCGGGCATCGGCCCCAAGACCGCGGCACCGCTGCTCATCCACTTCGGCAGCCTGGAGGCCCTGTACGCGCGCCTGGCAGAGGTGCCGCAGGTGCCGGTGCGCGGCGCCAAGACCCTCGGGCCGAAGCTGGAGCAGCACAAGGACGCAGCCTTCCTGTCGCGCCGCCTCGCCACCATCCATTGCGAGGTGGACCTGAAGCAGGGTCCGCGTGACCTCAGCATGCGCACGCCGGACCGAGCCAAGCTCAAGACCCTGTATGCGCGCTTCGGCTTCAAGAGCTGGCTGCGTGCACTCGAGGAAGGGGGCGAGGAAGCGCCGGCAGCTTCGTCCGGTCCCGCTCCGGCCGCGCCCGCACCGGCTCCGGTGGCGCCGGCGGGCGAGTACACCACGGTGCTGGACCCGGCGACGTTCGAGGCCTGGCTCAAGAAACTGGAAGCAGCGGAAGTCTTCGCCTTCGACACCGAGACCACCAACCTCGACTACATGAAGGCCGAGATCGTGGGCCTGTCGCTGGCGGTGAAGGCCGGCGAAGCGGCCTATGTGCCCCTGGCACACCGATATATGGATGCGCCGGAGCAACTGGACCGGAACCAGGTTCTGAAGCGCCTCAAGCCGCTGCTAGAGGACCCGAAGAAGCTCAAGCTCGGCCACCACCTCAAGTACGACGCCCATGTGCTCATGAACTACGGCATCCGCATGGCCGGCATGCGCTACGACTCGATGTTGGAGTCCTACGTGCTGGACAGCGTGGCGAGCCGCCATGACATGGACTCCCTGGCGGAGCGCTACCTCAACTACAGGACCATCCATTACGAGGACGTGGCCGGCAAGGGCGCCAAGCAGATCGGCTTCGACCAGGTGCACATCGAGCAGGCCTCGCGCTACGCAGCGGAGGACGCCGACGTGACCCTGCGCCTGCACCAGACGCTTTGGCCCAAGCTGCGCTCGGTGCCGGCCCTGAAGCGGGTGTTCGACGACATCGAGATGCCGCTGGTGCCGGTGCTCCTGAAGATGGAGCACGACGGCGTGCTCATCGACGTGGCCATGCTCAAGGCCCAGAGCGAGGAGATCACCAAGAAGCTCGTCGCTCTGCAGGAGAAGGCGCAGAGCATCGCCGGCGGGCCTTTCAACCTGGACTCGCCCAAGCAGTTGCAGGCCATCCTGTTCGACAAGATGGGTATCCCGGTGATCCGCAAGACCGCCAGCGGCCAACCGTCCACGGCGGAGGACGTGCTGGAGGAGCTGGCCGAGGAGCACGAGCTGCCCAAGGTGATCCTGGAATACCGCTCGCTCAACAAGCTGAAATCCACCTACACCGACAAGCTGCCGGAGCAGGTGGATGCCAAGACCGGCCGGGTGCACACCTCCTATCACCAGGCGGTGGCGGCCACCGGCCGGCTCTCGTCCATGGATCCCAACCTGCAGAACATCCCGGTGCGCACCGAGGAGGGCCGGCGCATCCGCAAGGCCTTCATCGCGCCCAAGGGCTCGGTGCTGCTGGCAGCGGACTACTCGCAGATCGAGCTGCGCATCATGGCGCACCTCTCCGCCGACGCCGGCCTGCTCAAGGCCTTCGAAGGCGGCATGGACATCCACCGCGCCACCGCCGCGGAGGTGTTCGGGCTGAAGCCGGACGAAGTCACGAGCGAGCGGCGCCGCGCCGCCAAAGCCATCAACTTCGGCCTCATCTACGGCATGTCGGCCTTCGGCCTGGCCAAGCAGCTAGGCATCGGCCGCGGCGAGGCGCAGGAATACGTGGACCTCTACTTCAGCCGGTACCCCGGCGTTAAGCAGTTCATGGACCAGACGCGGCTCCTGGCCCGCGAGCAGGGCTACGTGGAGACGGTGTTCGGGCGACGGCTGTACCTGCCGGATATCAAGTCCAAGAACCAGTCGATCCGCCAGTACGCGGAGCGCGCCGCGGTGAACGCGCCCATGCAGGGCACCGCCGCGGACATCATCAAGCGCGCCATGATCGCAGTGCAGCGCTGGCTCGATGAGAGCGGAGCGCCGGCGCGCATGGTGATGCAGGTGCACGACGAACTGGTGTTCGAGGTGAAGCAGGACGCGCTCGCCACGGTGCAAAAGGAAGTCCCGGCGCTCATGTCCGCCGCGGCGAAGCTGAAAGTGCCGCTGGTGGTGGATGTCGGAACCGGTTCGAACTGGCAGGAAGCGCACTGAGGGATTTCGTCCGAAGCCTGCTTTCACCTCGCAAAATCCGCTCAAAATCCGGCCAATCCGACTTGTGGATATCTTGTGAATCTTTAATTAATCAATCGAATAATTAGGATAGATTTTGCCCATACCCCTTTCTGTTACAAGGGGTTACAAAATAATTGTTGTGCGGAAGGAACGAAATCGGCCTGTGGGCGGTCTTTATCCCTGAACACCGCAATGGTGTTCATCCCCGCTCATCTCCCATGGGTGGGCCTGTAGTCGGTCTCCCCAAGCCGGCTGCAGTACTTCATAACCCCGGCGTTTTCCCCTTTTGGCGCCGGGGTTATTTTTTTTCTTCCGCGCCGGTCAGCCAGTCCGCCAGCAGCTTCTGTGCCTCCTCCACGCCCTCTCCGGAATGGGCGGAGAAGAGCTGCGCCGTGCCCCAGCCGCGCAGACCCTTCCTGGTGTCGGCCAGGCTCTTGGCCGCGGCGCCGCGCTTGAGCTTGTCGGCCTTGGAGAGCAGCACATGCACCGGCAACTGGAGGGGCGCGGCGAAACCCAGCAGCTGCTGATCGAAGTCCGTGAGCGGGTGGCGCACGTCCATCACCAGCACCAGGCCGGCCAGGGACTGGCGCATGCCGAGATAGGAATCCAGGAGCTCGCCCCACTTGAGCCGCTCCGCTTCCGGGACCTTGGCGTAGCCATAGCCCGGCAGGTCCACCAGCCGCATGCCTTCGCTGAGGCCGAACACATTCAGCAGCCGGGTACGGCCCGGGGTCTTGCTGACCCGGGCCAGGCCCGAGACGCCGGTGACGGCATTGAGTGCGCTGGATTTGCCCGCATTGGAGCGGCCGGCGAAGGCCACCTCCCGGCCGACATCTGCAGGCAACCCCCCCAGGGCCGCGGCGCTGGTGAGGAAACGGGTATGGCGGAAATCCAGGCGCATCGCAGGCCTTAGCTAGAGGGCGTAAGCAGGCCTAGTGTAAAATCCTGGGCTCTCGCGCGGCCGGCCGCGGCCGGTTTTTTCCGCTTCCTTACAGCTATAAAGGCGTGCCCATGAAGAAGTCCCTGCTGCTGGTCCTGGCTCTCACCGCCTCCGCCGCCGCCCTGCATGCCTATGCTGACGATGCCGCCGACGCCGGCAAATCCAAGGCCGCCACCTGCGGTGCCTGCCATGGCATGGACGGCAACAGCATGAGCCCCCAGTTCCCGAAACTGGCCGGCCAGAACGCCAGCTACATCCAGGCCCAGCTCGCCAACTTCAAGTCCGGCAAACGCCAGAACCCCATCATGCAGGGCCAGGCCGCCAACCTGAGCGAGCAGGACATGGCGGCGGTGGCCGCCTACTTCTCCGCCCAGAAGGTGGCCGTCGGTGAGGCGGACGCAGGCCAGGTGAAGCAGGGCGAGGAACTGTACCGCAACGGCGACAAGGACAAGGATGTGCCGGCCTGCCTCGCCTGCCACGGCCCCACCGGCGCCGGCAACCTGCCCATGAAGGTCCCGGCCCTGGCCGGCCAGCATTCCGCTTACGTGGTGGCGCAACTGCAGAACTACGCCAACGGCAGCCGCACCACCGATCCCAACAAGATGATGGAGACCATCGCCGCCCGGCTCACCCCGGCTGAGATGCAGGCAGTGGCCACCTATGTCGAAGGCCTGCACAGCGCCCAGCCGCAGTGACGCCGGTATACCGCCGGCCGGCCCTGCGCGTTATATAGACCCATCCCCCGCGAGGTCGGCATGAGATCCCTGCTGTTCCTATCGCTGCTGTTGTCCTCGGTCACGACGTCGGCTGCGACGTCGCCGGCCGCGCCGGCTGCTGCTCCCTACAAACAAGGCCAGCATTACCAGGTGGTGCTGCCGGCCCAGCCCGTCTCCACCAAGCCCGGTCAGATCGAGGTGGTGGATTTCTTCTGGTATGGCTGCCCGCACTGCAACGCGCTGGAGCCCTACCTCGAGTCCTGGGAACGCAGCAAGCCCGCCAACGTGGTGCTGGTGCGCGTGCCGGCGGTCCTGAATCCCGATTGGGAAGCCGGTGCCCGTGCCTTCTATGTGGCGCAGGCGCTCGGCATCCTCGACAAGTCCCACAAGGCCACCTTCGACGAGATCCACCAGAACCGCCACAACCTGCTGACCGAGCAGGACTTCGAGGGCTTCTACGTGAAGGCCTTCGGCGTCGATCCGAAGCAGTTCGAGAGCCTGTGGAATTCGCCGGACACCGACGCCAAGATCGCCCGCGCCGACATCATGGCCGACCGCTATGGGCTGGGGGTATTCGGCGTGCCCACCCTGGTGGTGAACGGCAAATGGATCACCGGCGGCGAGCTCGGCATCCCCTATCCGCAGATGATGTCGGTGGTCGCCTACCTGGTGTCGCAGGAACAGAACGCCCTGCCCGCCGCGGTCAGGTGAGCTGCCGCATCTCCACGAGGCATCCATGAAGAAGACCTGGCTTCTGTTCCCCCTGCTGCTCTCGCTGGCCGCCCCGGCCCTGGCGGACAAGGACTACTTCTTCGAAGGCATCAACTACGAGCCCGTGGCTGCCCAGGCCACCGACGTGAAGCCGGGCCAGGTGGAGGTCATCGAGTTCTATTGGTACGGCTGCCCGGTCTGCTTCGCCCTGGAACCCTACGTCGAAGGCTGGGAGAAGCAGCTCCCCAAGAACGTGATATTCAAGCGCATCCCCGGCGCGATGCCGGATTCCGAGTTCTACGTGGATGCGCAGGCCACCGCCGTGGCCGAGGTGTTGGGCATCGGCGAGAAGATCCGCGAGCCGCTGTTCAACGCCATCCACAGCGACGGCAACCTGGCCTTGCGCACCGATAAATCCGCGCTGCGCGACTTCTTCGGCAAGTTCGGCGTTAAAGCCGCGGACTTCGACGCGACCTGGGACTCCGCGGCGGTTAAGGCCAAGCTCGCCGAATATCAGCAGATCGCCGGCCGTTACGGCATCGACCGGGTGCCTACCTTGATCGTGGCCGGCAAGTGGAAGACCGGCGCCGGCTACCAGATGAAGCCCGCCGATGTCATGCGCTGCGTCCAGTACCTGGTCGACAAGGAATCGGCTCCCGCCAAGTGAGAGCCGCCGTTCAACAGAGGTGTGATATGAAGAAGAGCTGGTTGTTGCTGTCATTGCTGCTCATCGCCGGCGCCGCATCTGCCGACGGCTTCACCGAGGGCGTGAACTACGTGGCCGTGACCCCGGCCCAGCAGACCGACGTGAAGCCCGGCCAGATCGAGGTCATCGAGTTCTACTGGTACGGCTGCCCGCACTGCTTCGCCCTGGAGCCCTACGTGGAAGCCTGGGAGAAGACCAAGCCGGCCAACGTGGTGTTCAAGCGCATCCCGGCCGCCATGAAGGATTCGGAGTTCTACACGGATGCCCAGGCCACGGTGGTGGCGGACATCCTCGGCGTGGGTGAGAAGATCCGGGAGCCCTTCTTCAACGCCATCCACGTGGACGACAACGAAGCGCTGCGCGACGACAAGGGCGCGATCCGCGAATTCTTCGGCAAGTACGGGGTGAAACCCGCCGATTTCGACGCCACCTGGGATTCCTTCGGCGTGCAGTCGCGCCTGGCCCAGGACCAGCAGCTCGAGGCCCGCTACGGCCTGGAGGGCGTGCCGACCGTCATCGTCAACGGCAAGTGGAAGACCGGCGCCGGCTACCAGATGGCGCCGGCCGACATCATGAAGTGCGTGGAGTTCCTGATCGCGAAGGAGCAGGCCGCCTCGCCGATGCCGGTACCCAAGAAGAAACACAAGTGACGGTGCGGCGGATCGCGGATACGGACGGGGCCGCCTAGGCCCCGTTTTTTTTACCAGGCCTTTTCTATGCCCACGAAGTATTCGCGGCCGTCGCCGGGGAAGTAGCGGTAGTTGCCGAAGGAGTAATCGGCCCGTTCCGCATAGGCCGTGTCCGCCGCGTTCAGCACCTTGAAGCTCAGGGTATAGCCGTCTCCCAGGCCTTGGCGGGCGTAGAGGTTCACCAGGTCATGGCCGCCGTAGCGGTGCTGATCCGACTCGTCCAGGAAGTAACCTCCCACGTGCTGGTAGGCCGCTTCTATCTGCGTCGAGGGCACGGGTTCCCAGCGCAACCTGAGCTCGCCCAGGGTGCGCGGTGCGTATTTCATGTCGTTGCCATAGACGATGCTGTCGGTGGGCGAGAGTTCGGCCGAGAAGGCGTAGCTATGGATCGCGTAGCTGCCATCGGCGAGCAGCGTCCACTGCGGCAGGAAGGCCCAGGCACCCTGGATCTCGAGTCCCCGGTGACGGGTGCGGCCATCGCTGACGTTGAAGCCATCCTGGTCGCGGAAGATGAAGTGTTCCTTGAGCATGTAATAGACGTCCGTATCCCAGCTGAGCGTGCCGCTGTGGCCGCGCCAACCCAGCTCGTAGTCGTCCAGGGTCTCGGAGTGCAGGTCTGCCACCTCCTGGCCGGACTGCAGGGAATACAGCTCGGCCGCTTCCGGCGCACGGGCGCCGCGGCCGACCTTGGCATAGGCAGTCTCCGCGTCTGTGATCAGCCAGGTGAGCCCTGCCTTGGGCATGATGTTGATGAATTGATCGCTGCGGTCCGCCGGCCTGTTGAACAGGCAGGGGTTGGGCGTGCAGGGACTGCCGTCCGCCTGGCTGTCACCCGCCGGAAGGAAGTTCACGTAGCTGTAGCGGGTGCCTTCCACCCGCAGGCCGGCATCGGCGATCCAGCGGCTGCCGAGGTCCTGGCTCACCCGGGCGTAGATGGCCGCGGTGCGGCTGTCCGCCGCATAGTCGTAGTGCAGGCCCTGCTGGCGGATAGGCAGCGCAGGATTGCTGGCGCTGAAAGGCAGCGGCTGGGATTCCAGGATGCTGCCGTGCACGAACTCCCCGTCCAGTCCGTAGATCACCTGGGTGCCGCTGCGCGGCTGGGTACGCAGCACCAACTGCGAGCCGATGCTGTTGTCGGCGTCGTCTTCCACCGGCTCACCCGGAATGAAGTGCTGCACGAAGGCCATGGTGTTGCGCCGCGCATAGGGCGTGAAGTCCAGCTCGGCGCCGTCCGCGAGAGCCTTGCGCCAGCGCTGCGCCAAGAGCCAGCTCTGGGCATCACGATAGGCACCCGCCACCGGATTGGAGTCGCGCGTGGCCTCGTCCTGGTAGGCGCTGATGCCGTAGATATAGCCGGCGGTCTTCTGGTCCAGGTTCGTGAAGGCCAGCAGGGTCTCGCTGTCCAGGCCGCCTTCGCTCCGGTCGTAACGCAGGTCCAGCTTCTGCTGGTCGTAACCCGAGTCGAAACGGAAGCCGCCGTCATGGGCGGCGTTGGCGCTCAGGCGGAACCCGGAAGCACCGTCCCAACTGCCGATGCTGGTCTCGACCCGGGAGTAGTCATGGCTACCGTGTTCCAGGCTCACGCTGTCCGAAGGCAACGCATCCGGTGCGCGCGTGAGCACGTTGATGATGCCGTGCAAGGCATTGCCGCCGTACAGCACCGAGCCGGGGCCGCGGATCACCTCGATGGCCGCCGCCTGCTCGGTGTCGATCTCCAGCAGCGCATTGACGTTGCAGAAGCCTGCCGGCTGCACCGGGACGCCGTCTTCCAGCAGCAGGAAGGCGCCGCAGGCGCCCTGGCCCGTGAACAGGGGCGAGCGCAGCGCCGTAAGGCTTTCCTGACCGCCGCCCTGGGTGACCCAGGCGCCGGGCACCTGGGCGAACACCTGGGCCGGGTGGGTCTCGCTCACCAGCGAGAGATCCTCGGCATCCACCTTGCTGGTGTTATCGGCGAGCCTCTGCAGTGACACCGGCGCGCCGGTGTCCGTCACCGTGACGGTGCCGAGCTCAGTGGTGTCGTCATCCGCGTGTGCCGCGATGGAGAGCAGTGCGGCCAGCAGCAATAGGTTCCGGGTCGGTCTCATGGGGCTTTGTTCTTATCTAGGTAGAGCATACGCGACCAGGTAATCGCCGCGGGTCGAATCGCTTTTGTAACCTCCCGCGGCGATGACGACATATTGCCGGCCGCCGATGGAGTAGGTCATGGGCGTGGCCTGGCCGCCGGCGGGCAACTTCGCTTCCCAGAGCAGCTTGCCGCTGTCGGTGGCGAAGGCGCGGAAGCGGTCGTCGGTGAGGGTGGCGCCGATGAAGATCAAGCCGGACCCGGTGACGATGGGACCGCCGAGCACCGGCACACCGACGTTCATGTGGAAGAGGGGCGTATCCCCCAATGGGATCTGCCACTTTATGGTGCCATGCTGCATGTCCACACCGGTGAGCGTGCCCCAAGGCGGCTTCACGCAGGGGATGCCGAGTCCCGAGACGAAGGAATGGCGTGCCATGCCGTAGGGCGTGCCACGCTGGCGCGCGAACTCGAAGTCCTTGTAACGGGGGTCGTCGAAGGACTTCTCCAACTGCTCCCGCGGGATCAGCGTCACCACGAAAGGCAGGTTCATGGTGTCGGCCACCGCGATCTGGCGCTGCGGGTCGAAGGCCACGCCGCCCCAGTTGGAACCGCCGGCGTTGCCGGGCTGCATGAGCGAATCCCGCGTGGAAGGCGGCTGGAAAATGCCCTCGGACCGGTAGCTCTCGATGCGCTTCCTGCAGGCGCGGGTATCGAAGAAGGCCACGCCCCAGGCGTCTTCCGGCGTCACCGGCGCTTGGCGCACCAGCGCGGGCGGCGCTGCCGGGAAAGGCTGGGTGGGCGACGGCACCTCGCCCGGCACCGCGTCCTGCGGCACCGGCTTCTCGGTGATGGGGAACAGGGGCTGGCCGGTGGCGCGGTCGAAGGTGTACAGGAAACCGGTCTTGGTGGCCTGGATCACCGCATCCACGTGCTTCCCGTCGTGGATGAGGTCGACCAGCGAAGGCTGGGAGGCCACGTCATAGTCCCAGAGGTCGTGGTGCACCAGTTGGTAGCCCCAGACCAGCTTGCCGGTGGCGCCGTCCAGCGCCACCACGGAGTTGGCCCAGCGGTTGCTGCCGGGGCGCTCGCCGCCGAAGAAGTCAGGACTTGCGGAACCGGTGGGCACGAACACCAGGTGCCGCTGGACGTCCACCGAGAGCGGCGCCCAGGCGTTGGCGGCGCTGGCGGTCTTCACGCTCTCGGGGCTCCACTCCTTGTACACGGGGTTGGAGGCATCTCGCGGAATCGGGTCCCAGCTCCACAGGAGCTTGCCGCTCCTGGCGTCGAAGGCGCGCACGATGCCTAGTTCTTCCTTCACGGCGCGGTTGTCGCCGATGGACGAGCCCACGATCACCTTGCCGTCCAGGATGGCCGGCGGCGAGGTGACGAGATAGTTGCGCCATTCATCCCCCTCGTCGAACGTGGAGTGCACGTCCTTCAGGAGATCCACTGCGCCCTGATGGCCGAAGTCGGCGCAGAGCTTGCCGGTGGCAGCATCCAGGGCCAACAGGCGTCCATCCAGGGTCGGCGCATAGATGCGCGCGTGACATACCGCATTGTCTGGACTGGCTCCATCCACCCACAGGGACACGCCGCGGGACACGCCGTCGGAATAGTGCAGGTCCTTGCGCGAGTCGCTGGCATGCTTCCAGCGCAGCGTGCCGGTGGCGGCGTCCACCGCCACCACGTCGGTGCTGGGGGTGGTGAGGTAGAGGGTGCCGTCGTAGAGGATGGGCGTGGCCTCGAAGGCGGAACGTCCCCAATCCTTCACCCCTGCACCCAGTTCGCCGGTGCGGAAGATCCAGGCCACCCGCAGCTCGTCCACGTTGGCGGGGCTGATCTGGGTCAGGGGCGAATAGCGGGTGCCGCCGGCGTCGCCGCCGTAGGCGGGCCAACCCACGTCGGGGGCCGCCGCTCCCACGCTGCCGGAGACCAGCAGGCCCAGGAACATATAGGTCAGGCTACGCATGCACGAGACTCCCAGCGAAGATGGCCTCACTCTAGCGGGGAGGCCGCCATTTTCCATGGGCCTTGGGACGAGCGGCGCTTCTTGGATTCAAGCGGCGCCGGCTGGGATATGAATCCGGCTAGTGGAACAGGTGAGTGAGGCGGCTGCGGTAACGGCGGCTGAAGTTCACTAAACTGCCATCCTTGAGCACGATGCGGTAATCGCCGTGATCCCAGGGCTGGATCTCGCGGATGCGGTCGATGTTCACGATGTGGCCGCGGTGCACCCGGGCGAAATGCTTCTGGTCCAGGCGCTTCTCCAGGGCCACCAGCGACTCCCGCAGCGGATAGGCGTCACCCTTCACGTACACCGTCACGTAGTTGCCGTCCGCCTCGATGCGGTCGACGTCGCCGATGCTGAGGATGAACTCGCGATTGAGTTTGCGCACCACCAGCCGTTCCAGCTTCGGCGCGCCGCCCGGCCCGGGGGCGGCCGGTGCCACGTCGCTGCGTGAATCCAGCCATAGACCGTAGATGCGGAACGCCACGAGGCCGGCGACGATGATGCCGTAGCCCACCAGGTCCTTGCGATATTCGTAGATCCAGTTCGGCCACCAAGCGCCGAAGTCGTAGCTCTCGCCCATGACGGCATAGACGAGCTTGCGCAGGCCCACCATGGCGCCGACATGCAGCAACGAGTAGGGGAAGGTGAACAACAGATGCGCCGGCAGGCTGCGCCACCAGTCGCTGCGGTTGATGGGGAAGCGCTTCAGCCACCAGGCCACGCCGAAGATCAGGCACCAGACCACGCTGACGCTGGAGAACTCCCAGGTGGCGGGCTTCCACCATGGCAGGACGTTGCCGCCACGGGCGTTGTCGGCGAGCGTGGTGAAGGCGTTGCTCACCGCGATGACGGTGAGCAACGCGGCGAAGAACGCCATCTGCCAGACGGCTATCCTGCGGGCGGTGGCGGGTGTGAGTTCGGTGTCGTCCACGCGCCCGATGATACCCGTCCCTTATTTGCCGCCCAACACCGGCAGGCCTGCGGCCTTCAGCTGCTCGTCGAGTCCAGGCTCGCGCGCCGCCTTGAGTTTCTGCCAGGCAGCGGCTGCCTCGTCGGCATTGGCCCGCTGCAGCGCGAAGCCCTTGAAGGCATCCGGGGTGGGAGCGCCGTCGGCGTTCTCCACCGCCGGTTGCAGGGCGCCCATGGCACCTTCCACGTAGGAGAGGCTGCCGAGCTTCTCAGGTGCGCCACCCGGCTGACCGAAGCCGGGCGGCACGGCATGCAGCTCGGTCTGGGCCGAGAGCTCGTCCTCGTAGGCCTTGAGCTTGGCGGCCAGATCCGGCGCGGCCTTGGCCTGGAGCTCCACTAGCTGCTTCAGGGTGCCGCGCACCGCTTCGGCAGTGGCGCTCACCTTGGCCAGCTCCTCCTCCACCTGACGCGCGAAGATCTGCTGCTTGGCAAGGTCCGCCTGCGTCGCCTTCACCCGCGGGTCGTTCACCACCGTGAGCTTTTGGCTGTAGGTCTTGCCGTCCACCGTGAGCTTCACGGTGTAGCTGCCGGGCAGGACCCAGACGCCCTCGCCGCCTAAGGCTTCTGGGCCGGCATAACGCAGGTCCCAGACGAAGCGGTGCATACCTTCAGTAGCTGACACAGCTGTCGGGAGGGGGAACCACTCCAGCGTGGCGTCGACCTTGGAGAGGTCGGGCGGCGTCTGCTTGTCGGCGCTGGAGAAATGGCGCACCGGCTTGCCCTGGGCATCGCTGATGTCGAGGGTCACCGGCTGCTGTGCGTCCGCCTGCAACCAGTAATCCAGCACCGCGCCGAGCGGCGGGTTCAGCGCCTTGGGTTCGTCCTTGTGCATGGGCGTACCGGTGAAGGGCACCAGGTGCATGCGCACCGCCGTGTCCGGCGCGAACAGCGTGGTGGCGGTGACATCCCCGGACTGGCGCAGCGCCGCGATGTCGTCCAGCACCCAGAAGGCGCGGCCATGGGTGGCGATGACGAGATCGTCGCTCCACTTGTCATGGTGCACGTCGATGTCACGGATGGAGGTGACAGGCAGGTTCATCTGCAGGGGCTGCCAGTGGCCGCCGTCGTCGAAGGACACGTACATGCCTAGTTCGGTGCCGGCATAGAGCAGTCCCTTCTTGAGGGGGTCCTCGCGCACCACGTTCACGAAGCTGCCATCCGGGATGCCGCTGACGATGGCATCCCAGGTCTTGCCACCGTCGTGGGTGCGATAGATGTAGGGTTTGTAGTCATCCACCCGGTGCCGGTCGATGGCGGCATAGGCCGTGTCCGCGGAGAAATGCCCCGCTTCCAGGATGCCGACCTTGGACCAGGGCGTGAGACTCTTGGGCGTCACGTCGGCCCAGCGCTTGCCGTCGTCCTTGCTGCGCCAGATGAGGCCGTCGTCGGTGCCGACCCAGATGTCGGAGGCCGAGAAGCGCGAAGGGGCGATGGCGTAGATGACGCCGCGCCGCTCGCCCACCATGGCGGTGTTGGCGGCGGAGGTGGTGTCCAGGTTCGGCGGCACCGTGAGGCTCTTCTGCGTCAGGTCCGGGCTCAGGAGCGCCCAGTGCTTGCCGCCGTCGCGGGTGCGGAACAGGTGCTGGTTGCCGTAGTACAGCGCCTTGTGGTCCTTGGGCGAGAAGGTCAGCGGCAGGGTCCACTCGCTGCGGTAGATGTCCGGATAGGCGAGCGTGGGATCCACGTCCGCGGACTGCTCGCTCTTCTGGTCGAGACGGTCGACGTTTCCGCCGTAGACCACGTCCGGGTCGTCCGGGTCCGGCGCGATGTTGCCGCTCTCCCCGCCGGCGATGATCTCGTGGAACTGGCGCAGGTTGATGCCGTCGTAAGGATCGCTGGTGCGGCTCGGCAGCATCGCCGCGCCGGAATCCTGCTGCGCGCCATACACCCAGTAGGGGAAACGGCTGTCAGTGACCACATGGTAGAACTGGCCGGTGGGCTGGTTGTACCAGGTGGTCCAGGTGTCGCCGCCGTTGACCGAGAGGATGGCGCCCTGGTCCACGCCCGCGATCATGCGCCGGCCGTCGTCCGGGTCGACCCACAGGGTGTGAAAGTCGTCGCCGGTGGGATCGCCGAGGAAGGGCGTGAAGTCCTTGCCGCCGTCGGTGGACTTGAACATGGCGGTATCGGAGATGTACACCACGTCCGGCTGCTTGGGGTCGAGGGCGATGCCGCAGAAGTACCAGCCACGGGCCCAGATGCGCTTATCGCCCGTCACCTTGGTGAAGTGCGCGCCGGCGTCGTCGGAGCGGTACAGGCCGCCCTGCTTGGCATCCGCTAGTACGTAGACGATGTTGGGATCGGAGAGCGAGACGGCGATACCCATGCGGCCGAGGCCTTCCGCCTGGATGCCGTGACCGGTGATCTCTTCCCAGGTGTCGCCGCCGTCGGTTGACTTGTAAAGACCTGAGCCGGGACCGTTGGAGGGCGGGTAGACGTTCCAGGGCGGACGGCGCGTCTGCCACATCGCGGCATAGATCGTCTTGCCATCGGCGCCGAAGGCCAGGTCGATGGCGCCGGTGGCGGCGTCCTTATAGAGCACCTTCTTCCAGGTGCTTCCGCCGTCCGTGGAGCGGAACACGCCGCGGGTCTCGTTGGCGCCGTATGCGTGGCCCAAGGCCGCCACGAACACCACGTTGGGGTTGGAGGGATCTACCAGCACCTTGCCGATCTGGTGGCTGTCCTCGAGCCCGATATGGGTCCAGGTCTTGCCGGCATCCGTGGACTTGTACATACCGTTGCCGTAGGCGATGTCGGAGCGCATGTCCGCCTCGCCGCTGCCGACATAGATGATGTTCGGATCGGAGGGCGCCACCGCCAGGGCGCCGATGGAACCCACGTGCTGCGAGTCGAAGATGGGACGCCAGGTGCGGCCCGCGTCGTCCGTCTCCCACACGCCGCCGTCCACGGATCCGAAGTAGAAATGCTGAGGCTGGCCACGCACCCCGGACACCGCCAGCACCCGCCCCCCGCGGAACGGGCCGATGAGCCGCCATCTCATCCCCTGGAAGGGCATGTCCGAGGCAAGCGCCTGGGCAGCGAGCAGGGAAAGCAGGAAGGCGAGCGCGGCGAGACGGGACTTCATGGGCTGCTCCGGAGGATGTGGATAGCCATAGGACAAGGCGAGGCCGGATTTTACGCCCGCTGCATGCCCCAGACTGTCGGATTTTTGCCCTGGCCGAGGCGGATAATCAGGGCATGGACGTGCTGTTCCTGTGTACCGGCAACTCGGCCCGCAGCATCCTGGCGGAGGCGCTGCTGAACCAGCGCGCGGGGGGACGGCTGCGGGCCCATAGCGCCGGCAGCCATCCCAAGGGGCAGGTGCACCCTCTGGCGCTTGAGGTATTGAAGACCTGTGAGGTGGAAAGCACCGGCCTGCGCAGCAAGAGCTGGGATGAGTTCGCGGCCGAAGGCGCACCGCACCTGGACGTGGTGATCACCGTCTGCAACCAGGCTGCCGCCGAGGCCTGCCCGTTGTGGGCCGGCGCCCCGGTGACCGCGCATTGGGGCCTGCCGGACCCGGCGGCGGTCGAAGGCAGCGAAGCGGAACGCCTGGCGGCCTTCGCCAACACGTTCACTGCCTTGGAGCAGCGGATCGACCGCCTGCTCAGCTTGCCGCTGGAACTGCTGAGTGCGGAAGAACTGCAGGGCCAATTGCGGGCTCTGGCCTGATGCAGGCCGCGGCGATCAGTGGCTCCCGTCCCAGCCGAGCCAGGTCCACAGTGTCTTGGTGAACGGGGGCAAGCCGCGCGCACGACGCAGGTCCTTCAGGAGGCACACCCCATAGCCCAGGATCGTGACGACCACTGCCGCGTACAGGGCGCCGTTCACGACCTGCTCCACCTGGGCCAGCTCATGCGGTGTGACCCCCTCGATGGTGAACGTGAACCACGGCCACACCCGCAACAACAGCACCGCCAGCACGATCGCGTACACGTCCATCAACACACGTACCGCTGCCCGCTTGCGCGTCCACCAAGGGAGCAACAGGCTCACGGCGTGGACCACCATCTCAGCGACGAACAGCGCCAGCACCGGCCAGAAGAAGCTATCCGGGATGGCATTCAGGAACACCAGTTTCGAAGTCTGGGGGATGTGCAGTAGACCGGTCCACCACGCCAGGAACCCGGCACAACCCAGGAAAGCGCCGAAGGAGTCCGCACGCGGGATCAGCCTCTCGTCCGGGATCGCCGGCAGCTTGGGCAGATCGCCGGGTTTCCAATCATCCAGGAACGTGAGTTTTGTCTGCAGACGCTCCAGCACCACAGCTGCGATGGTCAAGACACCGACGGCATAGATGGCACCGGTGATGGCGTCGCCCACGGCCTGGCCCATGGCGAAGAAGGGGTGGGCGCGGAACACTGCGATGGCCACACCCACCACCAGCAACAGGGGAAACAGCACCCATTGCACCAGCTTCAGACCGAACACATAGAGCGGATAGAGAGATTGGCCGATGAGCTGCTGCTGCGCCTGGTAGCGGGCCGCTACCAGCAGTGGGTGCCCGCACTGCTTCAGGATCGTCTCCAGCTCCGCCTCCTTGAGCGGCCGGCCCAGTTCCGCTTCCTTGTCGGCGATCTGTGCCTGCAGGTCTGCGGAGAGTTCGGTGATGATGTCCTGCTGCTTGCCACGCGGCAGCAGCATGCGGATGAAGTTCAGGTAGCGGTCGAGCAGTTCCATGGTCGGTCCCTTTATAAGAGCTGTTGGAGGGAGCCGTTGATGGCGCGCCACTCGGCGCCCAACTGCTCCAGGATGCGGACCCCTTCCGGGGAGAGCTGGTAGAAGCGTTTGTTGCGCCGGTCCTCTTCCCGCCACTGGCTGGTGAGCAGACCCTGGGCCTCCAGGCGCCGCAGCAGGGGGTAGAGGGTGCCCTCGTCGATGGCCAGGCCATGACCGGACAGGGCCTTGCGCAGGGTGTAGCCGTACTGCTCTTTCCGGAGCTCGGCCAGTACCGCCAGGATCAGGGAGCCCCGGCGCAGCTCCAGGCGAAGGTTCTCGAAGGCTTCAGTTCCCATGACTTACCCATGCGCCAAATGGTATGTGGCATATAGTGTGTGCCACACAGTACTAGATGTCAAGGGTAGGACAGGACCGGACGCGCACTTTAGCGACCCAAGGGCATTTGGCCTGGGCAAAGCCTGGGCCAAACGGCCGCACAGGGGCCGAAGCCAGGCTTCGGCGGACATACAGGGACGTATGTCTTGGTCCGCAAGCGGAGCTGGATGCGTAGCGCCGCGGTGCCGCCCGGACGAAAGCGGAGCAGGAAGCGCGGCTTTCGGGAGCCCGAAGGGTTGGAATCCCGTTTCTGACCTGCCAAACAAAAAGACCCCCTGCTCCTCGCAGGGGGTCCTTTTATTGGCGCGCCCGAAGGGGCGAGGCGGCGTTAGCCGCCGAGCGGGAGCACATGGATGTTCTCCCTAGACCGGGGGCGGAGCTTGGAATGCGCAGCCCTCGGCGAACCCGTAGGGTTCGAATCCCCCTGATTTATGGCGCGCCTTCGGAACTGTTCAGCTACTGCAAGGGCCCGAAGGGGTGAGGCGTGATCTAAGCCCCACTGGGGCTTAGACCCGCCGAACGGCCGCACAAGGATGTGCGGCCCGGGCCGAAAGCGGCGCAGGAAGCGCAGCTTTCGGGAACCCGAAGGGTTCGAATCCCCTTTTCTTGCCTCGCCAAATAAAGACCCCCTGCTTTCTTCAAGCAGGGGGCCTTTATTTGGCGCGCCCGAAGGGATTCGAACCCCTGACCTTGTGCGCCGGAGGCACACGCTCTATCCAGCTGAGCTACGGGCGCTGTTTAACTTTTCCATCTCCGATCCGATTCTCGTCCATCCATGGCGCCAATCCAGCTCGGCTTCCTGCCTCGCGCGAGCCGCATACGGCTCGCCCAGCTGAGCTACCGGGCGCCGAAAGAGACGGCGATTATACCCGGCAAAGACATGCTCCCGAATCAGGGCTGCATCGGTATGCCAGTCTCGTCTGCCACGTCCCGGATACGCTCTACCAAAGCTTCCACCATGGCCTGGTAACGCGATCCGATCACCTGTTGCCGAGGATCATAACGCAGGCCGGCACTGGCCTTGTAATGCACACTGAAGTCTGCGGCAGTGTAGAGGATGTCCACGCTGGCGTAGACCTTGCCGGGGTCGAGGATACGGGTCGCCACATAATGGCCCGGGGCGACCTGCTCCAGCTGATCCCATTGCTCCTTGGTGACCGCGTAACGGATGGCATGTTCCATCTCCGGCAAGGTCAGCACCTGACCGTCGATCCGCGCTACGGCTACGTGATCTGCATCGCGGGGCGCATGCAGGCAGCCGGCGAGCGACAGGAGCCCGCACAGGGCGACCATCGACATCACGCCGGATAGCTTGCGGCTCTGCATATGATCGCTTCCTTGCTTCACCCGCCGGGCGTGATCTCCTGCAGTGCATCGCGGATGCGGTCGCGCAGATCGTCGGTCATGCTGAGATAGTGGTGGTCGATGCGCCGCACTGAGGGATCGTAGTGGTAGCCCGTGCTGGTCTTGTACTTGATGCTGAACTGGCTGGTCGTGAAGAGCACGTCCACCGTCATAGAGCGCTTGCCGTCCTCATCCACCTTGGTGACCACCATGTCACCCGGGGCTGCGAGGTCGACTTTCTCCCACTCTTCCTGGAACGCCGCCAGTCGGATGGCATGTTCCATATCGGTCATGTTGATGGGTTTGGAGTCGAAACGCTCCACCGGCACGTCCTGGATGTTGCGCATGGTGTTCGGCACGCAGCCGGCCAGCGCCGTGATTACCGACAGCGACAGCAGAAGCGAGATCGCGCGATGCGTCCTGATATTCATCTGTATACCCCTTCTTTATGGTCCGAAGTTTATGCCAAAGTCTCGTCGCCTTTTAAGATGACAGCAGATCAGTCTTTGGGCGCGTAGGGCTTGTTGCCCACCACGACATCTATGCGCTCCGCCAAGTCAGCGACCATATCCTGATAATGCTTGGCGATAACTCCCGCGTGGGCGTTCAACCTTTCTGTACGAAACTTCGCCCCCCCACAGGGCGCGAAAGGATACCTGAAGCACCTGCTGGCGACGAGCTTCAGGGGCTGGCCGTTGCCGGGGGCTTGGCCAAGGTGGCCGCGAACAGGTTGAGGTCATTGCCGATCAGGGTGAGTTCGGCATGGCCGCGATCCGGCATGGGCACGAGATCCGTGGGTTCCTGGGTGTTATTGGTCACGGTCACCAGAGCGCTGGTGTAGGCCTGGCTCTGCGGGGTGCCTGAGCCCGGTGCGTAGCTGATGTCCACATCCAGGGCGCGGGCGGTGCGCCGTCCCTCCGGAGTGAACTCGGCCTGGCCGATGAGCAGATGTCCCAGCAAGGCGCTGAAAGCGGCGAACAGCGAGCTGTGCTTGGTGGTGGCGTTGTCTTCCACCGCCACCGTCAGCGTCCCGGCCGAGCCGGACTGCACCGGCTGGAAGCTCTGGCCCGCGGCCAGCAGATCGTGAAGCTGACCGGTCAGTTCCTGCTCGCGCTTGGCGTCGCGCTTGCCGTCCCGGGCATAGGTGACGGCAAGGGTCACGGGCAACGGCGGACTGAGGACGACTGATGGGGCGCTCGTATAAGGTGGCGTGTACAAGGGCTGCTGGGCGCAGGCCGCAAGCACGCATGCGGCGACCAGACAGGCCAACCGTAACATCGGCTTCATGGGACACCCCCGCTATGTCTGGCACATTACCGAATTTAGGCTAACATAATCTTAGACCAGTGCTGTTTGGGGAGCGGCCATGGGTAATCCCGCGATGCGATTCTTCGCCCTGCTATGCCTGGGTGCAACCCTCTGTGCCTGGGGGGCGCAGGCCCAGG
>Ga0207664_10000959_pt1 | contig 19459 bp, 16 predicted proteins | sample LARL83metaG_FD_184349 | JGI IMG/M metagenome (GOLD analysis project Ga0207664, IMG submission 184349) | Corn, switchgrass and miscanthus rhizosphere microbial communities from Kellogg Biological Station, Michigan, USA - LAR L8-3 metaG... | ecosystem: Host-associated > Plants > Roots >... | reverse complement strand
GCCGCCCTGCAGGCTGACCGGGGTGGCGAAGGACAGGCCGGCGGCGAGGGCGCCGTGGCCGCCGAGGGCGCCGGCCAGCGCCAGGGACACCGCGGCGAGCGGGACTGCGGCGAGCAGGCTGCGGCGTGGGGAGGACGAACGCGTCAAAACCATCATTGAAGTTTCCGTGAGGCGAGATGGACGGTTGCTTCCCCCGCTGTGAAAGGACGCCGCCCCGGTGCGTCCCATTGCACGTAGAGTTGTCGCCGCCCCATCCGTGGGGCCACCGAGGAAGGGAGAAAGCCCACCGATGCACCGCAGCCGATCGGGATCGAGGCGGCACGTCGTCGCCGCCGCGGCGCTGCTCGCCGCCGTCGCCGCGCCGCTCGCCGGGGCCACGCGCTCGCTGCCGGCCCACGCCGCGCCGCTGCTCTCCGTCGACGCCACCAGCGTGCTCGGCCCGGTCGACTGGGCGGCCAGCGGCTTCCTCCACGGCGACGCCGCCGACCCCACCCGCAGCCAGGCGCTGCGCCCGCAGTCGTGGCGGGCGTCGTTCGGCACCGGCATCCTCGACGGCGACTACACCGCCGCCCGCGAGCACGGTGCGCAGGTCACCTGGGTTCTCTCCGACGACTGGAACCAGATGACCGGCAACGCCTCGCCGTTCACCAACCTGGCCAAATTCGACGACTTCGCCAAGTGGGACGTGGCCCGGCACGAGGCGGAGTCGCCGGTCGACTGGTGGGACGTGTGGAACGAGCCCACGGTGGGCGGCAGCGGCAGCTCCAACGCCGACGAGTGGCTGGTGCTCTTCCAGCACGCCTACCAGGACATCAAGAGCGTCGACCCCAACGCCAAGGTGGTCGCGCCGTCCGGTGGCAGCTTCGACCCCTTCTTCAGCGGCGCCAACGAGTCCGCGTTCACGACGTTCCTGACCTTTTCCTCGCTGAACGACCTGCACTGGGACGCGATCAGTTGGCACGACCTCGGCGCCTGCGACCCGGGGAGCTGCGGCACCACCGCGGGGACCCCCGGGTGGGGCCATCCCGACGACCTCGCCAAGCAGGCGCAGTGGCTGCGCCAGACCATCGCCGCCGACGACCCCGCGCTGAACGGCGTGCAGCTCCAGGCCAACGAGTACCTGACCCTGCAGGAGGCCGTCCCGGGGTGGGTCGCCGGAGTCGTGGGCACGCTCGACAACGCCGGCGTGCAGGGCATCCACAGTTGCTTCTTCGAAGCCGACGAGGTCAGCGCCGGCAACCCCGACGGCGGCAACTGCCAGGTGGGCGACCTCGACGGCCTGCTCACCCCCGACGGCACCACGCCGCGCGCCTCCTGGTGGGTGTACCAGGCCTACGCCGAGATGGTCGGGCAGCGCGTCGCCACCAGCTCCGGCGACCCCGACAACCTCAGCGCCTACGCCACGCTGGACTCGTCGAACAGCGAAGTCCGCGTGCTGGTCGGCCGCCACCAGTACCGCTGCTGGGATCCGACGTGGTCGGGCGTGTGCCCCAGCGGGCCCGCTCCCGCCGAGCAGGTCGGCCTCGACGTCACCGTGCCCTGGAGCACCGGGTCGGTGAGCTACACGGTGAAGCGGCTTGCCGCTCCGCCGCCCGAGCCCATCGGGGCGATCGTCGACGGCTCGCCGTGGCCGAACAACAACAGCACCGCGCCGGCCAACGACCTGGTGGCGCAGACCACCGGCTTCACCACGGTGGCCTCGGGCACCGCGGCGGTGAGCGGCGGCGTCGCCGCCATCACCCTCGGCGGCACGGCGCAGGACGCCGGCGTCGGTGACGGCGACGCCTACGAGGTGATCGTCGACGCGGGCAGCGGTCCCGCCGCCGACCAGCCGGTGCCGCCCATGGCCGGCTCGTACTGCCCCATGGCGAGCTGCACCGCCACCGCGGCGGGCGCCTTCACCCCGACGGGCACGGTGGGCACCCCGCTGCGCCAGTCCGCGGCGACGCCCCTGGCCGACGGCCGCGTCCTCGTCACCGGCGGCTACTTCACCGGCTACGAGAACTGGGCGCGCATCTACGACCCGTCGTCGGGCACCTGGACCGCCGCCGCCCCGATGGGCGCGCAGCGCGACAACCACACCGCGACGCGACTTCCCGGCGGCGACGTTCTCGTCGCCGGTGGCCAGAACTCGAACGGCGCCATCAACCAGTCGGAGCTCTTCGACCCCGCCACCGGCGCCTGGACGGGCACGGGATGGATGCACGTCGCCCACTACGGCGCCATCGCCGAGCCGCTGCCGAGCGGCGACGTGCTCGTCGCCGGCGGCTTCACCTCGGGCACCGCGGCGCTCACCGCCGACGCGGAGGTGTACCACGCCGCCGGCGGCACGTGGACGCAGACCCAGCCCATGCCCCAGGCGCGCGGCGGCGCCGCCGCGGCGGTGCTTCCCAACGGCGACGTGCTCGTCGCCGGCGGCTTCACCAACGCCTGGGGCCCCGCGGTGTCCTCAGCGGTCGTGTACCACGCGGCGACGGGGACGTGGACGACGCTCGCATCTGCGATGCAGACGGCGCGCGCGTACGCGACCGCGACCAGCCTCGCCGACGGGCGCGTGCTCTTCGCGGGCGGCGCGGCCACCGGCGTGTCGGGGCTCTTCTCCGCGCCCGACGCCACCGACACCGCGTCCGCGGAGACCTTCGATGCCGCGACGGGCCGCTTCACCGCGGCGGGCTCGATGCCGGGCGGCGGCCGCGTCGACCACGTCGCCGCGCTGCTCCCCGACGGCGACGTGCTCGTCGCCGGCGGCATGGACGGCACCGACACGGCGCTCGCCGGCGCCTGCCTCTACGACCCGGCCAGCAACACCTGGTCGGCGACGTCGTCGATGAGCACGCCGCGCGCCTACGCCACCGCGACCGTGCTGCCCACAGGCAGCGTCCTCCTCGCCGGCGGCGAGGACGCGCTCCCCGAAGGGCTCAACAACTTCGAGGCCAACCTCAGCTCGGCGGAGCTGTACACCGGCTGAGCCGCGCGCGCCGCTCCGTGCGCAGAACCTTGACTCGCCGCCCCACCCTGTCTACTGTCGGGCGCGCAGTCAGCAGGCATGGAGGCGGAGCAAATGCCCGGACGGAACATCGCGTATTACCAGACGATCCAGGACACGTACTCGCAGGCGCTGCTCAGCGCACCGGTCTCGCACATCTACATCGCGGCCGTGCACGTGCACTCCGACCGCTCGTTCTGGCTCAACGACGACCCCATCGAGGGCCCGCGCTACCAGTCGTTGTGGGCGCAGTGGGTGCCGCGCTGGATCGCCTCGGGCAAGCGGGTGCTGCTGCTCCTCGGCGGCGCGGGCAACGGCACCTGGGACACCATCATCAAGGACATCGACACGACGCCGCCGGGCACCGAGCCGGTGACCGTCGCCACCATCCGGCGGCTGGTGCAGACCTACAGGCTCACCGGCGTCGACCTCGACGTCGAGACCTACGGCGGCAGCCTCGTCGACCTGGCGATCGCGGTGATCGCCGCGCTGCGCACCTGGATCCCCGGGATCACCGTGACCATGTCGCCGATCGTCGGCCAGGTCGCCGACACCGACACCATCCAGGGGAAGACCGGCGGCGCCCTGGGCTGGGCCAACGTCCAGATCTACTGCGACACGCAACTGGCGACGACCTACGCCGACCTGCTCCAGTCCTGCAGCCACCTCGACTCGTCGCACCTCGTCGCCGCCGTCGACCTCGACCCCGGCTGCTGCGACTCGCAGGCGACGCTGTGCGCCTACGCCAACCAGATCTTCCAGCTCGCCCGCCGCTACCCCGGCTTCGGCGGCACGGCGATGTGGGAGTACTACGACGCCTTCCGCAACCCGTACGCGGAGCCGTGGGTCGACTGCGCCGCGCAGGCGCTGCTGCAGCGCGTCTGCCCGGTGTGCCAGTGAGGCTGCGCCCAGCGCCTCGGTGACCCGGCTTGCACGCACGCCGGCCGGGGCCGCCTCCTGCACACGTCGATGCAGGAGGCGGTCGGCACCAGGGCCCGGCTGACGGGAGCCGGCCGGGCCCTCCGGCTCAGGGCAGGGGCACCGTCGGGGGCGGCGAGAACTGGATGATCGCGTCCAGCGGAAGGACGTTCGTCGAGCAGGACGTCCCCTGGCACGTCTGGATCACCAGCGTGTCCGTGGCCGGGTTGACCGGATACCAGGCGATGCACCCGCCGCCGACGGTGACCGCGCACGGCTCGGGGTACGGTTGATTGATGTACATCAGCACGCTGTCCGTCTGCGCCGGGAAACCGACGGTGAGGGGCTGCGTGCTGCACGCGATTGTCAGAGAGTTCTCCAGGTTGACCGGCCAGGGGATGGTGACACCGACCTCCTCCGCTCCGTTGAGCCAGACGGAGATGGTCATCGTCCCCGGACTGTTCTGGCTGCACTGCACCTGGGCCGTTTCGGTCACCGGAGTGCCCGGCAGGTTGACCGACTGGTTGAGCAGCACGATGTTGGCGTGCGCCACGTGCGGCGCCGCCAGCACGGCGGTGGCGGCCAGCGGAACCGCCATGGCAAAGAATCGTCCCCGCAAACGCATGTCCCTTCCTTTTCGTGCCCGTTTCTCCCGCAATTCGCTGTGGGCACAGTGGCGAACGAGGACGGAGTATAGGATGCGACAACCCCGCCGTCAAAAGCCGCCGATTCGCAAAATGCGTTGCAGGCGTGGCCTTTGTTGCTTTCGTTGCATTGCCACGCAAGCGATGCGGACGCGGGAGCTCAGTGATCGAGACGGAACCCGGCCGACACCTTCCTGGGCACGCACATCGCCCAGGCGTCGAGCACCAGGTCGCGCATCTCCGCGGCGTCGACGGCGGCGAGGCGCACGTGCACCCAGTGGTAGCGCATGTCCGACGTGCTCGGCAGCATGAACTTGTCCGGCTCGGAGTCGACCAGCATCTGCCGGTACTCCTTGGGAAAGGCGAAGCCCATCACCGTCTCGTCGCGCGAGAAGGCGAGGAAGACGATGCGGCCGACGCGAAACTTGACGTGCCCGCGCACCAGCGCCTCGTAGGCCCGCGGCAGTTGCGCCACCACCTGGCGTACCTCGTCCAGCGTGACCATGCCGGCGTCGCCCCGCCTACAGCTCCGCGATCGCCGGGACCACCTCCCGCCCGATCGCCTCGATGGGCGCGATGCGCGACACGTGGCGCATCGAGCCGTGCACCTCGGTGAAGCCCAGGGCGGCGAACTCGCGGCAGGGCTCGATGAGGTCGCGCGCGCGCTCGCCGTTCTCGCCGACGTCGAAGTTGAAGAGCACCGTCTTCTCGATGGCGTCGTAGTCGCGCCCCTCGCGCTCGCAGTGCTCGCGCAGCACCTGCAGCTTGTGGCGCAGGTCGGTGTGCGAGTAGAGGTTGCAGGAGTCGCCGTACCTGGCGACCAGCCGCAGCGTCTTGCGCTCGCCGCTGCCGCCGATGAGGATGGGCGGGTGGGGGCGCTGCAGCGGCTGCGGCGAGTTGAGGGTGCGCCCGAGCTGATAGTGGCGGCCGGCAAAGGGTTCCTCGGAGTCGCTCCACATCTGCAGGACGATCTGCAGCGCCTCCTCCAGCCGCTCGAAGCGCTCGCTGATGGGCGGGAAGGGAAAGCCCAGGCCGCGCGACTCCTCCTCGTTCCACGCCGCGCCGATGCCGAGCATGGCGCGCCCGCCGGAGAGCACGTCGAGCGTCGACACCGCCTTGGCCAGCAGCGCCGGCTGCCGGTAGATCACCCCCGTCACCATGGCGAACAGCCTGATCGTCGAGGTGCGCCCGGCCAGGTAGCCGAGCGTCGTGTACGCCTCCAGCATCTCGTGCTCGGGCGGTCCGACGAAGCTGATCTGGAAGAAGTGGTCCATGACGCTGAGCCGGTCGAAGCCCGCGGCCTCGGCGGCCTGGGCGATGCCGGTCAGGTCCTCGCCCAGCCGCGAGGGACCGCCGCGAAAGGTGAAGTCACTGACGTGGAGACCCAGCTTCACACACGCTCCTCCGCGTGAGCCGATGGCGATGCGCTCCCGGGAGGAGCCGCGTCGTCAGGCAGTATCGCGCGGCGGGGCGGGCTGCCGGTGGCGCCGGCGGATGCGCAGCGCGACGGCCACCGGCGCGACCAGCAGCCCGGTCGCCGCGGCCGGAGAGGCCAGCGACGTGTCGGGCAGCGTCGCGATCGACGCCGGCGTGGCGCTGCTCTGCGACGCCGGCACCGTGTCCCGCACCGTCGCCGCCGGCTGCACGCCGTGGCCGGCGCCGCTGCAGGTGGGCAGCGGCGCGCTGTTCGACTGCGACGCGTACGACTGCACGACGGTGACGGTGCTGCCCGACATGTGGATGCAGGTGACGCCGGTCTCCAGCCCGGTGGCCGACTCGAGCAGCCCGCCGTCGGGGTTGGCGCGCGACACCAGCTCGTAGGTCCCGTCGGGCACGTTGCTGACGTCGATGTACTGCCCGGGCAGGTCCCAGGTGTAGATGTCGCCCCAGCCCGGCGAGATGCCCATGTACTCCCAGACGGCGGGATCGCTCGCCGCCGGGATGGTGTTGGGCACGTTGCAGGTGGGGAAGCTGTAGGTCCGCTTGCGTGCCGCTGTGGTGCCGAAGCCGTAGTCGTCGACGTCGATGGCGCAGAAGCCGAGCTTGTAGCTCTTCGACACCGGCACGTCGGCCGGCCGGCCCTGCGCGTCGACGGCGAAGAGCTGGTACCAGGCCATGTTCTGGTAGTGGAAGTGCGCGTGCTGCGCGTGGAAGACGCACGGCCCCGCATTGCGGTCGATCGGCGAACCGCCGAGCACGTCGATCTCCTGCTCCATCACGCAGTTGGAGACGACGTTGGTGTCCCAGCGGAAGCGCAGCTTCAGCGGACCGGGGCCGACGTTGCGGATGTCGTTGTCGAAGCGCAGGCAGCGGGTGCTGCCGTAGGTGGTGGTCTCGTCGAGGTAGCAGGAGTTGGTGAAGGTGCCGTCGGGAGTCCAGCGCCAGCCGGTGGGGTTGCTCTGGATGGGCGGGATGTCGGCGACGTGGAAGCCCGACGGCGCCACCGTCTCCAACTGCGGCAGCAGCTCGGTGCCGGCCGGCGTGTGCGCCGTGGGGTCGTGCCAGACGCGCGCCTCGCCCTGGTACGTCAGGTCCTGCGGGAAGGTGGTGTAGAAGGGCACCACGCGCACCGTGTAGACGCCGTTCTGCGGCGCCGTGAGGAGCACCGACTGCCCGTTGGAGTCGACGTCGATGCCCGAGGCCGCCGGGGTTCCGTCGGGGTTGTCGACGAAGAGGTTGTACTGGTCGTAGTCGGTGGCCCACTTGATGCTGACCAGCACGCCGTCGCCCGGGCCGAACGTGCCCGCGGGCAGCTCGACGTCGAGCTTCAGCACGTCGCACACCTGCGGCGTCTGCGCCGCACACGCCGGCGGTCCGTAGCCGGCGGCCAGGGTGCTCTGCCCCGACCACGTCACCACGCTGTGCTTCGAGTCGAGGGTGAGACTTCCCAGGTCGGCGGCGCGGGCGGAGAGCGCGGGGGCGACGAGGCCCGCGACCGTCAGTGCGGTCGCGGCGAGGACACCGGCGGGACGGCGCGGCATGGGCAGGAACTCCTTCAACGGTGGCGCGGGCGCCGAGAGGGGAGACGCCCCGCGCGCCGCCGGCCTTGCAGCGCACCCGCGGCGGCGAGCAACGTGACGGCGGCGACGGGTGGCCATCCCGGCGCGGTGCCCGCCCCGGTGAGCGGCAGGGCGGCGGTGGGGACGGCCGCGCCGGCCGACGCGGCGCGGAGGTCCGGCGAGGCGCACGAGCCCGCCGCGCCGTCGCCCGCACCGTCGAGATGCATGTCCGCGGCGACCGCGGTCTGCCGGTACATGTCCTCCAGCGGCGAGCCGCTGCCCGGCGCCATGGCCCGCGCCCGCTGCTGCAGGGTGGCGCGGTCGGTGTCGGCGACGGCCCAGGGCGCCAGGGCGAGGAACTGCGGCTTGTCGCCGGCGTACTGCGCGTAGGGCGCCTCGTCGGGACCGCCGCTCGGGTACGGGCCGAGGAACGTCGCGTCCCCGACGTAGTGCGCGCAGTGCGTGCCGCCGCGGTCGAGGATGGCGCTCTGCCCGTCGAAGCCGAGGTCGAGCAGGTTGCCGACCATGAAGCTGTTGACCGCGTAGCGGAAGTGCTCGGCGGGATCGGCGGTGGCCAGCCACGCCGAGTCCATCCAGGTGAGCGGCTGCCACTGCGGGTTGCCGCCGCCGGTGGTGTCCTGCGAGGTGTCGATGTAGTCCGCCCACGAGCCGTCCGGGGTGAGCGAGTCGTTGGCCTCGGGCTGCACCAGCACGTTGGCGCCGCGCGCGTCGAGGCAGGTCACGTACGACGACGGGTCCGCGTCGCTGCACGGCGTGTGGCGCAGGAAGGCGTCGAGCGAGATGGCGATGCCGAGGCGCGCCGCGGTGCCCGGGATGGCCACGGGCTGCACGTCCTGCATCCGGCCGGGCGTGATGTCGAGCAGCGACGGCCCTTCCAGGGTCACCAGGTTCACCTTGCGCTGGAGGCCGATCCAGGGATGGTCGGGATCGGCGGGATGGGGGCCGACGACGAAAGCGACGTTGTAGACGCCGCTCTCGTCGGCGACGTAGAGCCGATCCGGCGGCGCGGTGGCGCACTGCAACGGGTCCGCGTACAGCGCCAGGCAGAGCGAGGTGTACGTCGCGGCGTCGGTGGTGCCGCGCAGCACCGCGTGGTATTGCACCGGCATCGGCGCGCTGCCGGCGAGGTACACCGGGGCGCCCGCCAGCGCGCTGTACTTGGCGGCGGCGTCGCGCAGCGGGAGCAGGAAGCCGCGCACGAAGGTGTCGGTGGCGGCGAGGAAGAAGTCGTGCACCGAGAACGACGGCGAGCCCGCCGGGGGCAGGTGGTAGTAGGCCAGCGCCGCGCTGTACGACGACGCGGCCGCCGCCAGTCCCAACGCCGCCCCGGTGGGCACGCCCCCCTGGTCGAGCGCGCCGCGGCCCGCGGGCGTGCCCGCCACCTGCCGCGCCGCCGCACCCCGCTCGCCGGTGGCGAACACCTCGAGCCCGGTGTACTCGTTGAGCGCCACGACGTTGGCGTGGCCGCGGAGCAGGTGGGGGAGGACCAACTGGGAGAGCTCGCAGTCGAGCGCGGCGCGGAAGCCGGCGAAGTCGGTGACGTCGCCGACGCGCTGCAGGTGCTGCAGGGCGACGGCGCGCACCGGGTCGGGCGCCACCGGCACGGGCGGCGGCACCACGGCGCTGGCGGGGAGGGCGAGCGGGTCACCGGTCGGCGGAGCGGGGCAGGTGAGCTGCAGGGGCGCGGCCTGGGCCGCGGCGGGCAGCGGCGCCGCGGCGGCGGCGAGGGGCAGGAGGAGCAGCGCCGCCAGGGCGGCAGGTCGTCTCACACCCTCTCAGGACGCCCCGCCGCGTCCCCGCGTTGCTCCCCTCAGCGGCGCCGGGCGCGGCGGGCGACCACGGCGACGCCGGCCAGCGCGGCGAGCGCGGCGCCGCCCGCCGGCGCCGGTGCGCCTGCGGCGGTGGTGAGCGGCAGCCCCACGGCGCCGGGGGCGACCAGCGGGGTCCCGGCGGCGGCGGCCACCAGGTCGCGGTGCGCCGCGGGAGCGGAGCGGTGCCCATCGTGGCCGCCGCCCGCTGCGGACACCAGCGGCGAGGTGGTCTGCAGGTCGCCGTCGATGGGGGCCTCGGGCAGGCCGGGGCCGGCGCAGTCCGAGAGGATGGTCGCCTGGTCGGCGTTCGCGCTCACCTGCGCGTCGACCACCGCGGCGCCGCCCTCGGTGCCGGTGAGGTGGAGCACCGCGGCGCCGGTGGCGCGGTACTCGTCGACGCTGAAGGGGAAGGTGAAGCGAGCCAGCGTGATGGAGCCGGAACCGCTGTCGATCCCGCTCCCGCAGGAGGCGCTGGCCGCGTCCTCCGTGGCCTGGTAGGCGACCGGCGCCGAGGAGAGCGACTGGGTGCTGCCGTCGGGCTCGGTGAGCGTGCCCGAGCAGGTGCCGCCGGCGGTGGCCGTCGAGACGGTCGGCTGCGGGGTGGTGGTCAGCGGCGGGTCGAAGCGGACGGTGCCGCTCAGGGTGCAGCTCCCCGAGAAGGTGGCGCCACCCGGCGCGGCGGAGGCGGCCACGGCCGTGGCGGGCGCCGCCAGCAGGGCCATCGGGACCAGGCGAAGCAACAGGGATCTCGTCATCGCACACCGCTTCCTCGACGCCTCGGCCGGGGAGCCGCCGACCGGCTCCTGCCGTCCCGGGCGATAGAGGCGTATGATATACCGTAATGAACACGGCATTGCAAGCCGAGCGCCGCGCCGCCCCCCGCCGCGGCCGCCCCCGCGGCCTCAGCCGCGAGCGCATCGCCGCCGCCGCGCTGAAGATCGTCGACCGCGACGGCCTCGACGCCCTGAGCATGCAGTCGCTGGCGCGCGCCCTCGGCGCCGGCACCATGACCCTGTACGTCTACTTCCGCGACAAGGACGAGCTGCTCGACGCCGTGCTCGACGCCGCCGTGGAGAGCCCGTCCTTCGCGCCGACGGGGGTGTGGCGCGACGACCTCGCCGCCCTGGTGCGCCTCGCCCACGGCACCCTGAGCCGGCATCCCGCCCTGGTCCAGGTGCGCTTCCGCCGGCCGGTGCTGCGGCCGCAGGCGCTGCGCTTCGGCGAGGGCGTGATGGGCATCCTGCTCCGCGCCGGCTTCGACGCCGCCGAGGCGTCGAGCGCCTTCCGGCTGCTCTTCACCTACATGTTCGGCTTCGCCGGGCTCAGTCCCCAGCGCAGCGTCGACCAGGCCCGCCACGACGCCGGCGCCGCGGTGGCCGCGCTGCCGCGCGAGCGCTTCCCCAGCCTCACCGGCAACGCCGCGGAGTTCAGCGCGGCGATGGCCGGAACCGAGCAGTTCGACTACGGTCTCGAGCGCATCCTCGACGCGCTGGAGTCGCGCCTCGCCGTGAGCGGGCGCGACCCCGGGAGCGCGTAGGGATCAGGCGGCGAGCGGCGACGGCTCCACGCCGGTCTCGGGCGCGGCGTCGAGCGCCGCGGGCACCGGCCGCGCCGGGCGCAGCACGGTGACGGCGACCGCGATCGCCGCCGCCAGGCACCCCGCCGCGATGGCGAAGCCCAGCCGGTAGCCGCCGTCGAGGGCCGCGGGCAGCGCCGACCCCGCCGCGCGCAGCGAGGCGGTGCGGTCGGCCGCGGCGCCGAAGAGCACGGCGATGCCCAGCGCCCCGCCGATCTGCAGGGCCACGTTGGCCAGTCCGGAGACCACGCCGGCGTCGGCCGGTCCCGCCTCGGCCATGGAAAGGGTCACGCTTGGCATGAACACCAGGCCCGCGCCGACGCCGACCAGCAGCGTCACCGGCAGCACGTCGGCGACCCAGCTCCCGCCCACCGGCGCCTGGGTCATCAGGGCCAGGCCACCCGTGGCCAGCAGCAACCCGGCGATCAGCGTGCTGCGCGCGCCGAACCGCGCCACCACCCGCCCGGCCACGAACAGCGACACCGCGCCGATGGCGAGACTCTGCGGCAGGAAGGCGATGCCGGTGCGCAGCGGCGCGTAGCCGAGCACGTTCTGCAGGTACAGGGCGCCGAGGAAGAAGGAGCCGAACAGGCCGACGGGGAAGAGCATGCGCACCGCGTTGGCGCCGCTCACGTTGCGCGAGCGGAAGATGCGCAGCGGCACCAGCGGCGTGCGCACCCGCGACTCGACGGCGACGAAGAGCGCGGCGAGCGCCACGGTTGCACCGGCGAGCAATCCCGTGCGGGCCGTCAGCCAGCCGCTGTCGGCGCCCTGGAGGATGGCGTAGATGCCCAGCGAGGGCGCCGCGGTGACCAGCAGGGTGCCGGGGAGGTCGAAGCCGTGGTGCAGGCCGGCGCCGCGATGGCGGGGGATGAGCACGCTGCCCAGCGCCAGGGTGGCGACGCCGATGGGCAGGTTGACGAAGAACACCCAGTGCCAGCTCACGAGCTGGGTCAGCGCGCCGCCGACGAGCAGGCCGATGGAGCCGCCCGACGAGGCCACCGCCGAGTACACGCCCATCACCCGCGAGGTCTGCCGCGGCTCGCGGAAGATGGTGACCAGGATGCCCAGCACCATGGCCGACGCCGCGGCGCCGCCGACTCCCTGGAGGAAGCGCGCGGCGATCAGCATCTCGGCGTTGGGGGCCAGGCCGCAGAGCACCGACGCGACGGTGAACAGGCCGAGGCCGGCGGAGAAGACGAGGCGGCGGCCGAGCAGGTCGCCGAGCCGCCCGGCGAGAAGGAGCAGGCCGCCGAAGGCGATCAGGTAGCCGTTGACCACCCAGGCGATGGTCGCGGGGCTGAAGTGGAGGTCGCGCTCGATCTGGGGGAGGGCGACGTTCACGACAGTCACGTCCAGAACGATCATGAGCTGGCCGAGGCAGAGGACCAGGACGGCCAGCCAGCGCCGCGTGTCAGAGGTCAGGGTCATGCGCACTCCGGGAGGGTGGCGAAGGCCTCGACGCGCTGCGGGTCGCGCTCCTCGTGGGTGCGCCAGACGCGGGCGTCGCGGTCGAAGTGGAGGTGGCCGCCGGGGAGGGAGTCGGCGGCGGGACGGGCCAGGACTCCCAGGAGGGCCCGGCGAACGGTGGGGCGGATCGGCAGCGTTGCCATCTCCATGGGGTGCTCCTCCTGTGGGGGGTCTGCTATAGTTCGACGCGGATCGTACCAGCAAAGTTCGACGGTTGTCAAACAATGACCCCCAGCCCCTCCGGCCCCCCTGCCGAGTACCAGCTCCTGGCGGCGGCCGAGTCGACCCCCTCCGACCCGGAGACGGCGGTCCCCATTCCCGACATCACCGTCGTGCTCCAGGCCCTCGCCGACCCCATGCGCCTGGCCATCGTCCGCCGCCTCGGCGAGTGCGAGGACGCCCGGGCCTGCGGCAGCTTCGACCTCCCGGTGACCAAGTCGACGCTCAGCCACCACTTCAAGACGCTGCGCGAGGCGGGCGTCATCCAGGGGCGCTACGAGGGCACCCGCAAGCTCATCTCGCTGCGCCGCGCCGACCTCGACGCCGCCTACCCGGGGCTGCTCGACAGCGTGCTCCGCGGCGCGGCCCAGCTCCCCGAGCCGGAGGCCGCGGCGGCGGAGTAGCCCGCCCGCTCGGGCGTCAGTCGGGCGAGGCGCCCAGCATGCGCAGGGCCAGCCCGGCGTAGGACTGGGCCACCTGCTCGACGCCGTAGGGGCCCCGTGGGTCGTACCACTCCGAGACCCGGATGCCCATGCCGCCGATGGCGGCGACGGCGAGCCAGGGGTCGTCGCACTGGAAGACGCCGGCCTCGACGCCGCGCTCGACGACGTCGAGAAAGAGGCGCTCCGAGTCGTGGCGGATGTCCATGACCCGCTGCGCGTTCTCGGGCGAGAGCGCGTGCAGCTCCTTGTTGCAGACCCGGGTGAGCAGGGGATAGGTGCCGTGCACGCTGACGTGGGCGTGCACCAGCGCGTGCATCTGCGCCGCGGGCTCGGGCGGCGCCTGCTCGACGGCGCGGCGCATCCACTCGTTGTGCTCGAGGTGGCCGACGGTCATCAGCTCGGCGAGCAGGTCCTCCTTGGCGCTCACGTGCGAGTAGATGGAGGAGACGGTGACCCCGGCGGCCTCGGCCAGCTCGCGGATGCTGACGCCGTGGTAGCCGCGCTCGCCGAAGCGGAGCAGGGCGGCCTCGTGGAGCCGGCGGAGGGTGCCGTTGGAGCGCAGCCGCAGGGGGAGGAGGGCGCCCTGCGATATGACGCTGGGCGGCGGATTGTCGATTGGTTGTGGGGGCGTCGCCACCGGCTGCCCGCCGACGGCGGCATTGCTGCCGATCAGATCCGGTCCTCCTTGGCTCACCGGGACAACGGTACCGCGGAGCCGGGTCTTGACACCGCCCGGAGCCCCTGCATCACAATACCGAGCGATCGTTCGCTCGGCAAGCTGGCCAGGCCTGGAGCGGCGATCCCAAGGAGGTTGGACTGTTGCGACTGCCACAGCAGGCTCGGCTCTGGCTGGGCACGGCGACCATGGCGCTGACCATCGCTTCCGGCATCGGCCTGCTGGCGAGCACGACCGCCTCGGCCGACACGCAGGACATCGCCCTCGACCGGCAGGCCTACGTGCCCGACGCCGGGCCCGACGCGTACCAGGCGTACGCCGTCGAGTTCGGCTGCACCACGCCGCCCTGCTCCGACCCGGGGAGCATCCACGTCGCCGCCGCGCCCAACCAGCAGACCTACCACTCGCTGGTGCACATCGAGCTGAGCGCCATCCCCGAGGGCGACACGGTCAGCTCGCTGGTGCTGACGCTGACGGTCAACAACGACAGCGCCAGCACCGACAACGTCGGACCCGCCGACTGGCTGCTCGACGCCTACCCGCTGAGCACCGAGTTCCCCGCCGACTTCACCGGCTGCTCCGCGTCGGCGGGCTGCAGTGCGCCCGCAGCGGACACCTCGGTGACTCCGGTCGTCGGCCATGCGGTGACCGACAAGGCGGGCACCATCACCGCCTTCACTTTCGACGTCGCCCGCTTCCTGCCCTACTGGCAGTCGAAGGGCGCCAACACCGGCCTGGCCATCCTCCCCGACGCCCCCGCCACCACCCAGCCGTGGAGTGTCGCCTTCAGCCGCAACAACGACATCGCCACCGCCACGGTGACCACGCCGAGCGGGGCGACGACGGTGATCACGTCGTCGGCCTCGGGCAGCGGCTTCAGCAGCGGCGGCTCGACGAGCTTCAGCGCCAGCTCCTCCGCGGTGGCGCCCGCGGCGCCGCTCACCGCGGCGACGCCCGCCCCCGCGGCGGCCGCGCCCAGCGCGGCGGCGACGGCGGCGCCGGCGAAGCAGGGCAGCGCGCCGCCCGCCGTGGTGGTCGCCCAGCCCGCGGCGGGCCAGGTGCCCATCTGGCTGCTCGTCTTCGGCGTCAGCCTCGCCTTCTCCGCCGCGCTGCTCGCCCAGCCCGCGGTGCAGGCGTTCAGCAGCGCGGCAGGATTGCGCGCCGGTGCACTCACCCAGCTCAGGCTGCATCCGCGTGCCGTGGCGGTGGCGGGAACGCTGCTCATCTGGAGCTCCGGCTGGGGCATCTACAACCACGCCACCAGCCCGGCGGTGACCGCGGCCTCCGGCGGGAACGGCAGCGGGGCGGTGGCCGGCATCCCCAGCTACGCGCCGGCGACGGCCAACGCCGCGCCGGGCGCGGCGGCGAGCGCGGCGCCGGGGAGCACCGGCACCGGCAGCACCGGTGGGGGAGGCGGCGGGACGTCCGGCGGCAGCGGCTCCGGCGGCGCGCCGACCGGCGCGGCGGCGTTCGCGGGCAGCGCGCCGGTTGCGCCGCGGGCCAATCTCTTCACCCCGGCCGAGGACAACATCGGCATCACCAACAGCACGATCCAGATGTGCGCCCACGCCGCGCTGACCTTCGGGCCGGCCTTCAACATCGGCGCCCAGGACCTCAACGTCTTCTGGCAGATGGTCAACGACAAGACGGCGGACCCGTACCCGCACACGGCGGGGCAGGCGGGCATCTACAACCGCAAGATCGTCCAGCCCGGCGGCGCCGACGGCATCAACATCGTCGACGACGGCTACCAGCCCTCCAAGGCGGTGCAGGCGGCCGAGGCGTGCAAGAACCAGTCGGGCGGCGACTTCTTCCTGCTCAGCGGCATCGGCTTCGACCAGATCCCCAACGTGCGGCCGTGGGCCGAGCAGCAGCACATGCTCTACATCCACCACATCGCCACCAACGCGCGCGGCCTGCAGTACAGCTTCACCATGCTGCCCACGCTGGAGCAGATCGGCACCCAGTTCGGCCAGTACTACCTCTCGCATCTGAACGGCAAGAAGATCGGCATCATCGAGCGGCAGAGCTCGTACTGGTCGCCGGGGATCACCACCTTCAAGGCTGCGCTGTCCGCGGCGGGCGAGGGCGCCAACGTGGTCGTCGACGACACGGTGACCAACAACCAGGGCGACTACACCAAGCAGATCCTGGACATGAAGGCGAACGGCGCCCAGGTCGTTCTGATCTGGGAGAACGCCCTCGCCGCCGACCAGATCATCCAGCAGTCGGGCAACCAGTCCTACGACCCCAAGTGGCTGCTCTTCCCCTTCAACCTCACCCTGTACACGCTCAACCAGTCGGGCGTCGACACCAGCGGCATGCAGGGCATGGTGCCGTGGCCCGCGTACACGTCGTCGTCGGCGCGCTGCCAGTCGGGCGGCAGCGGCATCACCCGCAACCCCGGTGACTACGGCCAGTACGCGCAGGAGATCAAGCAGTTCGAGGACGCCTACGCGAAGTACGACCCCGGCGCCAACCTGTGCGGCGACGGCGGCGACCTGCTCTTCGGCACCTGGGAGGCGTGGCGCCAGGTCGCCGACCTGCTCGTGCAGTGCGGCGTCAACTGCAGCCGCAACGCCGTCGCGGGCGTGCTGCTCGACGGCTACAAGTCCACCGTCGGCGCCAACTGTCCCGTCGACTTCAGCGGCGGCGACCATCACCACGGCGGCGCGGGCGAGGACCTCTACGCGGTGAAGCCGGAGAACGGCGGCCCCGGCTGGATCAACACCGGCTACTGCGAGGTCAACATCTCGTGATCACGGCGTTGGTGGTCGGCCTGGTGCAGGGCGGCACCTTCGCGCTGATCGCGCTGGGCCTGGTGCTCTGCTACCGGGGCACGCGGGTGCTCAACTTCGCCCAGGCCGAGATCGGCGCCGCCTCGCTGTTCATCGCCTGGATCGTGGTGGGCGCGTGGCACAAGCCGTACTGGATGGGCGCGCTGGCGGCGATCGTCTTCGCGGTTCTCGTCGGGCTCACCTTCGAGAGGCTCATCGTGCGGCCGATGGCGGCGGCGTCGCGGCTCACCGTGGCGGTGGGCACCATCGGGCTGTTCGGCTTCCTGGTCGCCGCCGAGGCGTACCTCAACGGCCCCACGCCGCGCTTCCTGCCGCCGCCGATCAGGGGAAGCATCGACATCGCCGGCGTCGCCGTGAGCTACACGCAGTTGCTCACCTTCGGCGTCATCGCGCTGATCGCCGGCGGTCTCACAGCGTTCCTCCGCCGTACCGACTTCGGCCTCGGCGTGCTGGCCTCGGCGCAGGACGCCACGGCCGCGCGGCTGGTGGGAATCCCGCAGGCGGCGGTGAGCATGTTCACCTGGGGTGTGGCCTCGGCGCTCAGCGCGCTCGCGGCCCTGCTCATCGCGCCGACCATCACCTACTTCGGCCCCAACGCCATCGGCCCGCAGCTCTTCATCGGCGGGCTGGCGTCGGCGCTGCTCGGCGGCCTGACATCGCTCAGCGGCGCCATCGCCGGCGGCCTGGTGGTCGGCGTGCTGGCCTCGGAGGCGACGCAGATCGCGCCCAACGGCGTCGCCGGCATCTACACGGTGGTGCTCTTCGCCATCGTCGTCGGCGTGCTGCTGATCCGTCCCCAGGGCCTGCTGGGCCGGGCCCCGGCGCGCGCGGAGTCGGCGTGAGCACGCTGCAGGTCGCCGACACGTCCGTGCAGCCCGCGGCCGCGCCACCGGACGCGCAGCCGGCGCCCTCGCGTCGCGGGCCGCTGCTGACGCCGCGGCGCAGCAACGTCATCCTCGTCCTGCTCGGCGCCATCCTGCTGCCGACGCTCACCTACCGGGCCATGCCGCTGCTGCCCAGCACCTACCCGCTGGCGCTGGCCGTGTCGACGTCGCTCGCCGTCGGTGCGCTGTCGCTCAACCTGCTGGTGGGCTACGCGGGGCAGATCTCGCTGGGACACGGCGCGCTGCTCGGTGTCGGCGCCTACGCGGCGGGCATCGTGACCAGCGGGGCGGGCTGGCCGATGTGGATCGCCCTGCCCGTCGCCGCCGCCATCAGCGGGCTGATCGCGCTGGTCATCGGCTTCCCCGCGCTGCGCCTTCGCGGGCTGTACCTGGCCATCGTGACCATCAGCTTCGGCTTCATGATGTACAACTTCGTGCTGCAGTGGAGCGGCTTCACCGGCGGCTCGTCAGGAGTCAACCTGGTGCGGCGTCTCTGGGGCGGCGACGTCCTCACCGCGCAGTCCGACATGCTCGCCGCCGGTCTCGTCGTGCTGGTGCTCGCCTGGCTGCTCGACAGCAACGTGACCCGCAGCAAGCTCGGTCGCGCCTTTCGCGCCATCCGCGAGAGCGAGCCGGTGGCCGGGTCGTTCGGCATCGACGTGGCGCGCTACAAGCTGCTCGCCTTCGTCCTCAGCGGCGCGCTCGCCGGGGTCGCCGGCGCGCTGTACGGCTTCACCCTCTACCTGGTCAACTCGGAGACGTTCAACCCGCCGGTGGGTCTCGACTTCTCCCTGCTGCTGCTCATCATCGTCGTCGTCGGCGGGCTGGGCAGCCGCGCCGGCGCGGTCATCGCCGCCTTCGTCTTCGAGATGTTCGAGTTCCTCATCGGTGACCGTTTCGGCACCAGCTCCTTCATCTACGGCATCTTCCCCATGCTGGGCTCCCTGCTGCTGATGTTCACCGTGGCCCACCACCCGGACGGTTTCGCGGGCGTGGTGCGTGAGCGGCGCGGCCATCGCCGCCGCAAGCTCGCCGCGGCGGCCGCCGACGAGTCCGAGCATCCCATGCCGGTGCTGCCCTCGATGCCGCGTCCCGCCGAGGCGACGCGCACCCTCGACCTTGCCGGAGGCGTGCCGCTGCTCGACGTGGAGGGTGTGAGCATGCGCTTCGGCGGCCTGGTCGCCGTCGACGGCGCCTCGCTCACCGTCAACCGCGGCGAGATCGTCGGCCTCATCGGTCCCAACGGCGCCGGCAAGACGACGCTGTTCAACTGCATCTCCGGGCTGCTGCGGCCGGACGCCGGGCGAGTGCGCATGGGAGGACGCGACATCTCGACCCTCAGCGCCCACGAGCGCGCCGCCCTGGGACTGTCGCGCACCTTCCAGCAGATCGGGCTGGCCAAGGACCAGAGCATCCTGGAGAACATGCTCCTCGCCCAGCACGTTCTGGCCGGGTATGGCAGCAGCTCGGCGCTGGTCTACACCGGCCGGGTGGCGCGCAGCGAGGAGCAGATGCGGGCGCGCGCCCTGGAGGCGATCACCGCGCTCGGCTTCGGCGGCCGCGAGGACGTGCCGGTGCGGCTGCTCAGCGGCGGCCAGCAGCGCATCGTCGAGGTCGCCTGCGCCCTGCTCACCGACCCCGACCTGCTCATGCTCGACGAGCCCAGCGCCGGGATGGCGCCGGTGATGGCCGAGTCGCTGGCCGACCGGCTGCGCGACCTGCGCGACTCGATGGGGCGCACCGTGCTGCTCATCGAGCACAACGTGCCGCTGGTGCTCGACGTCTGCGACCGCGTCTACGTGCTCACCGCGGGACGCGTGCTCGCCGGCGGCACACCGGAGGAGATCCTCGCCCATCCCGAGGTGATCAACGCCTACCTCGGCGAGGCGGTGGCATGACCGCGGTGCTCGGCGTGGTGCCCGGCGCGGCTGCGGCGGACACGCAGCCGCTGCTCGACGTCAGCGGCATCGTCGCCGGCTTCGGCGCCCACGCGGTGCTGCACGGCGTCGACATG
>Ga0207664_10000958_pt1 | contig 19466 bp, 17 predicted proteins | sample LARL83metaG_FD_184349 | JGI IMG/M metagenome (GOLD analysis project Ga0207664, IMG submission 184349) | Corn, switchgrass and miscanthus rhizosphere microbial communities from Kellogg Biological Station, Michigan, USA - LAR L8-3 metaG... | ecosystem: Host-associated > Plants > Roots >... | reverse complement strand
CCCGTTTCGCACCCTCCATCGGCCGCATGCGGCCGACTTTCATGTCGAAAAAGTGCTCTCTGTCAAAAAAGGCGCCGGATTTGCACCCTTTTTCAACACGAAGCCCTTTTCTAACATGAAAGCTGTCCTCTAGCGTCACTATTACATCGTGAGCCACAGAGACCACAAGCGAAGGAGTGCGGCAAGCATGTGCTACAGCAGGACCGGGTGCGAATATTTTGGCGCGTTCGAGCGCTGCTGCTGCTGGCTGCCCGAAAATGTCAGACCCTCGCGGTACCTTCGGACGGACATCGAAAACCGACTGGACATCACGACGAATTCGTGTTCGAATAGAAGGAAGCCGGCCGGGTGGGGCGAGGGGAAGCGCCGCGCCCGGCCGGAGCAACCGGAGGGAGACGGAACCGATGGCGAACGTCATGGAAGTGCGCACGGGGACTGGCGGCGCCGCGACAGCGGGTCCGCAGCACCCGCGCATCGCGCCGACCGTGCTGAGCATGCTTCAGTCGGCGCGGCGCGGGCTCGTCGAGGCCGGGGATGAGACGACGCCTGGCGCGCGCTATGTCATGGCGCACCTGGCCGCATTGCGGGCCGCGGCGGCCATTGTCGCCGCCCGGGGCGAGCCGGGCAGGGCGCGCCGGGGAAAGCCGCACAGCGTGTGGGAACTGCTACCGCAGGTGGAGCCCGCGCTCACCGAGTGGGCGGCGTACTTCGCGGCCGGGGCGGGCAAACGCGCCGCGGCTGAGGCCGGACTGCCGCGTGCCGCATCCGCTCGCGAGGCCGACGACCTGCTGCGGGACGCGGAGACGTTCCTTACTCTTGCCGAGACCGCACTCGGAGTCGAGGTGCAGTCTCCGCTCCCGCTCAGGCCTGCTGGCTAATGCCTCAGAAGGCTTCCATCGCGCCGCGCGCGTCGGAGTCGAGGACACCCCAGCTGATCAGTTCTTCGGTGAGGTCCGCCGGGGACTTGTCGTAGATGACCGCGAGCGAACGCAGGTCCTCGTGCCGGACGGACAGGACGCGGCCGTTGTAGTCGCCGCGCTGGCTCTGGATGGTCGCGACGTAGCGGGCGAGCGGCCCGACCTTGTCCTTGGGCAGCTGGCCCATCCGCTCCAGGTCGATGACGAGCTTGGGTGAAGGCGCGAGCGGCGTAGGAGCGGAGTCGCCGGGCAGCAGCTCGGAAACGGGCACCCCGTAGAATTCAGCAAGCTCGGCGAGCTTCTGAACAGTTACCGACCGGTCGCCGCGCTCGTAGGACCCGACGACGACGGCCTTCCAGCGGCCGCGGGACTTCTCCTCGACTCCGTGGAGGGAGAGGCCCTGCTGTGTGCGAATGGCGCGCAGCCGCGCGCCTAGTGTCTTGGCGTACTCAGATGGCATGATTCCTCGGTTCCCCGGCCAGTTCGTCGCTTACGGTAACGGTTACGCTCAGTGACGGTAGGCGGCGAGCGCGACAAGGTCAAGCCGAATGGCAAAAACGGGTCTAACTCGTCTGGTAACCGGCTTGCCCTCCCCGATCCCTATGTACCCTCCGTCGATCGCCGAGAACCCCGACGTAGACAGGTTTCCCGGCTTCACCGGCATGTCGCCGGCGTTTGGCAGACGCATCGTCACGTTCTGATGGCATCTGTCTAGTGTGATCTAAATCACATCCGTCGGAGATGTCCTGGAAGAGGCATCGTGGTCCGGTTAGCGGCCATCCGGACGGTAACGCGGCGCACTGGCAGGGTTCGCGACACGTCCGAAAATGATCACCTCCGGAACGAGGCCCGCCAGATGCCCTCCGGTAGGGTTAGCGAGAACCATCCTTTAATGACCGTCCGGAGAGACGGGGAAGGGGGTCCGATGATGTGCGCTGCAACCAGTCCGGCCGCTAGGCAAGGCCTCGCGGTACTGGACGCGGAGGAAATCAGGCGCGCGCTCACCAGGATCGCTCACGAGATCCTGGAGCGGACACATGGCGGCGAACAGGCCGTCTTGCTCGGTATCCAGACCCGCGGCGTCCCGCTGGCCCGCCGGCTGGCCGCCCGCATCGGCGAGTTCGAGGGGATTGACGTTCCCTGCGGCTCGCTCGACGTCACACTGCACCGTGACGACCTGCGGCTTCGTCCGGCACGCGCGCTCGGCCGAACCGAGCTGCCCGCCAGCGGCGTAGACGGCAGGATAGTCGTGCTCGTTGATGACGTGCTGTATTCGGGGCGCACCGTACGGGCCGCCCTTGACGCCCTCAACGACCTCGGCCGGCCACGCGCTGTGCAACTGGCGGTGCTCGTCGACCGCGGGCACCGCGAGCTTCCCATCCGCGCGGACTACGTCGGCAAGAACCTGCCGACCTCGCAGCGCGAGACGGTGCGCGTTCTGGTCGCCGAGACCGACGGTACCGACGCCGTGCTCATCGACGAAAAGGCGACGACGGGAGGCGGCCGAGGATGAACCGGCACCTGATCTCGGCCGAGGACCTGAGCCGCGACGACGTCGTGCTGATCCTTGACACCGCCGAGGAACTGGCGAGCGTCGCGGACCGCCCGATCAAGAAGCTGCCCACGCTGCGCGGCCGGACCGTGGTCAACCTGTTTTTCGAGGATTCCACCAGGACGCGGATCTCGTTCGAGGCGGCCGCCAAGCGGCTGTCCGCGGACGTTATCAACTTCTCCGCCAAGGGATCGAGCGTGGCCAAGGGCGAGAGCCTCAAGGACACCGCGCTGACCCTGGAGGCCATGGGCGCGGACGCCGTGGTCATCAGGCACAGCGCGTCGGGCGCCCCGCACCGGCTGGCCGGCTGGGTGCGCGGCAGCGTGGTGAACGCCGGCGATGGCACACACGAGCACCCGACCCAGGCGCTGCTCGACGCGTTCACGATCCGGCGGCGGCTGCGCGGGCACGGGCAGACCGGCCAGGCGCTCGACGGCGTCAGGGTGACCATCGCCGGCGACGTGCTGCACGGCCGGGTCGCGCGATCCAACGTGCTGCTGCTCAGCACGCTCGGCGCCCAGGTGACCCTCGTCGCGCCACCCACCCTGATGCCGCTCGCCGTCGGCAGCTGGCCGTGCGGCGTCAGCTATGACCTGGACAGCGAGCTACCTAAGAGCGATGTCGTGATGATGCTTCGGGTCCAGCAGGAGCGGATGAGCGCCGCCTACTTCCCCAGTGTCCGCGAGTACCGCCGCAGGTACGGGCTGGACGCGGCAAGGATGGCGCGGCTGCCCGACGACGCCATCGTCATGCACCCGGGACCGATGAACAGGGGAGTAGAGATCGCCGCCGACGTAGCCGACTCACCGAGATCAACGATCGTCGAGCAGGTGGCGAACGGGGTGACCGTCCGGATGGCGGTGCTCTACCTGCTGCTCGGCGGTGCCGAGCTCCCGGCGGTGACCCAGTGAGCGGTGACCCAGTGAGCGCGGCGAGCTGGCTGATCCGCGGCGCCACCCTCGCCGGCGGAGACCCAGGAGACATCGCGGTCTCCGGCGGTGTCATCACCGAGATCGGCGCGCACCTGGACGCGCACGGCGCCCAGGTGCTCGACGCGGACGGCCTGATCGCGCTGCCCGGCCTGGTCGACCTGCACACTCACCTGCGCGAGCCCGGCCGGGAAGACGCCGAGACCGTCGAGACCGGCACCGCCGCGGCGGCGCTTGGCGGCTACACCGCGGTGCACGCGATGGCGAACACCGAGCCGGTGGCCGACACAGCCGGCGTGGTCGAGCAGGTGTGGCGGCTCGGCAAGGCAGCCGGGCACGCGGACGTGCAGCCGGTCGGCGCGGTGACCGTCGGCCTCAACGGCCAGCACCTCGCCGAACTCGGCGCCATGGCCGATTCCGCGGCACACGTCAGGGTGTTCTCCGACGACGGCAAGTGCGTCGCGGACCCGCTGCTGATGCGACGCGCGCTCGAGTACGTCAAGGCCTTCAACGGGGTGATCGCGCAGCACGCGCAGGACCCCCGGCTGACCGAGGGCGCGCAGCTCAACGAAGGTGAGATGTCCGGCCGTCTGGGCCTGGCGGGCTGGCCGGCCGTCGCCGAGGAGGGCATCGTGGCGCGCGACTGCCTGCTTGCCGCGCACGTCGGCTCGGCGCTGCACATCTGCCACGTCTCGACGGCGGGCTCGGTCGAGATCATCCGGTGGGCCAAGTCCAAGGGCTGGCCTGTCACCGCCGAAGTCACCCCGCACCACCTCCTGCTCACCGATGAGCTCGCGGCCGGCTACGACCCAGTCTTCAAGGTCAACCCGCCGCTGCGCACCGGCGCCGACGTAACCGAGCTACGACAAGCACTTGCCGACGGCACGATCGACGCGGTCGCGACCGACCACGCCCCGCACCCGGTGGAGGCGAAGGAGACCGAGTGGGCCGAAGCCGCCTGGGGGATGACCGGCCTGGAAACCGCGCTCCGCGTCGTGCACCAGGCGATGGTCAAGACCGGATTGCTCGACTGGCAAGGCGTCGCCGACCGGATGTCGTACCGCCCGGCCAGAATCGGCAGGCTGACCCATCACGGCACCCCGCCAGTCGCCGGCGCCGCGGCGAACCTTACGCTGTATGATCCGGCGGCGCCCGCCGAGGCGGTCAGCCCCAGCGGCGCGTCGAAGAGCCGCAACACGCCGTTCGCCGGGATGGAGCTGCCCGGCCGGGTAGTCGCCACCTTCCTGCGCGGTACCCCCACCGTGCTCGACGGAAAGCTGATCCGCGCATGACCGCGAAAGACGCGATCCTCGTCCTCGAGGACGGCACGACGCTGACCGGCGCCGGCTTCGGCGCCGAGGGCGAGAGGTTCGGCGAGATGGTCTTCAACACCGGAATGACCGGCTACCAGGAGACGCTCACCGACCCGAGTTACTGCCGGCAGATCGTCGCGATGACCGCGCCGCACATCGGCAACACCGGCGTCAACGCCGAGGACCCCGAGTCGCGCCGCGCCTGGGTGAGCGGCTACGTCGTCCGCGAGCCCGCCAGCATCGCGTCCAGCTGGCGGGCAACTGGCGATCTCGGCGGTTACCTCAAGGCCGAGGGCATCCCGGGCATCGCGGTCCGCGGCACCCGCCTGCTCACCCGGCGGGTTCGCGAGGCCGGCGCGATGCGCGCCGCGATCAGCACCGTCGAGCGCGACCCGGCCAGGCTCCTGGAACGAGTCCTGAAAAGTCCGGAAATGGCGGGGGCCGACCTGGCCCGCGAGGTGACCACCCGAGAGCCGTACACGGTGCCCGCCATCGGCACGGCGAAGTACCGGGTCACGGCCCTCGACCTCGGCATCAAGGCGTCAACTCCGCGCAACATGGCTGCTCGCGGCTGCCAGGTAGCGGTCCTCCCGGCCACCGCGACCGCGCGGGACATCCTCGCCACCAGCCCGGACGGCGTGTTCTTCAGCAACGGCCCGGGCGACCCGGCGGCGGCCGGGTACGCCGTCGACACGATGCGCGGCGTCCTCGAATCCGGCCTGCCGACGTTCGGCATCTGCTTCGGCAGCCAGCTCCTCGCGCTCGCCCTCGGCCTGAGGACGTACAAGCTGCGCTACGGCCACCGCGGCGTGAACCAGCCGGTCATGGATCTCACCACCCGCCGTGTGTACATCACCAGCCACAACCACGGTTTCGCGGCCGAGCCGCCGCGGGAGCATCGCTTCGACACCCCGTACGGTCCGGCCGAGGTCACGCACGTGAACCTCAACGACGGCGTCGTGGAAGGCCTGAAGCTCACCGGCCGCCCGGTGTTCAGCGTGCAGTATCACCCGGAGGCCGCGCCCGGCCCGCACGACGCCCAGGATCACTTCGACCAGTTCTGCACGCTGATGGACGGCGCCAAATGATGGGCGAAATGGTCGCTATAGCAGCCAGAATTCCCATCTTTTTGGGGAGTGCCGATGCCGAAGCGTAAGGACCTCAAGTCCGTGCTGGTGATCGGCTCCGGCCCGATCGTCATCGGCCAGGGCTGCGAGTTCGACTACTCCGGCACCCAGGCGTGCCGCGTCCTGAAGGCCGAAGGCATCCGGGTCAGCCTCGTCAACTCCAACCCGGCGACGATCATGACCGATCCCGAGTTCGCGGACGCGACGTACGTGGAGCCGATCACCACCGACACGCTGGAGAAGGTCATCGCGATCGAGCGGCCGGACGCCGTGCTGCCCACGCTCGGCGGGCAGACCGCGCTGAACGCCGCCGTCGCGCTGCACGACTCCGGTGTGCTGCGCCGCTACCACGTCGAGCTGATCGGCGCGAACATCGACGCGATCCGGGCCGGGGAGGACCGCGAGCGGTTCAAGGAGATCGTCACCGCGCTCGGCGCCGAGGTGCCGCGCAGCGTGATCTGCCACGCACTGGAGGGCTGCCTGACGGCGGTGACCGGCGCCGGCGGGCTCGGCTATCCGGTGGTCGTCCGGCCGTCCTTCACCCTCGGCGGAGCCGGCTCCGGCATCGCCTGGGACGAGGCCGGGCTGCGCCGTATCGCCGGGGCAGGCCTGGACGCCAGCCCGACGCATGAGGTGCTGCTCGAGGAGTCGATCCTCGGCTGGAAGGAGTTCGAACTCGAGCTGATGCGCGACTCAAGGGACAACGTGGTCGTCGTCTGCTCGATCGAGAACATCGACCCGATGGGCGTGCACACCGGTGACAGCGTCACCGTCGCGCCCGCGATGACGCTCACCGACCGCGAGTACCAGCACATGCGGGATACCGCGCTGGCCATCATGCGCGCCGTCGGCGTCGACACCGGCGGCTGCAACATCCAGTTCGCCGTCGACCCGCGCACCGGCCGCATGGTCGTCATCGAGATGAACCCCAGGGTCAGCCGCTCGTCGGCACTCGCCTCCAAGGCCACTGGCTTCCCGATCGCCAAGATCGCCGCCAGACTGGCGATCGGCTACACGCTGGACGAGATACCTAACGATATCACGGGCGAAACACCGGCGTCGTTCGAGCCTGCGCTCGATTATGTGGTCGTGAAAGTTCCGCGGTTCGCGTTCGAGAAGTTCCCGGGCGCGGACCGGACGCTCACCACGCACATGAAGAGCGTCGGCGAGGCCATGGCCATCGGCCGCTCGTTCCCCGAAGCCCTTCAGAAGGCTCTGCGTTCGCTGGAGAGTAACCACAGCTCGTTCCGCTGGAAAGATCTTCCCGGAGATGCGGCGGAACTGCTGCGCGCCGCGGGGACCCCGCACGACGGCCGGCTGGTCACCTTGCAGCGAGCGCTGGCGGCCGGCGCGTCTGTGGCCGAGGTGGCGGACGCGACCAGCGTGGACCCGTGGTTCGTAGATCAAATTCAGAAGATCAATTCTCTGGCCGAACGAGCCGAGGCTCAACCCGTCCTCGACGCGGACTTCCTCTGCGAGCTGAAGGGCGCGGGCTTCTCCGACGCCCAGCTCGCCGAGTTGCGGGCCGGTTATGCGGGGCAGGGCACCGAGGCCGAACTGCGGGCGCGGCGGCACGAGCTCGGCGTGCGGCCGGTGTACCACACGGTCGACACGTGCGCGGCGGAGTTTGCGGCGCGCACTCCGTACCTGTATTCTACTTACGACGAGGAGACGGAGGTGCCCACCGGATCGCGTTCGAAAGTGATCATCCTGGGCAGCGGGCCGAACCGGATCGGGCAGGGGATCGAGTTCGACTACGCCTGCGTGCACGCGTCGTTCGCCTTGGCGGAGGCGGGCTACGAGACCGTGATGGTCAACTGCAACCCGGAGACGGTGTCCACCGACTACGACACGTCCGGGCGGCTGTACTTCGAGCCGCTCACGCTGGAGGACGTGCTCGAGGTGGTGCATGCCGAACAGCAAACCGGACCGGTGGCGGGCGTAATCGTGCAGCTCGGCGGGCAGACGCCGCTGGGCCTGGCGCGGGCACTTGAGGAAGCGGGGGTGCCGATCGCGGGCACCTCGCCGGAGGCGATCCACCTGGCCGAGGACCGGGGCGCGTTCGCCGGCGTGCTGGAAAAGGCGGGGCTGACCGCGCCCAGGTACGGGACCGCGCGGTCGGCGGACGAAGCGGCCGACATCGCGGCGGAGATCGGGTACCCGGTGCTGGTCCGGCCGTCCTATGTGCTGGGCGGGCGCGGGATGGAGATCGTGTACGACGTGGACGCGCTGCGCTCGTACGTGTCACGGGCGATCGCGCCGGGCTCCGCCGTATCGACCGGGCCGGTGCTGGTCGACCGCTTCCTCGATGACGCCATCGAGGTCGACGTCGACGCCCTCTACGACGGGACGGAGCTTTACCTGGGCGGCGTGATGGAGCACATCGAGGAAGCCGGGATCCACTCCGGCGACTCGGCGTGCGCGCTGCCCCCGATCACGCTGGGACACGGTGACGTCGACCGGATCCGGGCCGCCACCGAGGCGATCGCGGCGGGGGTCGGCGTGCGCGGACTGCTCAACGTGCAGTACGCGCTGGCCGCCGGCGTGCTGTACGTGCTGGAAGCGAACCCGCGGGCGTCGCGGACCGTGCCGTTCGTGTCCAAGGCGACCGGCGTGCCCTTGGCCAAGGCCGCCGCGCGGATCATGCTGGGCGCCGCGATCGCGGAGCTGCGCGCCGAGGGAATGCTGCGGCCGGGCACGGGCGACGGCGGACGGCTGCCGCTCGATGCCCCGGTGGCGGTGAAGGAGGCGGTGCTGCCGTTCGGCCGGTTCAGGGACGCCGTCGGGCGCGGGGTGGACACCGTGCTGGGGCCGGAGATGCGGTCCACCGGCGAGGTGATGGGCATCGACGCGAACTTCGGCACGGCTTACGCCAAGTCCCAGGCGGCGGTGTACGGGTCACTTCCGGTGAAGGGCAGGGTTTTCGTCTCGGTGGCGAACCGGGACAAGCGCTCGATGATCTTCCCGGTCAAGCGGCTCGCCGACCTGGGATTCGAGATCTGGGCGACCGAGGGAACCGCGGAGGTGCTGCGGCGGAACGGTGTTCGTGCCAAGATCGTGCGAAAGCACAGCGATGGCCCGGGCGCCGATGGCGAGCCGACCGTGGTTACGCGGATCCTGGAAGGCGAGGTGGACCTGATCGTGAACACGCCGTTCGGCAGTCCCGGCCAGGCTGGGCCGCGCCTCGACGGCTATGAGATCCGCACCGCCGCGGTGCGTCGCGGGGTGGTGTGCGTCACCACCGTGTCCGGGTTGTCCGCCGCCGTGCAGGGCATCGAGGCCACGATCCGCGGCGAGGTCGGCGTCCGGTCGCTCCAGGCACACGCAGCCGAACTCCACGCCGGTGGCTGACGCGTCCACCGCACCCGTGCAGGTGCGCGGGACCGTGCTCACCGTGCGCCGGGTCGACGCATACTACGCGCTGACCTTCGTCGCGCCGGCGATCGCCACCAGGTTCCGGCCCGGGCAGTTCGTCACCGTCGCGGTCGGCGGCTCCGCCAGCCCGCCCGCCGGCACCGCCGGCGCAGCCAGCATGACCGGGCCGGCCAGCTCGATGCTGGCCCGGCGGGCGTTCGCGGTGCATGACGTACGGCCCGACCACGGTGGCACCGTCGAGTTCGTCTTCGACGCGTCCGGGCCCGGCACGCGCTGGCTCGCCGGGCTGCGGGCCCGCGACGTGCTGGACGCCGTGGGGCCGCTGGGCCGGCCGTTCCCGGTGCCGCGCGACCCGACCAGCTGCCTGCTGCTCGGCGTCGGCTACGGGTCGGCGCCGCTGTTCTCCCTCGCCGCCCGGCTCCGTGAACGCGGCTGCACGCTGGACTTCATGCTGGGCGCGGCGAGCGCGGACCGGGTGTTCGGCGCGCTGACCGGGCGGCGCACCGGCAGGTCGCTGACCGTGCTGACCTCCGACGGTTCGCTCGGCTCGCGCGGGCCGGTGACGCTGATGCTGGAGCAGGTGATCCGCGAGGCGCGCACGGAGGTGATCTACGCATGTGCCCCAGCCGCCGTGCTGCGCGACGTGTCGCTGCTGGCGGCGCGCTACGAGATCCCGGTGCAGGCCGCGGTGGACGTGCCGATGGCGTGCGGCACCGGGGTGTGCATGGGCTGCGTGCTGCCGGTGACCGGTACCGACGGCGTCACCCGGATCGTCAGGTCGTGCGTGGACGGCCCGGTGTTCCGCGGCGACCTGGTGCGCTGGGACGACATCGGGACGATCCCGTTCGACGCGCTCGGCGCGCCCGGCTGGAAGCCGCGCGCACCCGCCAGCCCGGCCTCGCCCGCCGCCCCGCAGAACCGCCATGCGGGCTGAGGTGGTTAGCCGTGCCGGTTGACATGCGATCCCGGCTGGGCCACGTTGAGCTGCCCAACCCGGTGGTCGCCGCCGCGGGGTGCGCGGGCACCGGGCGGGAGCTGTCCCAGTTCCTCGACGTCGCGCGCATCGGGGCGCTCACCACCAAGTCGATCACGACCGAGCCGCGCACCGGGAACCCCACACCAAGGCTGGCGGAGACGCCCAGCGGGCTGCTCAACTCGGTCGGGCTCCAGGGGCCGGGCGTCGACGCGTTCCTGCAGCGTGATCTGCCCTGGCTGCTGACCCGTGGCGCGCACGTAATCGTCTCGATCGCGGGCGGCAGCGTCAGGGAGTACGCGGAACTGGCCAGCCGGCTGTCCGACGCCGCTGGCGTCACCGCGATCGAGGTCAACCTGGCCTGCCCCAACGCCGAAGACGCGGGTCACCTGTTCGCGCTGGACCCGGCCGCGGCCGGACACGTGATCGCCGCGGTGCGCGGCAACGCGCGCTACGACATCCCGGTGTACGCCAAGCTGTCCCCGGACGTGACCGATATCGTTCCGGTGGCCGCCGCGTGCGTGTCGGCGGGCGCGGACGGGCTGTGCCTGATCGGGACCTTGCTCGGCATGACGATCGATCCGATCCGGATGCGCCCGGCGCTGGCCGGCATGTACGGCGGCCTGTCCGGGCCGGCCATCCGCCCGGTCGCGGTGCGCTGCGTGTGGCAGGTCCACGAGGCGTTTCCCGACGTGCCGATCATCGGCACCGGCGGCGTGCAGACCGGCCGGGACGCACTTGAGTTCCTGCTTGCCGGGGCGGGGCTGGTGGGGATCGGGACGGAGATCTTTCATGATCCTTCGGCGTGCTCGCGCGTGCTGCGGGAACTGGAGGAAGAACTCGCCGCCATGGGCGTGGACCGCGTCACCGATATCGTGGCCCAGGCTCACGTACAGCGCCGCCTCGCCAGGAACCAAGCTGGCCACTGAAAGGGTCACGTAATGAGTGGCATACTGTGAAATGATGCTGACAACCAGTAGTGAAGGAGCGATCGTGAGCAAGCCGGCGCCAGTCGCCGTCGCGCTTGACGCGCCCGATCTGGAAACAGCCGCGCGGTGGGCGGCCCTCGTCACACCCCACGTGAGCACAGTGAAGATCGGACTCGAACTGTACCTGCGGTACGGGCCGGACGCGGTGGCCTCGGTCCGCGGAGCCAGCGGCGTGTCGGTGTTCCTCGACCTGAAGTTGCATGACATACCGGCGACCGTCGCGGGCGCGTCCAGGGCCGTGGCCCGGCTGCGGCCCGACTGGCTGACCGTGCATGCCTCCGGCGGCCGCGACGTGATCCGTGCCGCGGTGGAGGAGGCCGCGCCCACCACGATGGTCGCCGCGGTTACCGTGCTGACCTCGCTGAGCGACGACGCCCTCGACCAGGTTGGCATAGCCGGACCGGTGTCGGACGCCGTGCTGCGGCTGGCCACGCTATCGGTGGAAGCCGGCGCGCGCGGCCTGGTCTGCTCGCCGCGCGAGGTCACCGCCGTGCGCGCCGCGGTGGGCCCGGACGTGACGCTGATAACACCCGGCGTGCGGCCGGCCGGCAGCGCCAGTCACGACCAGGCCCGGGTGGCGACTCCCGAGGAGGCATTGCGGGCCGGTGCCGACCTGCTGGTCATCGGCCGCCCCATCACCGGCGCGCCCGACCCCGGCGCCGCCGCGGCGGCTATAGCCGCCTCCCTCCGCCGCGTGGCCGCCCGCACCTGACCCCGCGCCGCCCGTCGCCCGCGCCGCCGGGGCGCCGGGTCGGCCCGGCACCGGACACGTCGGACCTCCGCCCCGGCCACCCCGCTTGTGTGACTGCCGTGACGCAAACGACCCGAGTGACGCCAGCGGCAACTTAACATGTCGAAAAAGTGTCCAATGTTAGAAAGGGGTGCAGATCCGGCGCCTTTTCTGACAGAGAGCCCTTTTCTGACATCCAACCGAGCGGTCCGCCGGGTGCCGCGGCGCGGGCTTGCTCACGCAGAGTCGCGTCGCAGGTGGGGCGCCATGTGCCAGTGTGAAATGTCCGCTATGCGATGGGTGTGGGTGGCGGGTCGTCGCTGGGTGTGGCGACTGGGCCGAACTCCATGACATGGGGTTACGCAGGGCTTACTCTACGAGTACCATGTCACCATGCCAGACGTGCCCAAGGCATCCGATGATTCTGCTTGCGGGTCGAAAACGATCAAATGGAGCGTGGATCATGAATTGCCGCGGCGTGTGCAAAAATCGACAAGCGTATTGCGATGTCACTTAGCTCGATCTCGTCCTCAACGGAAGGCCATCCTCGCTGGAGACCAGCGACGGGGGCGGGACGCGACCGGTGCGGTTCGCGCCGGGCCCGGACAGGCGGCCAGGGCCACGCCCGGCAGCCGGCCGGCACAGCCCCGTCCAGAGTCCGCGTGCGCCCGGAAGAGGGCATGAAGAGTTCGGGAGAGCCGCATCCGGCAGCCAGCCGGCATCGGCCGCAAATCCGTACGAAATCCGCGACGCGCCGGGGTGCCGCCGTTCCGCGGATGCACGGATGGCTTAGGCTAGTGCCTTGAACTATTGCCACGGGGTATCGCCCGGTGAGACGTCTCTGCCGTCGCAGAGGCCCGCAGGGATTACGATAAGTAATGGATCTCATACGGAGAGTAATATATTTGAATTTGTGACGACGTAACCTGGCATTTGCGTTGCCGAAAGGGTAGTTGATTGGCTAGTTTCCCCTCCCGACAAACCTTTTTCCTACGAAACCCGAGGTGACCCCGAGTGGCTCTTCCTCCCCTCACTCCTGAAGAGCGTGCCGCAGCCCTTGAGAAGGCGGCCCGGGCACGCAAAGAACGCGCTGAGGTTAAGAATCGCCTCAAGCGCGGAGCCACGACCTTGTCCGATGTCATCAAGGAAGGCGGTACTGATGACGTCATCGGCAAGATGAAGGTCTCTGCCCTGCTCGAGTCCCTGCCGGGTGTCGGCAAGGTAAGGGCGAAGCAGATCATGGAAAGGCTTGGTATCGCGGAATCGCGGCGCGTTCGCGGGCTCGGTACCAACCAGCGGGCGGCTCTTGAGCAAGAGTTCGGTGCCGTCGATATCTGAACGTCATGCCTCAACGGGGGGACCTGCGGGGGATATCCCCACGGGTCAGCAGATCGTCCCCTCGGGCGAACATGGCACGACCGGGGCAGTTACCACGGCCCGGGCGCATTCGCGGCTGACCGTGCTCTCCGGACCCTCCGGGGTCGGGAAGAGCACGGTCGTCGCCGAACTCCGCCGTACTAGCCCGCAGATATGGCTTTCTGTATCGGTAACTACTCGCAAGCCGCGTCCCGGCGAAGTGAACGGGCGCGATTATTACTTCGTGGACGATCGCGAGTTTGACCGCCTGATCGCCGAGGGCGAGCTGCTGGAGTGGGCCTGCCCGCACGGCACCCACCGCTCCGGCACCCCGCGGCGGCCGGTCGAGACGCGGCTCGGCGACGGCGTCCCGTGCCTGCTGGAGATCGACCTGGCCGGAGCGCGGCAGGTCAAGCACGCCGCCCCGGACGCTCGCATGGTGTTCCTCGCCCCGCCGTCCTGGGACGAGCTAGTCCGCCGGCTGACCGGCCGGGGCACCGAGCCGCCCGACGTCATCGAGCGCAGGCTCGACACGGCGCGGGAAGAACTGGCCGCGGCCGGGGAGTTTGACATCACGCTGGTGAATACGTCCGTCACGGACGTGTGCCGCCAGCTGGTAGCCTTGATGGAGCAGTGATCTAGCCCCGGCGGGACAATCCCCCGGGTCGACCAGGGGGTCCGGGGACGGCTCCCCCCGGTTAAGGAAGGGCAAACGTGGCAGGGACTCAGGTCGCCGAAGGCATCATCAACCCGCCGATCGACGAGCTTCTTGGAGTCGTGGACAGCAAGTACCGGCTGGTCATCATGGCCGCGAAGCGCGCACGGCAGATCAACGCCTACTACTCTCAGCTGGGCGAGGGCCTGCTGGAGTATGTCGGACCGCTGGTGGACACGCGCAGCCAGGAGAAGCCGCTGTCCATCTCTCTTCGCGAGATCAAGGACCGGCTGCTCAACGTAGAGGCCATCGAGGGCTAGGCTCGACCCGACATGCCCGCGCGCGTCGTTCTCGGCGTCGGCGCGGGCATTGCCGCGTACAAGGCCTGTGAGCTGCTGCGGCTGCTGACCGAATCGGGACATCGGGTCCGGGTCATCCCGACTCCAGACGCACTGCGGTTTGTCGGCGAGGCCACCTGGGCGGCGCTGTCCGGCCAGTCCGTCGCCACCCAGCCGTGGACCGACGTGCCGAACGTGCCGCACGTCCGGCTGGGTCAGGAAGCCGATCTCGTCGTCGTCGCCCCGGCCACCGCGGACCTGCTGGCACGGGCCGCCGCGGGCATGGCGGGTGACCTGCTCACCGCGACGCTGCTGACCGCGCGGTGCCCGGTGCTGTACGCGCCGGCGATGCACACCGAGATGTGGCTGCACCCGGCCACCCAGGCGAACGTCGCACTGCTCCGTGCGCGTGGCGCGATCGTGCTCGACCCCGCCGTGGGCAGGCTGACCGGCAAGGACACCGGCCCCGGCCGGCTGCCCGAGCCGCCGGAGATCTTCGCCGCCGCGACCGGCCTGCTAGGACACGCGGATGACCTGGCGGGCCGCCGCGTGGTCGTGTCGGCCGGCGGTACGCGCGAGGAGATCGACCCGGTCCGGTTCATCGGCAACTGGTCGTCCGGGCGCCAGGGCTATGCGCTGGCGCGCACCGCCGCGGCGCGCGGCGCGGAGGTGACCTTGGTAGCCGCGAACGTGAGCCTGCCCGACCCGGCCGGGGTGAAGGTGGTCAGCGTGGTGTCCGCGCGGCAGCTGCTCGACGCGGTGACCGAGGCCGCGAGTTCCGCCGACATCGTCGTGATGGCCGCGGCGGTCGCCGACTACCGTCCGGAAACCCGGCACTCAGGCAAGCTCAAGAAGGACGCGGGTCCGCCCGAGCCGATCCGCCTCACCGAGAACCCCGACATCCTCGCCACGCTCGCGCGGAACAGGACGGCGACCGGCCATCCGGCCGTCCTCGTCGGGTTCGCGGCGGAGACCGATACATCTCCCGCGCAGGCAAAGGCTAAGCTTGTCCGCAAAGGGTGCGACCTGCTCGTCGTCAATCCCGTCGGCGATGGGCTTGGTTTCGGGACCGCGGACAACGAGGCAGTTGTCTACGGCGTGGACGGGTCGGCCACCGAAATCCCGCGCGGGTCAAAGGAAACGCTCGCGGACGCGGTGTGGGATCTAGTGGTAGCCGGCCAGACCTAAGGTCCATCACAACCGAAGGCGGATAAACTCACCGCAGCAGTTGGCCGGTCTATCAAGGGAGAAATCGACGTGGCGCGTCGCCTGTTTACGTCTGAGTCGGTGACGGAGGGCCATCCGGACAAGATGGCCGACCAGATCAGCGACGCCGTCCTGGATTCCATGATCAAGGATGACCCCGGCAGCCGGGTGGCCGTGGAAACCCTGATCACCACTGGCCAGGTGCACGTCGCCGGCGAGGTGACCACCCAGACTTATGTCGACATCCCCGGCATTATCCGGGAAAAGATCCTGGAGATCGGGTACGACTCGAGTGCCAAAGGCTATGACGGCGCGTCCTGTGGCGTTTCGGTCAGCATCGGGTCGCAGAGCCCGGACATCGCACAGGGCGTGAACGACGCTTTCGAGTACCGCGAGGGCGAGGGCGTCGACGACTTCGACCGGCAGGGGGCCGGCGACCAGGGCCTGATGTTCGGCTACGCCTGCCGGGAGACGCCGGAGCTGATGCCGCTGCCGATCATGCTGGCGCACAAACTCGCCCGCAAGCTGTCCGAAGTCCGCCGCTCCGGCACGGTGCCGTACCTGCGTCCCGACGGCAAGACCCAGGTGACCATCGAGTACGCCGGTGACACGCCGGTCCGGCTGGACACCGTGGTCGTGTCCAGCCAGCACGCGCCGGACATCAACCTGAAGGAACTGCTCACCCCGGACATCCGCGACTACGTGGTGGAGCCGGTGCTCGCCGAGGCGGGCCTTGACACCGACGGCTTCCGGCTCCTGGTCAACCCGACGGGCCGGTTCGAAATCGGCGGGCCGATGGGCGACGCCGGGCTCACCGGCCGCAAGATCATCATCGACACCTACGGCGGCATGGCGCGGCACGGCGGCGGGGCGTTCTCCGGCAAAGACCCGTCCAAGGTGGACCGCAGCGCCGCCTACGCGATGCGCTGGGTCGCCAAGAACGTGGTGGCTGCCGGCCTGGCCGACCGGTGCGAGGCTCAGGTCGCGTACGCGATCGGCAAGGCGACCCCGGTCGGCCTGTTCGTGGAGTGCTTCGGCACCGAGAAGGTTTCGGTGGAGCGGATCCAGGACGGCATCAGCCAGGTCTTCGACCTGCGGCCGCGCGCGATCATTGCCCAGCTCGACCTGCTCCGCCCGATCTACGCGCAGACCGCGGCGTACGGTCACTTCGGCCGCAACGAGCCGGACTTCTCCTGGGAGCGGACCGACCGCGCCGAAGCGCTGCGTACCGCGGTCGGCCTGTAACGGCCACCGCCGCGCTCTGGTAAACCGGGAGCGTGGCGACACAGAAACGACCTCGACGCGAGCAGACCGCGGCGGAGAAGCTGCCGGTCGCCCGCGTCGCGGTGGACATCTCGCTCGCCCACCTGGACCGGCCCTTCGACTACCTCGTCCCGGCCCGCTCCGACGATGACGCGCGCCCCGGCGTGCGCGTGCGCGTGCGCTTCGCCGGACAGCTCGTCGACGGCTACCTGCTGGACCGCGCGGAAACCAGCGAGCACGAGGGCAGGCTCGCCTACCTGGAGCGGGTCGTGTCGCCCGAGCCGGTACTGGCGCCGGAGATCGTCACGCTGGCCCGCGCCGTGGCCGACCGGTACGCCGGCACTCTCGCCGACGTGCTCCGCCTGGCGATCCCGCCCCGCCACGCGTCCGTGGAGAAGCAGTCCGCCGAGGCCCAGAGCCCGGCAAGGCCGGCGAGCGCGGCGAGGCCGGCGCCCGGCCCGTGGACCAGGTATCCGGCCGGCGAGGCCTTCCTCGACGCCGTCCGCGACGGCCGTCCGGTCCGCGCCGCCTGGTCCGCGCTGCCCGGCCCGCACTGGCCGGACGAGCTCGCCATCGCCGCCGCCAGCACGGCCGCGGCGGGCCGCGGCACGGTGATCGTCGTGCCGGATGCCCGTGACCTTGCCCGGGTCAGCGACGCACTGCATCGCAACGGCTTGCCGCACGTCAGCCTCGCCGCGGACCTCGGCCCCGCCGAGCGGTACCGCCGCTGGCTGGCGGTCCGCCGCGGCGCGGTCAGTATCGTCGCAGGCACCAGGGCCGCGATGTTCGCCCCGGTCGCCGACCTCGGCCTGGTCGTGTTGTGGGACGAGGGCGATGACCTGCACGCGGAGCCGCGCGCTCCGTATCCGAACGCCCGCGAGGTGCTGGCCCTGCGCGCACACCAGCAGCACGCCGCCGCCCTGATCGGCGGCTTCGCCCGGTCCGCCGAACTCACCCAGCTGGTGGCGAACGGCTGGGCCAGGCCGCTGACCCCCGGCTCAGCCATCCTTCGCCAGGTCGCGCCGCGGGTCGCCGCGGCCTGGGGTGCCGACGACGACGCGGAGCTGGCCAGGGACGCCGCCGCGCTCAGCGCCCGGCTGCCCAGCCTGGCACTGCGCACCGCCAGGGACGCGCTGCGCGGCGCCGGATCTGCCTGGGCCTCCGGCCGCGGCGGCCGCGGCGGCCGCGACGGCGCACCGCCGCCCGGCCCTGTCCTGGTGCAGGTGCCGCGCCGCGGCTACCTCGCCGCGTTCGCCTGCGACCGCTGCCGCGAGCCCGCCAGGTGCGCCGTCTGCCAGGGCCCGCTGGAAATCGGTGGCGCCCGCGAGGTACCGCGGTGCCGCTGGTGCGGCGCGCTCGCCACGGACTGGGCCTGCCCGCACTGCGGCGGCACCCGGGTCCGTGCGGTGGTCACCGGTGCCGCCCGTACCGCCGAGGAACTCGGCCGCGCCTTCCCTGGCTACCCGGTGCGCACCTCAGGTGGCCCGCACGTGCTCGCCACCGTGCCGGACGAGCCCGCACTGGTCATCGCGACCCCGGGCGCGGAGCCGGTCGCACCCGCCGGTTACGCCGGCGCGCTGCTCCTCGACGCCTGGGCGCTGCTCGGCCGCGCCAGCCTGCGCGCCGCGGAGGAGGCGCTGCGCCGCTGGCTGAACGCCGCGGCGCTGACCCGGCCCGCCGCGCCAGTGGTGGTCCTCGCCGAGACTGGGCTGCCGGTGGTGCAGGCGCTGATCCGTTGGGATCCGGTCTCATTTTCCGAACGAGAATCGGCTGAACGAGCCGAGCTCCGCTTTCCGCCAGCGGTGCGGATGGCGGCGGTCAGCGGTGATCCAGCCGCCCTGGGTGATTTCCTGCTGAGCGCCGGCCTTCCGGCAGACGCCGAGGTGCTGGGGCCGGTGACGGCCAGCGGCGAGGAGGAAACCGAGCGGGCCCTGATCCGGATCGAGCGTGCGCGTGGCGGCGCACTCGCCGAGGCGCTGCGCACCGCCCAGGCCCGCCGGAGTGCGCGGAAGGAAGGGGGCGGCATCCGCGTCCAGCTGGATCCTGCGGAGGTCGTCTGATCAATACACTGAGTACATGAGCATCAGGCCGATCCGGTTGTTCGGTGACCCGGTACTGCGGACACCAGCCGAGCCGGTCCGTGACTTCGACGTCGAGCTGCGGCGGCTGGTCAAGGACCTCACCGAGACCATGCTGGACGCCCCGGGCGTAGGCCTGGCCGCGCCGCAGATCGGTGTCGGCCTGCGGGTGTTCACATATCACGTGGAAGACAACGAGCCCGGGCACCTGATCAACCCGGTGCTCGACCTGTCCGAGGAGTCCGAGGAGGACGACGAGGGCTGCCTGTCGTTCCCCGGTCTGGTCTACCCGGTGGACCGCGCGTACGGCGTGGTCGCCAAGGGCTTCAACATGTACGGCGACCCGGTCACCATCGAGGGCACCGAACTGCTGGCTCGCTGCATTCAGCACGAGACCGACCACCTGGACGGCATCTTGTTCATCGACCGGATGGACGCCAAGCAGCGCAAGCAGGCCATGAAGGCGATCCGCGAGGCCGAGTGGTGGGGCGATCCGGTGCCGAACGTGAAGGTGTCCCCGCACAACACGTTCGGGAAGGCGCTGTAGCGGCCGATGCGCCTGGTTTTCGCGGGTACGCCGCAGACCGCCGTGCCGGCCCTCGAGGCACTGCTGGCGTCCCGGCACGAGGTCGTCGCGGTGGTGACCCGTCCTGACGCACCCGTCG
>Ga0207664_10000957_pt1 | contig 19468 bp, 13 predicted proteins | sample LARL83metaG_FD_184349 | JGI IMG/M metagenome (GOLD analysis project Ga0207664, IMG submission 184349) | Corn, switchgrass and miscanthus rhizosphere microbial communities from Kellogg Biological Station, Michigan, USA - LAR L8-3 metaG... | ecosystem: Host-associated > Plants > Roots >... | reverse complement strand
GCGACAGCACCTCGACGCCGCTCGCGCCGTATCCGCGCACGCCGCGCGCGCTCACGCTCAAGCCGATCTTGGCGGGCACAACGCCGGACTTCGAGCACGTCGCGTTCGAGTCGCTCGAGCCGCTGACAGCCGACACGCCGGCGCAGCCCGCGAGCTGCAACATGTCGCTTCCGTCGGTGCTGTGCCACACCGAGCTGTTCGAGTGGGACAACGGCACAGTGAGTCTCGCGGGACGTGTTCCTTCTCTTCCCGGCACCGAGTGCGACGACGTCGCCGGGCCCGCGTGCGTCCCCGCGGACGTGTCGATCGCGGGTCAGGGAACCGGCCTGAGTCGAAACGTCTTGAACAACCGGACGCCGCATGTGATCGGTCAGACGGCTGACGGCCATGTCCGGCTGTTCTTCACGCAGCCGACCGACGGCAGCAACGAGACGACCACGGACCTCGGCAACTCGCCGAACGTGAACCGTGGGTCCAGCGGCCGCATCTTCATGCGCGTCGACGGCCGGACGACGGTGCAGCTGAACGCGTCGGAGCGCACGGACTGCGCCGACCACAACCCCTGCTCCCACTCTCCTGAGCCGGACACGGTGGCGCCGGCACAGCTCCTCGACGCGTCCGCCGATGGGTCCCGTGTCTTCTTCACGACGACGGAGGCGCTCACGGACGACGCACCGCTCGACGGCGCCCGCAAGCTGTACATGTACGACACGACGAAGCCTGCGGGCACGGCGCTCAGCTTGCTGACGCCCACTGGCGGCGGCGCCGACGTCATGGCGACGGTCGGTGTCAGCGATGACGGGCACTATGTCTACTTCGTCGCCGGCGGCGAAGTGGTGAGTGGAGTGCCATCTCCACCAAGCGGAGCGGCCTTCTACCTCTGGCATGACGGGACCATCTCGTATGCGGGGGAGGCTCCCGAGGTTGCGACGACGGCCTTCAACGAGGACATCAGCCTGGGGATCAACTGGGGGCTTGCGATCAACCAGGCTCGGGTGACTCCAGACGGCCGACACCTGTTGTTCACCACGAGCAATGGTGAGGGGCTGCTGGCTCCGCCCTACGATCACGGGGCGTGCTCGAGCACGCTCGGCACCTCATGCCGAGAGCTGTACGTGTACACCGTCGATGGGTCGACGCCGACAGCACCGAATCTCGCATGTCCCTCGTGCAATCCGACGGGCGCGCCCGCGACGGCGATGGCGACGGACTCGGTCTGGACGAACGCCGGGGCAGCGACCACGACGTCGCACCTGAACCGCGCCATCTCGGACGACGGGTCGCGCGTGTTCTTTTCGACGGGAGAGGCACTGGTCCCGCAGGACGTCAACGGCAGACAGGACGCGTACGAGTGGACGGCCGACGGCACTCACGGGTGTCACAACGCCAATGCGTACAACCACGGCTGCCTCGCGCTGCTCTCGACCGGCGCGAGCACGTCCGACTCGTACTTCCTTGACGCGAGCGCAAGTGGCGGCGACGCGTTCTTCGTTACCCGCGACCGGCTCGTCGGCTGGGACGGCGACGACGCGTACGATCTCTACGACGCTCGCGTCGGCGGCGGCTTCCCCGAGCCGTCCACTCCGGTCGCGTGCTCGGGCGACACCTGCCAGGGCGACCTGGGCGGCTCGCCCAGTCTGCAGGCGGCGGCGACGACGCTCTTCCAGGGGGCGGGCAACCTGCCTGGGAAGCTGAGAGCGCGGGTCAGACCGAAGCCCAAGCCGAAGCCGTGCAGAAGAGGCTACGTGCGCAAGCGCGTGAGAGGCAAGGTGAAGTGCGTCAAGCAGAGAAAGGCGCGCAAGGCGAGCCACCGTGCGACGGTGCGCTCCACGCGGGCCCGCAACGCCCAGAGGAGGGCCTCGTGAGCACGTCCGCAAGCAGAACCACGACGACGCGCGCGGCGGGCAGGGCCCGCGTGCGCGTGCTGCTCACGCTGGCCGCGGCTGCCGTGTTCGCCGCAGTGCTGGCATCGCCGGCGCTCGCGGTCCAGCAGTGGCGGATCGACTCGCTGTCGAACACGCAGGTCGCCCAGGGCGACGAGATCACGTATCACGTCCAGGCGATGAACACGGGCGACGCCGACACGGACGGCAGCGAGATCGACGTGCTCGCCACGCTCGACCCGAGCATGACGGCAGTCAGCGCCACTATGCACATCCCATTCACGGGGGAAGATGTGGCGTGCACCGCAGGCGACGGCGTTTCGGCCGTCCTCGGCGCGACGAGCGTTAGATGCTCGACGAGCACGCAGATCCCGTCACCCGCGGACAGCGGCGGCATCGGCTACATGACGGTCGCGCTGACGGTGAGAGTGGACCCGCTCGCCGCGCTGGGCACGGCGATCAGCTCCTTCCAGGTCTCGGGCGGTGGCGCCGACACGGCGAGCACGGTCGACCCGACCCAGATCGTGCCGACCGGCAGCGCGCCGCCGTCGTTCGGCCTCGACGCGCTCGACGGACAAGTGACTGCGGACGCCGCCGGCGATCCGCTCACCCAGGCCGGCGGCCACCCGTACTCGGCGTCCGTTTCGTTTGACTTCAACACTGTCACGAACCCGATGCCGATGATTGGCGACGCGTGGCCGGTGGAGCCCGTCAAGGACGTCTTCACCGACCTGCCGGCTGGCTTCGTCGGCGATCCGACGGCGGCCGCCACCTGCACGACGCAGCAGCTGTCGAATGGGGGCGGCACGCAGGTGCTGTCGCTGTGTCCGCCGACCTCCCAGGTCGGCACAGCGCTGATCCGCCTCAACGGCGCGCCGACGATCGCCAGCCCGTTCGGGCCGGTGCCGGTCTATAACATGGCCCCGCCGCCGAACGTGCCGGCGCGCTTCGGCTTCGACGTGCTCGGGTCCGTCGTCGTGCTCGACGGGACCGTGCGCAGCGGCGGGGACTACGGCATCACGATCGCCTCGCGCAACATCCCGCAGGCGCTCGCGATCACAGGCACGACAGTGACGCTGTGGGGCGTGCCGTCGGATCCGAGCCATGACGCCGAACGTGCGTGCCCGGGTGTTCAGACGCCGGCGCTCGGTGGCCCGTCGTGCAGAAGCGGCGCGCCCGCCGTTGCGTTCCTGCGCAACCCCACGTCCTGCTCTGACCCCGGCAGAGGCCTCACCACGACGGCGCGCATCGACTCCTGGACTAACCCGGGCACATTCGTGACCGACTCGTTCAGAAGCCACCTGCCGCCGGCGTATCCGCTGCCGCCGTCGCAGTGGGGCGCCGAGGCCGGGACGGACGGCTGCGGCAACGTGCCGTTCACGCCGACGCTCAGAGGCACGCCGGCGTCGACGAGAGCGGGGAGCCCGTCGGGCTTCAGCTTCGACCTCTCGCTGCCGCAGACCGACGACCCGAACCAGATCGGCGAGTCGGACCTCAGAACGGCGGTCGTGACACTGCCGGTGGGACTGAGCGTCTCGCCGTCGTCGGCGGACGGGCTTGCCGCCTGCTCGCCGGCCCAGATCGGCCTGCACGACCAGAGCGATCCGAGCTGTCCGCCCGCGTCGCAGATCGGCACGGCGACGATCAGAACGCCGTTGCTGAGAGATCCGCTGCAGGGGTCGGTGTACCTGGCCTCGCAGAACGACAACCCGTTCGGGACGCTGCTCGCGCTGTATCTGGTGGCGAGAGGGCCCGGCGTGGTCATCAAGCTCGCCGGCAGAGTCGACGCCGACCCGATCACGGGCCAGCTCACGGCGACCTTCGACGACAACCCGCAGCTCCCGTTCTCGGACCTCGACCTCGAGTTCAAGAGCGGGCCGCGGGCGCCGCTCGTCATGCCGACCGGCTGCGGGACGTACACGACGCAGGCGCAGCTGACCGGCTGGAACGGCAGAACCGTCGAGTCGGACAGCTCGTTCACAGTGGACGGCGACGGCAACGGCGGGGCGTGCCCTGGTCCGCGCTTCTCGCCCGGCTTCAACGCCGGCACGGCGGACCCGGTCGCCGGCAAGACGACGTCGTTCAACCTGCAGCTGACGCGCGGCGACTCCGATCAGCAGCTGCAGGCACTGACGGTCAACATGCCGGCGGGGCTGACGGGCAAGATCGCGAACACCGTGCTGTGCAGCGCGGCGGACGCGGCGAACGGGACGTGCCCGGACGGCACGAAGATCGGCGACGTCACCGTGGGTGCCGGCGCCGGGACGAACCCGTTCTACATTACGAACGGGCGCGCGTACATCACCGGTCCGTACAAGGGGGCGCCGTTCGGCCTCTCGATCGTGGTGCCGGCGGTGGCGGGCCCGTTCAACCTCGGCAACGTGGTCGTGCGCTCGGCGCTCTACGTCGACAAGCACAACGCGTCGCTGAGAGTCGTGAGCGATCCGCTTCCGACGATTCTCCAGGGCATCCCGCTCGACGTGCGCGACGTGCGCGTGAACGTCGACAAGCCGAACTTCATCGTCAACCCGACGAGCTGTGCGAAGACGGCGATCGGCGCGACGGTCCAGTCCACCGGCGGGATGTCGGCGAACGTGTCCTCCCCGTTCCAGGTCGGCGAGTGCGCCAGCCTCGGCTTCAAGCCGAAGATGGTGCTGTCCGTCGGCGGCAAGGGGCACACGAGCGCGGGCAAGGTCACGGCGCTCTCGACGAGAATCACGATGCCCGCGGGCGACGCGAACCTCAGATACGTGCGGGTCACGCTGCCCTCGACGCTGAACGCGCGCCTGACGGTCATCAACGACGCGTGCACCCGGGCGGAGTTCGAAACGGACATCGCCAAGTGCGCCCACGCGCAGGCGGGCACGGCCGTGGCGGTCACGCCGCTGCTGCGCGACCCGCTGCGCGGGAAGGTGTACTTCGTCAAGAACGGGCACCCGCTGCCGGACCTGTTCGTGGCGCTGCGCGGCCAGGTCGACTTCGACCTGATCGGGAAGATCTCGATCGTCTCGAGCAAGTACCTGCGCACGACGTTCGACAGCGCTCCCGACGTGCCGATCAGATCGTTCGCGCTGCGCCTCTTCGGCGACAGCAAGCACGGCTCGGTCGGCGCCGCCGCGAACCTCTGCTCGGCCGCGAGCAGAAAGCGGAAGGTGCAGCTGGACTACATCGGCCAGAACGGGCGGGTCAGCCAGATCGACCAGGCCCTCAAGGTCGGCGGCTGCCCGAAGCCGAAGAAGAGAGCGAGCAAGAAGAAGCACTGATCGCTCTTCGGCCTACGCTCGGGGGAGCCGACGGCGCGAGACCGCGGGCGGGTGCCTTCCAGGGCACCCGCCCCCGGGGCGCCGATCGGCGAGCACACGACTCGCAAGCGCTTGCCTGGGGGGTGCCCGGCGCGCGTGCGGGAGAGGGCCGGCGTCCATCAGGACGCCGGCCCTCTCCGTCTTTCAGCGCCCGAGGCCTCCAAGGCTCAGGGTGCCCGCAGGACACCACGAAAGCCGGGTTTCCAGCGGCTCCCCGATGGGCGCGGCTGGTTTCGAACCAGCGACCTCTCGCGTGTGAAGCGAGCGCTCTCCCACTGAGCTACGCGCCCTCGACGCGGCATTCTACGGCGATGCGGCGTGCCGTGGGGCGACCGTCGCCCGCGGATTGTCAGCGAATGTCCGGGGAGCGCGGTTGCGCCTTGACACCCGGACGCTCCGTCTTCTAGGGTCAGAAGGTCCGAAAATCGGTGCTCGGCGGCGCCGTCGGGGGGGAATCACGCTCTGCAGAGAGCCGGGGGTCGCGCCGCGCCGCACTTGGGTGCGACGGCCACGCGTTCGCGCCTCGGGATCTCCCCTGCCTGCGTGTCGTGCGCCACACCACCCACAAAGGGGGAGACAGGATGACGTGGTTCAAGCGCGTCGTCGCGATGATCGCGGCGACGGTCTGGTTGTGCCTTGCCGGCACGGCGAGTGCAGCATTCCCGAACTTCTCGGATTGTCCGAGAGGCTCGCCCGGCGTCGCGGCGTGCATCGACATCCAGAACGTCAGCGGCAACCTCAACATAAAGGGCTTCAACGTCCCGCTCGGCGAATCGCTCGAGATCCGCGGCGGCCTCAGCACTCCGGCGAACGGCTTGGTCTTCACGCCCCCGGCGGGCACGACGGGCTTCTTCGCGAGACCGGTTCAGATCCCCGGCGGCCTGCTCGGCATCGAATTCCCGATCCCCGGCAACTCGGTGACGGCCACCACCGAACTCGCCGGATCCCCATCCGAAATCCACATCAACACCATAAACCAGAGTATCAGAATACCGATCAGGGTGCAATTGACCAACTTCCTGCTCGGGATGGACTGCCACATCGGCACGAACAGGAACCCGGTCGTCCTCACGCTCGTGACCGAAACGACGAGCCCGCCGCCGCCCAACACGCCCATCTCCGGGCACGTCGGCACGCCGAGCTTCAACGAATCGACCGGCGTCCTGACGTTCACGGGCAACCTCAACGTCGAAAACTCGTTCGCGGTCCCGGCCGCGACCGAATGCGGTTTCGGCCTCGGCCTCATCAACCTGCTCGTCGACACGAAGCTCAGGCTGCCGTCGGCCGCGGGCAACAACTCGATCGAAGTCGTCAACAACGTCGCGCTCACCGGCGCCTGATCGAACGCCGATGCAACCTCGGTGCGGCGTCGCCGCCGCACCGAGGCGTCCGCGGCGCGGAGCCCCTCCCCCGTCGCGCGAACGCCGACCGCCGGGTAGGATCGAACCGGCGTCACAGCTTCGGATCGGGGGAGAGAGCGACGTGCCGCACACGGGTGGCGAGGGGGCCTTCGCGCTGCGCGACCGGCTGGACCCGGCCGCCGCGACAGCGCCCCGCCGCATGCAAAGCCCGGGCGGGCTCGCCTGGCTCGCGACCTGGCCGACCGCCCTCGTGGGGATCCTCGCGATCGTCGTGCTCGGGCCGCCGCTCGGGCGCGCGCTGCTGTCGCCGCCGGCCGTCCGCTTCTGGTCCTCGGTCCAGGCCGAAGTCCGTCCCGAGCCGGTCGAGCAGGGGCGCTACCTCGTCGCGCTGGCCGTCCCGCTGCTGCTCGTCGCGCTCACGGCGGCGGGCGCCCGCATGCGGCCGCGTCCCGCCTCGCGCTGGAGCGACGCGCTCGTCGTGGCCGCCCAGCTCGCGCTCGTCGGCCTGGCCGTCGCGTGCCTAGCGAGGCAGGGCACCAGTGCCCTGTACATACCCGGCGAACCGAGCCCGGACCTGATCGCGTACTTCACGACGCGCACGCTGCTCGTCGCCGCCGTCGGGACGCTCGCGCTCGCGGCGGCGGTCCGCTCGGCGCGGCTGCGGCCGACGCTGCGGCGGCTGACGCGCACCACACGCGCGAGAAGCGCCGTCGCCGCGCTCGTGGCGCTCGCCGCGATCGTCGTGTGGCTGCTCCACGCGCTCTACACCGAAGGCACGGTCGCAGCGTCCTTCCACGACGTCTGGTACCACCTGCTCTTCACGTACGACGAAACGTACGCGGTGCTCGACGGCCGCTCGCCGCTCGTGAACTACGCGGCCCAGTACGGGTCGCTGCTCCCCTATGCGTTCGCGGCAGGGATGTCGGTGCTCGGCGAGTCGCTCGGCGTCTTCGTCGCGCTCGCGCTGCTCGCGACCGGGCTCGGGATGCTCGCGGTCTACGCGACGCTGCGCCGCGCCGCGCGCAGCGCGGCTCTCGGCCTGCTGCTGTTCCTGCCGGTGCTCGCGAGCAGCTTCTTCATCGTCGGCGGGACGCTGCGGGAGCGCTACACGTTCGCCGACTACTACGGCACCTTCCCGATGCGCTACGCGGGACCGTCGCTGCTCGTGTGGCTCGTCGCGCGCCACCTCGGCGGCGAGCGGCCGCGCAGGGCGGGGGTGCTGTTCCTCGCGGCGGGCCTGGTGCTGCTCAACAACGGCGACGCGGGCGCCGCGGCGCTCGGCGCGACCGCGGCGGCGCTTGCATGGGGCTCCGAGCGGCCGCTCACCCGTTCGACGCTCGCCCGCCTCGCACTGGCGGCGGCCGCCGGCCTGCTCGCCGCCTTCGCGCTCGTGGCGGCGCTGACGCTGCTGCGCGCCGGCGCGCTGCCGCACGTCGGGCTGCTGTTCCGCTTCTCGTCGGTGTTCGCGCGGGCGGGCTTCGCGATGGTGCCGATGCCGGCGCTCGGGCTCCACACGATCGTCTACGTGACGTTCGTCGCCGCGCTCGGCGTCGCGACGGTGCAGCGACGGCGCGGCGGCGACCGCCTGCTCGCCGGGCTGCTGGCGTGGAGCGGCGTCTTCGGGCTCGGCGCCGGGGCCTACTTCGTCGGCCGCTCCACGCCCGACGATCTGATCGCAGTGTTCTTCCCCTGGTCGCTCGCGCTCGCGCTGCTGACCGTTCCCGCGATCGGCGCGCTCCGCGAACGCGCCTGGCGGCAGCAGGCGGTCGGCGCGCTCGCGTGCGTGTTCGCGTTCCTCGTGCTGGCGTGCTCGCTGGCGCAGACGCCGACTCCGTGGGAACAGCTCAGGCGCCTGAGCGCGCAGAGCTCGCGCCACTTCACGCTGCCGCAGGTCGAACGCTTCGTCGCACAGCACACCCGTCGCGGGGAGCGGGTCGCGATCCTCGGCCCGCTCGGCCACCGGATCGCCGCCCGGCTCGGGATCGTCAACGTCTCGCCGTATGCCAACAGCCTCGCGATGCCGGAGGTCGAACAGCTCGACGAGACGGTCGCCGTGCTGCGAAGATCCGGCGGCGGCAAGCTGTTTCTGAACGCGCCCGACACGACGCCCGAGATGCAGCAGGAGCTCGAGGCCGACGGCTTCGCGTTCGAGACCGAAGACCCACGCGGGCCGACGGTGCTGTGGGAGGACCGCGCCCGTAGGTAGCCGCCCCCGGGCCCGCCCCGCCGCTACGCCCCGCCGCCCACCAACCGCACCGCCGCGATCGCCGTGTCGTCGCGCTGCGGCCCGCGGCGGAACGCCTCCAGCTCGGCCGCGAGTCGGGTGACGAGCGCGTCGGGCTCCTCGCTCGCGGCCGTCTCCAGCGTCGCGCACAGGCGCGTGAAGCCGAAGCGGTCGTGCTCGCCGACCGTGTCGAGCACGCCGTCGGTGTAGAGCACGAGCGCGTCGCCGACGTGCAGCGCGACCTCGGTGCAGTCCCAGCTGCCGTCGTCGAACGCGCCCGCCATCGGGCCGACGCCGCCGAGCTCCCGCACCTCGCCTGCGCGCACGAGCAGCGGCCGCGGGTGGCCGCAGTTCGCGAGCGTCACGCTCGCGGCGCCGTTCGCGCCTCCGGTGCGGACGTGCGCGCAGACGGTCGTGCAGAGGGAGAGCTGCGGCAGCTCGCGCAGCGTCGCGTTGAGCTGGTGGGCCGCGCGCGCCGGGTCGCGCGTGAGCTGGCTGGTGCTGCGCAGCGTCCAGCGCGCGAGCGCGGTCAGCGCGGCCGCCTCGGCGCCGTGGCCGGCGACGTCGCCGATCACGAGCATCCAGCCGTCCGCCGTCGCGAACGCGTCGTAGAAGTCGCCGCCGACCTCGTTGAGCGCCCCGGCGGCGGTGTAGTGCGTCCCGATCTCGAAGCCGGGCGGCGCGAGCAGCTCCGGCGGGCGCAGCCCGCGCTGCAGCGTCGCCGCGATCGCCGCGCGCTCGGTGTAGGCGCGCGCGTGCAGGACGGCCGTGCCGGCGCGCCGGCCGAGCTCGCCGGCCAGCTCGACGTCGGCGGCGTCGAACGGCCGGCCGGACGTCGAGCGCGCGAGGATCAGCGTCCCCAGCGTCTCGCCGCCGGCCGCGAGCGGCACGACGATCACCGACGCCATGCCCAGCTCGCGCAGCATCCGGAAGTGCTCCTCGTCCTGCGCGTAGGCGCGCAGATCCTCGTCGTCGATCGCGAAGCGGACGAAGCTCTGAGCGCCCTGCATGACCGTCGCGATCCCCTCGGTGCGGTCGAGCGGCACCGGATACCGCGCGCGCATCCGTCTCGCCAGCGCCACCTTGGCGGGGTCGCTGTGCGCGATCGCGACGAGCTGGGCGTACCCGCCGGGACCGGGGAGGTCGACCCCGCACCAGTCGGCGAACGTCGGCACCGCGACCTCGGCGATCCGCTGCAACGTCGCCTCGTAGTCGAAGGAGGCGGCGAGCGCCTCGCTCGCCGCCGCCAGCAGCCGCTGCCCCAGCTCCGCGCGCTTGGCCTCGGTGACGTCCTCGATCACGTTCACGACGCGCACGACGTTGCCGTGCTCGTCGCGGATCGCCGTCGTCTTGTTCAGCAGCCAGCGCTCCTCGCCGGTCGCCTTCACGACGTTGCGCACGAGCATCGGCTCGACGTCGCGCTCGCCGGCGCGCACGCGCGGGCCCGGCAGCCGCTCGATCGAGACGGGCACGCCGTCCTCGTCGTAGACGTCGAAGCGGTCCATCATGTCGGCGGGGGACGACTCGATCAGCTCCTCGGCGCTGCTGAGCCGCAGCAGCCGGACCGCCGCCTCGTTCGCGTAGATCGTGCGGCCGCCCTGCTCGGTGACCGTGACCGCCTCGGCGAGCTCCTCGAGCACCGTGTGCAGCAGCTGCCCCGCGAGCGCGCCGTCGAGCGACGGGCGCCCCGCGTCGGCCGCGGGCGCTCCGACGTCGACGCCGACGGCGGACGCGACGCGGTCCAGCTCGAACCACACGCCCGCATGCGGGTCGGCGCCCCAGCGGCTCGCGAGCGAGGCGACGAGGTTGAGGCCGTAGCCGCCCTGGGCGCCCGCGGGCGCGCGCCGCAGCGGACGCTGCGCGCCCGCGTCGTGGACCTCGAAGCGCGCGCGGCGCTCGCCCACGTCGAGCACCAGCTCGACCTGCTCGCCGGCGCCGTGGCGGACCGCGTTCGTCACCAGCTCGGAGACGAGCAGGCGCGCGACCTCGCGCTGCTCGTCGCTCAGCGCGTCGGCGCCGGCGTCGACCGCGCGCCGTGCGAGCGCCACCGCGCTTGCGTCGCGCGGCAGCGTGCGGCGTTGCACGGGTGTCAGCCGGCTCATCCCCCGGCCGCGTCGTGATACGGGAGGCGGTCGATCACCTGCGCGGCTTCGAGCACCCGCTGCACGCGCTCGGAGCCGCGCGTGACGCGGAAGCTCCAGCCGGCCTCGCGCGCGTCCTCGCAGGCGGTCAGGACAAGCCGGATCCCGGTCGAGTCCATGAACGTCAGCTCGTCGAGGTCGAGCACGACCGGCGCACGCGCGTCGCGCAGCTCGCCGAGCCGCTGCTGCACCTGCGCGACGGTGCCGTAGTCGAGCTCGCCGGTGAGCGCGATCACGGTGGCCCCGTCCTCGCGCAGCTCGCGCATCTCGAACAGCTCCGCCGCGTCGAAGTCGTCCATTCCCCTCCGGTCCCTCCTCGTCGCTGGCTGCCGGAGGAGCCTACTCGCTTGCGGGTCGGACGAGCCCCGGCCCTTCGGCGGGAAGGAGACCGAAGGGCCGGGGCGGCGATCCGCGATCGAGCAGCTCGATCATCTGGGGGTGTCGGCTCGCCGCGCGGGAGGCTTCCCGCTTCGCGGGACCCCAAACAGAAATCCGGCGTCGCGATCACGGCGCCTGCGCTCCCGCCGGCGCTACTCGCCGCGGCCAAGTCTGCGCTCGCGCGGGACCGCTCCCGTTCCGTACAGGGCCAGCGCGACCGCGGCCACGAGGAGCAGCAGGACGATGAGCAGCAGGATCGCGACATCACCGTTCATATGACGGGCAGATACCCGAGCCGCGACAGGGCAAACGGGCGTTCGTCAGTCGCCGCGCGCCTCGGCGATCGCCGCCAGCTCGGCGATCGTCGGGCGGTACATGACGTCGCCGGGGTCGATCGCGATCCCGGCCTCGCGCGCGCGGCTCGCGAGCGCGATCCCGTCGACGAGCTTGCCGCCGGCCGCGAAGAAGTTGTCGTGCGCGCCCGCGCGTCGCACGCCGAGCACCTGCTCCCACAGCCCCGCGAGCCTGCGCTCCGTTGCGCTCTCCGGCGCAGCCGCGGACTCGGCCGCGAGCGCCGCGACGACCGCCGGCGCGGCGGCGAGCGCGTCGCGGTCGGGCAGGCCGTCGGGGCGCAGCGGGATCGCGTCGAGCGCCACGTAGAGCGCCGGCAGGATCCAGTCGGCCATCGTGCGCTGCAGCCACTCGTCGAGCTCGGCGCGCGCGGGCGGCTCGGCGCGGCGCGCGACGACGCATGCGACGAGCGCCTCGCGCGCGGGCTCCCAGCAGGCCGCCGCCGCCTGCACGCCGGGGTGCGCTGCGAGCGCCGCGTCGAGGTCGCAGAGGATCGGCCGCAGCCGCACGCCGCGCCAGCGCAGCTCGTCCCGCATCCGTCCGGCCAGCTCGAGCGCGCCGTCGGCGCGGCGGCGCGCGAGGTCGCCGGTGCGGATCGGGCCGGCGCCGTCGTCCAGCTCCAGCTCCCCGAGCACGCCGGCCGGCGCCACGTTGCCGTGGCGGTCGAGCACGCGCGCGCGCAGCCCGGCCGCCTCGCCGACGAGCGGCGCGTCGGCGCTCGTCGATCCCGCGGCGCCGTGCTCGGCCAGCACGAGCCCGCCGGCCTCGGTCACGCCGTAGGCGCGCTGAAGCGCGACCGCCCTGCGGGCGCGCGCCTCCGCCGGCGCCGCCAGCGGCCCGGCGCCCTGCGCGCACAGCAGCCGCAGCGCCGGCGGCAGCGGACGCGCGAGCGCCGCGCTCGCGAGCCACGGGTCCATCGCGGCGACGGTCGCGCCGGTCGCCTCCAGCCAGCCGCTCGGGGAGCTCGCGCCGCGCCCCTGCGGCGCGCGCTCCGGGCCGACGACGGTCGCGCCGGCGGCGAGCGCCGCCCACGGCGCCAGCGCCCACGACCACGCGCCGGCGCCGGGCACGTGCGCGACGCGGTCGGCCGGCGTCAGGCGCTGCGCCTCGCGCGCCCGCAGCGCCGCGCGCGCGAGCGTCGCGTGCGTCAACTGCACCCAGCGCGGCCGGCCGCCGACGCCGGCGGTGCGCACGACGAGCGCGACCGCGGCGGGATCGGCCTGCGCTTCGTCATCGGCGGCGGCGCCGATCGCCGCCAGCGCCTGCGCGTCGAGCGTCGTCGCGAGCGGCGGCGGCGGATCCGCGTCCGCGCCGCCGGGATCGCGCAGCGGCGCCGCGGCGGCGCCGGCCCGCCACGCGCCGAGCAGCCCGACGAGCAGCTCGCCGCCCGGCGCCAGCTCCAGCCCGACGACCTCGCCGGCGCGCACGCCGCGCTCGCGCAGCGCGCGCGCGACGCCGACGGCGCGCGCCTCCAGCGCGGCGTACGTCAGCGGCTCGGCGCCGCCACCGGGATCGAACGCGACCGCCGCGGGCGCGCGCGCCGCGCTCGCCGCGACGAGCCCGTGCAGCCCGTCCGCCGCGAGCGCGCCGTCCGCGCCGCGCGCGCGGCCGCAGAGCTGCTCGCGCTCGGCGGCCGTCAGCAGCTCGATCCCGCTGCCGACGCGGCGGTCCGGGTCCTCGGCGACCTGCTCGAGCAGCCGCTCGTAGTGGCGCAGCAGCTCGCCGAGCGCGCGCGCGTCGAGCGTCGGCGCGCCCGAGCTGAGCTGGGCGGTCGTGCGCCCGTCGGAGCGCTCGGTCACGACGAGCACGAGACGGCCGGCCTCGCCGTCCTCGCGATACGGCCTCGCGCTCACGCCGCTCAGCTCCAGCGGCTGCTCGGTCGTCGGATCCCACAGGCGGAAGAGCGCGGAGAAGCCCGTCAGGCCGCGCATGCCGGCGACCTCGCGCAGCATGTTGTCCTCCGGCGCATGCGAGGCGTGCCGAAAGGCGCCGAGCGAGGCCTCGCGCGTGCGCCGCAGCAGCTCGCGGAAGGTCGGGTCGTCCTCGAGCGTCACGCGCACCGGCAGCACCATCGAGAAGAAGCCGACGATCTGCTCGCGCTCCACGCGCGCGCGATTCGCCGCGGGCGCCTTGACGAGCAGGTCCTGCTCGCCGCTCCAACGGTGCAGCAGCGCGTAGAGCGCCGCGAGGTGCAGCATGAACGAGGTCGCCGCCTCCTCCTGCGCGAGCACGCGCAGCCGGGCGACGAGCCCCTCGCTCAGCTGGATGCCTCTGCGCGCGTAGGCGCCTCCCTCGGAGGCGTGCGCGACGAGCCGCTCGTGCGGCAGCGGCAGCGACAGCGGCGCGCCGTCGAGCGTCCTGCGCCAGTGCGCCGCGCCCGCGCCGCCCGGGTCGGGCGCGAGGTCGGGTCCCTGCGCGCGCACGACGTCGCGGTACCGCGGCGCCGGCGCCGCGAGCGGCGACGGCACGCCCGCGAGCTCGGCGTCGTAGAGCTGGCCCAGCTCGCGCACGAGCAGGTCGTAGGCCTGCCCGTCGCAGGCGATCTCGTGCAGCACGAAGACGAGCACCCACGCGCTTCTGGCGCTGCGGATCAGGCGCACGCGCAGCGGCGGCTCGCGCGTGTAGTCGAACGGCTCTTCGCAGATCGCGTCGACGTGCGCGCGCAGCTCCTCCTCGCGCATCCGCCTGCCGGCGCCGATCACCTCGATCCGCACGGGCTCCGGCGGGTGCACGCGCGCGCGCGGGCGGTGGTGCTCGACCGGGTAGCTGGTGCGCAGCGTCTCGTGGCGCTCGACGAGCGCGCTGAAGGCGCGCTCGAGCGCGCCGACGTCGAGCGTGCCCTGGAGCGAGAAGATCTGGCCGACGTGCGGGCGGACCTCCGGGTTGTAGCGCTGCACCGACCAGGCGGAGGCCTGCAGGTGCGAGAGCGCGTGCTCGGAGGCGCCGTCGCCGTGCTGCCCCGTCCGCTCGCCGCGCCGGCCGCGCAGCAGCCCGCGCAGGCCGCGCGGACGGCCGCCGTTGCGCTGCTCCGCCGCCGGCGTCGCCGCGTCGACGCCGGCGGCGGCCCGCACCTGCTCGGCGTAGGCGCCGAGCGTCGGCGCCTCGAACAGCGCGTCGAGCGCCACCTCGACGCCGAGCACGTCGGCCACGCGCGCGGTGATCTGCGTTGCGAGCAGGGAGTTCCCCCCGAGCGCGAAGAAGTCGTCCTCGACGTCGAGCTCGTCGACCCCGAGCACGTCGGCCCAGATGGCGCGCAGCGCGGGGTCGACGGCCGCGGAGCCTGCTCCCACTGCGTGTTCCCCCATAGGCGTCGCCGCCGACCGTGCGCGCTCAGCCTACCAGCGGCCGGTGGATCGATCGACCGGACGCGGGCTGGCTATCGCGCCGCAGCCAGCGGCTTCGTCAGGAACGTCGCCTCCAGCGGCGCACCGCTGCGCGCGTCCGTCACGAGCGGGGTGCCCGGCTCGGTCAGCGCCAGCAGGATCGCGCCCGGCGAGCGCTCCGGCGGCCACGCCGCCGGGTCGAGCCCGGCGAAGCGCGCAAGCAGCCCCAGCAGCAGCGGGTCGAGCGCGACCCAGCCGTCCGGCGTGCCGACCTCGGCCCAGTTGTGCGGCGTCGAGTAGGGCGGCGCGAGCAGCAGCCCGTGCGCGAGCCGCGCCTCGACGCCGAGCGCCGGCGCCGCCTCGACGAGCAGCCCGGCCGTCGAGCGGCAGTTCGCCAGGCGCGTGCGCCGCACGAAGTCGAGATCGGCCTCCAGCGGCGGGCGCAGCCAGCAGAAGTCGTAAGCGGCGAGGTCGCCGAGCAGCTCGCGCAGCGCCCCCGCGGTCGCCGCGTCCAGCTCGTGCGGCCGCCCGCGCATCGTCGTCTCGAACGCGAGCGCCGAGGCGCCGCGCGCGCCGGTCTGCGCGCGGACGCGTGCGCCGCCGGGCGCGAGCAGCTCGATCTCGGTCCCCGGCTCGGCGTAGACGGTGCAGCGGACCTGCACCGGCACCTCGTCCTGCGCGGAGAAGGCGGTCAGCGCGCCGGCCCAGCGGTTCAGCACGCCCTGATAGATGCGCGCGCAGCCGAGCCGCAGCCCGAGGTACTGCAGGTCGGTCGCCCACAGCAGCGGCCCGTCGCCGGCGGGCCCCGCCGCGTGCGGCAGCCCGCGCGCGACCAGCTCCTGCACGGCGGCGGCGTCGAAGCCGAACTCGCGCTCCGCCTGCTCGCGTGCGACGGCGAAGTCGCGCGCCTGCTCCGGGATCGCGCGCAGCGCCGCGATCCAGTCGTCCAGCTCGTTCGCGCTCCCCATGCCGATCCCCCTTCGGCGTCCCGTCTATCTATGCCCGCAGGCGATGTAGGAGTCGGTGCTCACCCCGCCGCCGCCGCGGAAGCTGAACACCCCGCGGACCGGGACGAGCGCGCCCGGCGGGCACGCGAGCGCCTCGATGAAGCCATAGCGGTGGCCGTTGCGCACCACGCTCGCCCCGGTCGTCACCTTGAAGTCGAGCAGCGAGGCGAAGATGCCCGAGGCGATCTCCTGCAGGTCCTGGGGGACGGGCAGCGTCAGCCGGTAGCCCCATCTGCCCCCGTGCAGCGCCGCGAACGGGGCGACGATCATGCCGGCGATCAGGACCGGGTTCTCGCCATGCAGCCAGAAGACGATGCTGCGCCCGCCCCTGCCGTTGTAGAGGTCGACCTTCAGGTGCTCGATCACGCCTGAGAACTGCGGCGAGGTGCCGAGCGCGACGCCGCCGCCGAGGCGCGAGCCGCGCGGGCAGGCGATCGGCGCGCCGCGGAAGCGCTGCAGGCGCCGCGGGTCGCAGCTCGGGAACAGCGCGCCGTTGACGCGCGGACCGTGCGGGAAGTAGATGACGGCCTTGGCGATCGTCGCCGGCAGCTCGCCCGCGACGTCGGTCGCGAAGCGCGTGTCGAGCGTGAGGTCGAGCGCGCGCGGCGTGAGCGTGAAGACGCTGATCGGCGGCGTGGCGGTGCCCGTGATCGTCACGAGCGTTCTCGCGCTCGCGCTCGCGGGCGCGGCGAGCGTCGCGAGCAGCGCGAGGGCGGCGCCGAGCAGCGGTCGCGGGAGGCGCATGGTCCGACCCTACCCGCATGCGGTGCGACGGGCGCGCGGTTCGCGGGCACGCCACCGCGTCCGCTAAGGTCGCGCGCATGCAGCAGCGCGAGGAGCGCGTCGTGCTCGAGACGGGCCGCTACCGCTTCACCGGCACGGTGCGCCTGCCGGCGACCGGGTACGGCAGCCGTCTGACCGACCACCTGAACGCCGGCGAGCGCGAGTTCGTCGCGCTGACCGACGTCGAGGTCGCCTCGCTCGACGATCCCGCGCGCCCGCACGAACGGCACGGCTATCTCGCGCTCGGCCGCCGCCACATCGTCTTCGCGACAGGCGCGTCCGACGACGCCTGAGCGGGGTATCGTAGGCGCCATGGCGAGCTACCCCCGGCGCGCTGACCTGGCGGGCATGAAGCGCTCCGACGTGCTGCGCGCCTCCCCGCGGATGTTCGAGTCGAATCTGCTCGACAAGCTCTCGCGCGTGCACTGGAGCGTGCCGCTGTTCATCTTCGTGCCGGCGATCGCGATCGCGTTCGGCACGGCGCTCGGGCGGATGGGGCTCGCCGAGGCGCTGCTGCTGGCGCTCGGCGGCTACGTCTTCTGGACGCTGACCGAGTACTGGCTGCACCGCATCGTCTTCCACTTCGAGCCAGATCACGGGATCGGCGCGCGGATGCACTGGATCATCCACGGCGTCCACCACGACCACCCGAACGACCCGCTGCGGCTCGTGATGCCGCCGTCGGTGAGCATCCCGCTCGCGGCGCTCTTCTACGGGCTGTTCGTGCTCGCGCTCGGCCCGACCGACGCGCTGCCGTTCGCGGCGGGCTTCTGGGCCGGCTACCTCGCCTACGACATGCTGCACTACTACGTGCACCACCTGCCCGGCGGCAGACGCCCGAGCGCGTGGATCCCGCGCAAGCTGCACGAGCTGCACATGCGCCACCACTTCCAGGACGGCGACACCGGCTACGGCGTCAGCGCCCCGCTCTGGGACCACGTCTTCGGCACCGCGCCGCAGCGGCGGCGCGCGGGGAGCTGATCGCTCCGGCCGCGCCCGCTACGAGAGGTTGCCCAGCGCGCCGAGCGACGAGCTTCCTGGTTCCTCTCGTCGTCGCAGTGACCGCTACCGCCGGCTGCAAGCTCCTGCTGGAGCCGGCTGACCGGCGAGCGCGACGGCAGGCCGCGGCGGTGGCGCGCCGTCAGCTCAGACCGCGATGCGGCTGACGTCGTGGGTCGTCGGCTCGGGCACGGGGCGCCCGTTCGAGCGCAGCAGGTCGACGTGAGCCGCCACAGCCTCGCGCGCATTGCGCTCGACCTCGTCGCGATCGTCTCCGGCAGCCGTGCAGCCGGGAAGATCGGGGACGTACGCCCACCACCCGTCCTTGTTGCGCTCGTAGATCGCGAGGTACTCCGTCATCGCAGTTCCTTGATGCCGCTTGCGCGTCGTATCGAGTACCGGTCGCTACCTGCTTGCCGGGCGCGCCAGGAACGGTGACGATGTTCGGGTTGTCGGGGTGGACGTACTGCCGGTGGCTGCCGACCTCCGCTCGAGCGTCCAGCCGTGCGCGCGGAGGATCTTCTCGATCTCGCGGACGGTCTTTGGCACGCCGGCGAGCGTATAAGCGCGACCGGCCACGACGGCGAGCCGACCATGACCGGGGCGGAGGTGTGCCAGCGAACAGCCGAGGCGTCTCTCGGTCGTCAGTCACCTGCCGAGACTGTCGTTCGTCGCTATAGACTGGTTTTATGAGCAGCTGTTGGGAGTACGCGCTCTTACAGCTGACCTGTGATCCGGGCGAAAAGGGAATGCCCATGTACGGTTGGCTCGCTTTCGACGACGACACCGTATGGCAGGAGCTCGGGCAACTGGCCACCGTCATGCCAGTCATCGCGACGCTCGGGTCCGAGGGCTGGGAGCTCGTTGGGCCGCCCACGAGCCTGAACGCGGTGTTCACGTACAGAGCGTCCAACGACACATGGCACGATCGGGCATATTGGGTCCAACGCGAATTCTGGTTCAAGCGGGAGAAGACGCAGTGAACCTGCCGCCAGGACACATCCCCGGCTTTCACATCCCAGGAACGCTCGTTCCCATCGGAGCAGCAGTCGCCCAGGAAGCTGCGGCCGCGCAGCAGCATCAGCAAGAGCAGGAGGTCGCCAAGCGGCGGGCGGCCCTGCTCCTCCTGTTGTCGCAGTGACCGTCACTGGCCGGCCAGTACGGAGAGGGAGGGATTCGAACCCTCGAACGAGGTCGACCCCCGTTACGCGATTTCCAGTCGCGCCCGTTCAACCGCTCCGGCACCTCTCCGTGCTTGCGCTGACGGCGCGCGAACAGGGTACAGGCCGCGGTCGGCGGCCGGTGCGACGGCCCGTTGGCCGGCGCTTTAACCTGGAACGGATAGGGTTTCGGTGAACACGTGCGTGCGCTCTTCTTCAACGAGGGCAACCTCGACACGCATGTCCTCGGGCACGGACAGCTCGACGCGGCGCTGCGCGCCGGGCTGGAGAGCGCTCAGGACGTGGAAGCCCGCTTCGCGGGGCTGACGGCGCTGAGCGGCCTGGCGCAGACGCTCAGCAGGCAGCGCGTGCGCCTGCTGCGCAAGCGCGACCTCGACCTGCTCGTGCTGCGCTGGCACCTCGTGCAGTCCGCGCGCGCGCGGCGCGCGCTCGCGCGCGAGCTGGCCGCCTGGCCCGCCGACGTCGTGCACCTCTACACGCCCGCGGTCGCGATGACGATGGCCGGCACGATGCGCTCCGTCCCGGTCGTGCTCTC
>Ga0207664_10000956_pt1 | contig 19483 bp, 18 predicted proteins | sample LARL83metaG_FD_184349 | JGI IMG/M metagenome (GOLD analysis project Ga0207664, IMG submission 184349) | Corn, switchgrass and miscanthus rhizosphere microbial communities from Kellogg Biological Station, Michigan, USA - LAR L8-3 metaG... | ecosystem: Host-associated > Plants > Roots >... | reverse complement strand
ATTGGTAATGACCGGCTTTTGGTCGAGCATAAGTTTGCGGATGAAGTCGGGGCCGAAGCGCCGATAAATCCCGCCCATGCCAGTGAGCGAGGAGCCGCCGCGCGGATCGGCCATTGAAATCTTGCCTGCCCATTTGGGATCCAGGAGATCGTGAGCATCGAACGAATCGCCGACGAGATTCTTGTTGTAGCGCGCCGAGGTCTGGTCCACAGCCACGAAGCCGAGAATGTAGCGTTTCTCCTTGTCGAGGAAGGTGCCGTCAAGACCGCCGTACCACTTGCTGTCGTCGAGAACCTCGGGCAGCACGAGAAGACCGCGCACGGACTGCATGTTGCCCGCCTGCTTGATCTGATATTCCTGAGCATCGTAGCCGCCGATGCGAAGATCCCACAGGAACTGGCCGACTTCGCGCTCCTTCATGAAGCGTGCCCAGAAATCGCGGCCCGAGGATGCCGTCATCCTTACCTTGATATCGGGAAAGGCGCCCTGGAAGCGCGCCAACTCGGCGCGCCAGACGCTCCCCGACGGGATCGACATTACCAATTGGCCTTCCTTGTTCGCCGCGTCGACGGTCTGTTTCCACTCCTGCTTCCAGTCGGCAGCTTGCGCCGGAGCATACAGCGGGCTCAGCAGCAGCCCAACGGCGAGGACGGCAAAGACGGTATGCTTGACGTTCATGGAAGCCTCTTAGCGTATTGTGGCTTGTAGCTATCGTCCGCCTTCACGGACCAGCTCGAGCACCTTGTACTGATAGGGGTCGATCTCCTCCGACTGGCCGTTGACGTAATCGTTCATTCGCGTGTGATCGAGAACGAGACCGGGCGCCCCGGGAGGAACGTCCTTGCGCCGGCTGTTCAATTGCACCCCCTTCATCAGATGAGTCTGGGTGTTCTTGGTCAAAAGCCAGTTGATGAACACCTTGGCGGCGTTGGGATGCGGCGCCTTGGTCGGCATCTGAATCCCACCGACGCCGTTCGACCATTGCAGACCGCCGCGCACGTCCTCCAGGAAGCTTACGTCGCCTCCCCGTTTCTCGTACTCGACCGTCGCCGCACTGGGCAATCCCCAGGCGATCGGATAGCGGCCGGCGATCAGCCAATCGAGCTGCTGGCGCGGCACCTTGGTGATGACGGGCTTCTGGTCGATCACCAGCTTGCGAATGAAGTCCGGGCCAAGCCGCTTGTAGAGCACCGACATTCCGGCGAGTGACGAGCCGATGCTGGGATCGGCCATCGCAATCTTGCCTCGCCACCTGGGATCGACAAGGTCGGTCGCCGTGAGTCCGGCTTCACCGATAAACTTCTTGTTGTAAAGTGCCGGATTCGTCTCCACGGCGACATAGGTGAGAACGAAACGTTTCTCCTTGTCGAGAAACATGCCATCGATACCGCCGTACCAGTTGGCGTCGTTGGCCACTTCGGGAAGGATCAGAAAATCCCGCACCGGTTCGAACTGGCCCTCGTTCTTCAACTTGTAGGCGACGTGATCGGTGCCGCCGGCGCGCAGGTCCCAGAGGTTCTGGCCGACTTCACGCTCCTTGACGAAACGCGGCCAGAAGTCGCGGCCGGAGAACGCCGTCATCTTCAGCTTGATGTCGGGGTAAGCCTTTTCGAACAGGGCAAGCTCGCCCCTCCAGACGCTGCCCGAAGGAATCGAGAGCACGAGTTCGCCTTCGGCCTTGGCCGCCGCGACGGTGCGGTCCCATTTCTGCTTCCAGTCCCCGGGCTGGGCGGAGGCGGGCGGGGCGGGGAACGACAGACCCAGCCCCAGGCCCAGCACGACGACGGCCAGCAGCGAGCGTGCGGCATTCATTGCGGAATCTCCCGATTTCTCCACAGGTGGCTCGGCGCTCAGGTGTGCTTGTAGGTGCAGAACGGGTGGTAATCCCCCATCTGGCACTGCGCTCCAGCCCGCTTGATCTGCGCTTCGAACGCGGCGTGGATGCGGCGATCCTCGTCCTCGAATTCGATCTGCGCGCCGCCCTTCTTGACGCTGGTGTAGGTCGATCCCTCGTCGTTGAGGCGGAAGAACTTGAAGCGCCAGTTGTTCCAGCGCAGCGCCAGGTAGCGCGCCCGGGTGGCGCCGCCGTTGAAGTGCTGATGGAACCACTGGTTCGGCGGCACGACGACGCTGCCGGGCTTCCAGTCGACGCGGCGCGGCTCCTCGCCCTCGGGCCACAGGGTCGAGTAGCCCTGGCCGCTCAGGATGATGACGTGCGCGCCCGGGCCGTGCTTGTGGCCCTTCTTGTAGGTGCCGACGGGAAACTCGGAGACGTGGGCGCACATGGTCTGGCCGGCGAGATCGAACTTCATGTTCGTGCTGCCCTTGCCGCGTTCGCTGTAGTCCGCGAGCTTCACGGTGAGGAGGTCGGGCACGAAATTGGTCGACATGAAGAAGCGGCCGAGAATCTCCTCCTCGCCGAAGTAGTTCTCCGCATTGGGGTCGAAGCGGTCGGTGAAGACGAAATCGCTGTCGAAGATGAAATCGAGGTTGTGGAACAGATTGATCATGAAGCAGCTGTTGGTCACTGCGAAATAGCGGGCGGGCTCGGTGCCGCTGCTGTTGAAGTGCTGGTAGCTGGCGTTGAGGGGGATGGCGAACAGGCTGCCCGGCCCCCATTCGAACGAGTGCTTCTTGCCGTCCCTCTGCCAGACCGTGGTCGCGCCGCGCCCCTTGGTGACGTAGACCATTTCCTCGTAGAGGTGCTTCTGGGCCTTGGTCTTGCCGCCGGGCGGAATCTCGCAGATGTAGGCGTCGTTGACGCCGCCGGTGCCGTCGAGCACGACGAACGATGCCGGCGCCCCCTTCAGGTCCCAGTACGCCAGCTCGACGGTGTTGATGTCCTCGACGAAGAAGCCCGTCACGAGGGGGATCTTCTGCGCCTGCTGCCAATGCTGGTAGGTGTCGTAGCGCTCCGGAATGTAATCCTTGGCCTTGGTATCGATGACGGTCGCCATTCTGCAGCTCCTCCAGACCCTGTGATTTATGCGACGGCTTGCTTTTCCGGATGGGTCAAGCCAATGCGTTCGTTGATGACGTCGAATTCGATCAGGCGGTTTGCCTTCGGATCGCGGACCACGCCCAGAGGATCGGCGCCCTTCTGCACGGCCGCGATCTGCTCCTTGAGGAGCCTGCGGTACATCGCGACCCCGCGATCGGCCGCCCCCAGGTTCTCCTGGGTGCGGTCGGCGATCGGGCCCTGCGATTCCCACGCCATCGCGTCCTGAACCAAAACCTGATCCAGGCGATATTCGCCGTTCTCGTCCCGCAGCGGAAACGGCGTGAACGGCGCAGTGTCGTCGGCCGGCGAGCGTTCCGTCTCCGACGGCTCGAAATAGACGACGAACACCTGCGTATGGGTGTCGTCGATCGGGATGCGGAATTGCAGGTTGTGGCGGATCCGGCCACTGGCTTTCGATTTCGAGACGTGGCGCAGCGTGTTCGGGAACAGCAGCGGATGCTGGTCGACCTCGGGCTTGCCGCCCGCCTTTCCGGGCGTCGTGCGTCGCTTCATGACTCCGTATTCGAATGGAATGAACTCGTGCTCCTCGCCGTACTGGTCGACCGTCTTGGCGAGATGGGCATAGGCGCCGTGCAGCCAGTAAAGGTGCGAGGGATCGACGGAGTTCTCCATCGCCTGCAGCCAACTGCACTGGAGGACGGATTGCACGTCGATCCAGCGCTTGCCCTTCTCCCAGGCGAGCACGTCCCAGCGCGGCAGGAGCGGCACCGGCTCGGGCCCGAAATAGGCGAACAGGAGCCCGCCGAGCTTCTCCACCGGATAGGCCTTCTGGCGAATCCTGTTCTTGAGCGGACTGTCCTTGGGCTCCGCCGGTGTCTCCAGGCATCGGCCCGCGCCGTCGAACTTCCAGCCGTGATAGGCGCAGCGGATTCCGTGCTCCTCGACGCGCCCGTATGCCAGCGACGCCCGGCGGTGCGGACAATTCCTGCCGATCAGCCCGTAGGCCCCGCTCTTGTCCTGGAACACGACCAGATCCTCGCCGAGGATGCGGACCGCCTTGACCGGCTTCTCGGCCGACAGCTCGCCCGCCGCCGCCACCGGCTGCCAGTAGCGGCGGAGAAGCTCGCCGCCGGGCGTGCCGGGGCCGACGCGGGTCAGCAGGTCGTTGTCTTCCTGGGTGAGCATGGCTTACCTCCGGCCGCGTCCGGCCTTGCTGGATGTCGAATGTTTCTTCGTCGGCTTGGAGCGAATCCTTGCAGCGCCCGGCGATGCCACCTGATGATGCAGGACGCGCAGACGCCCGTCCTTCGACGACGCCATCATCGCCAGGCAGACCTCGAGGGTGGCTTTGCCCCAGCGCCCATCGGGGAAGCATTCGCGCTTTTCGGCGATCGCCGACGACAGCTCGTCGAGTTCGGCCTCCCGGCCGCGGCCGCCGCGGCTCGGAATCTCCTCCCGTCCATCCTCGGTGTAGACATAGACTCCGTCCGGCGACTGGCGGATGACGCCATGCTCGCAGGCGACGATGGTGAGCCCGAAGAACGGCTGCTTGCGCTCGCCGGCAAATTCCTGGCGTTCGCTCGCGACAGCCGACTTCTTGTGCGGATCGGCGGCGCCGGTCAGTCGCGGCTTGCGGGGAAAGGCACGCTTGCCGGTCTGCGGATAGCCGCTCTCGCCGATGCCCCAGGTCAGCTCGGTGACGTCGAAGTAGCCATAGCCGCTCATCGTCATGGTCGCGGCGGCGCCGTTCTCGAACTCCAGCAGGGCGCTGAAATGGCCGTCGGTGTCGAAATTGCGATCGGCCCGGCCGGTGACGGCGCGGACGTTCTTCACAAGGCCGCCGCCGAGGAAACGGACGATATCGACCAGATGCGGCCCCTGGCGATAGACCAGGCCGCCGCCCTGCTTCGTGTCGAGCTCCGGCGCGAGCCGCGGGCGCTGCAGCCAGTCGTTGAAGTTGAGCGCCTGGATCTGCACCACCCGGCCGAGCCGGCCGCTGCGGACGATCTCTTCCATGGCGCGGATCGGTGCGCCATAAATCTTCGAGTGGCCTTGCAGGAACTTGACGCCGTTGTCCTCGGCCGCGCGAAGCATGCGATCGCACTCGGCCAGCGTCACCGCCATCGGCTTCTCGCAGATGACGTGCTTGCCATGGCGCGCGGCGGTGACGACATGCTCGGCATGCAGCGTGTTGGGCGTCGAAATCCAGACGGTGTTGATGGCATCCGATTTGCACATGGCCGCAACGCTGTCGAACGTCGGGCAACCGTAGCCGCGCGCGAACGCGTCGCGGACGTCGGCGCGGACGTCGGCTCCGCCGGCCAGTACGTAGGGCGAATCAGCACGCCGGAAGGCCGGCAGCACCTGGGTCGCGGCCACGCCAAGGCCGGCGATCCCGACCCGGAGCTGGAAGGGCGCCTTCGCGGCGCGGCCCTGGATGGCCGTTCCGCGCGCGCCGCGCGCCTGGATGACGTCGTCCTTCAATTCATGCCTCCGCCTTCGCATTCTTGAGGCGCTGATTGCGGAATTCCTGCTGCTGCGTCGACAGGGCGATCATGATGCGCGTGTTGATCGCCGGGTCGCGGATCACGCCGAGCGGATCCTTGCCCTGCTGGACGGCGGCGATCTGCTCCTTGAGCAGGCGGCGGTAGAGCGCGATGCCGCGATCGGACGCGCCGAGCATCTCACGGCCGCGATTGGCGATCGCACCCTGCGTTTCCCACGCCATCGCATCCTGGGAACCGAACGTCGTCAGGTGATATTCGCCGCTGTCGTCGACGAACGGCTTGACGTACTCGACCGGGACTTCGTTCTGCTTGATCTCCTCGCCGTTCTCCGATTCGGTGAACTGGCAACGGAAGATCTGCGTGTGGGTATCGTCCACCGGCACGCGGAAATGCATCATGATGTGCGGATGCGGCGGCAGCAGAAGCATGGTCGGGAAGATGACCGGATGGCCTTCGTTGCTGTCGATTTCGACGTCGCCGAAGACACGCTTCTTGATGACCCCGCCCCAGTCGGCTTCCTTGCGGACGACGAAGTCGATCGCCTCGATCTTGCGGTAGTGGAACGAGGCCTCTTCGCTGCCGCGGGCATTCATGTTGGCGCCGTGCAGGTAATGCGTGTGGGTCGGATCGACCGAGTTCTCCATCACCTGCAGCCAGTTGCAGTTGAGCTGCGGCAGAATGTGGATCTTGCGCCGCACGTCCGTGCGCACGAGCGGATCGTAGTGCGGCAGAAGCGGCGCCGGATCGGGGCCGAGATAGGCGAACAGCAGGCCCGACAGCTCCTGGACCTTGTAGGCCTTGGCCGCAATCTTCGATTTGAGCGGCGTGCCTTCCGGCTCGAACGGCATGTCGAGGCACTGGCCGCGGCAATCGAATTTCCAGCCGTGATAGGCGCAGCGGATGCCCTCGTTCTCGACGAATCCGTAATAGAGCGACACGCCACGGTGCGGACAATGCTCCTCGATCAGGCCGAGCGTGCCCGACCCGTCACGGAACAGGACGAGATCCTCGCCCAGCAGCCGGATTCTCTTCTTCGGCTTTTCGGCGGTGATCTCGCAGGCCGCCGCCACCGGATGCCAGTACCGCCGAAGCAGCTCGCCGGCTGGCGTTCCGGGGCCGACGCGCGTGAGAAGATCGTTGTCCTCGCGGTTCAGCATTTCCGGCCTCCATGCTTGGATTCACGCGTCGCGTGGCCCGACTCGCCAGTGAATTCGGCGTAATAACGCCAGCTCGAGTTCATGTGGACATCCTTGCCCGTCTTCTTGCTCTTCGCCTCTTTGCTCTTCCGGAACACTTCGATGTCCTCGGGCGGTATCTGCTGAGGATCGCCGAGGAGGTAGGCGCGGTAGTGCATCTCGGCGATCTCGTTCATCTTGATGGCCGTGACGGTCGCCTCCTCGACGCTCGCACCCGCCGTGGTGATGCCATGGCCGCGCATCAGGCACACCCGCTTCTGCCCCATCGCCTGACTGAACTCCTTGCCGAGCTCGTCGTTGCGGATGGTGATGCTGCGGCCGTAGGTCGGTATGCCGTCGAGCAACAAATCGACGCTGCTTGGGTCATAGGCGCCGTAGATCGGCATCAGCGGCTTGTTGCAGATGGTGAACAGCACCACCGTCGGGGGGTGGATGTGAATGACGGACTTCACCTCCGGTCTGGTCTTGTAGATCCAGGTGTGGATGAAGACCTCCTGGGGCGCCGCGAGCCCCTCGGGACCGTCAAGCTTCTTGCCGTCGAGATCGACGGCGATGACCTCGTCCGCCGTGGTGTAGCGGACGCCGACCTCGTCGCCGCCGCGCGCCCGGATCAGGATTCGGTCGCCGACGCGCTGGCTGACATGGCCCGTCGCCGCCTTGGTCAGATCCAGCCGCCCGAGAATGCGGCAGGACTTGGCAACGAGTTCGCGGTCGGATCGGTCGTTGGTCGTCACTCGCCTCTCCTCTTTACGCAGCCACCGGCGTCTTGATCTTGAAGACCTTGCGGGCGTTGTCCTCGAAGATCTTCTTCTTGTCGGCAGCGGTAAGCGACTTGATCTCCTCGATCAAAGGTCGCGTGTCGTCGAGCCACTTGCCGGTCGCCGGATCCTTCGCGGTGCCGGCGCCGGGGCGCTCGGTGCCGAACATGCAGTTGTCTGGGCTCGCCCAGCGGAACAGCATCTCCAGCGCGTCCTGGGTGTAGAGCGCGGTGTCGAAGTGGAGCTTGCGGAAGCTGTCGACGAACGGCGTCGCACCGCGCTTCGAGCGCGCCGCGACGAAGCGGCCGATCTGGTAGGGAATTGCCCCGCCGCCGTGGCAGATGATCAGCTTGAGCTTCGGGAAATCCTTGAACACCTTCGACTTCATCAGGTTCTGGATGGCGATACTTTCCTCGATGATGAAGTTGAGCGTGTAGTCGTGGCGGCCGCAGCGGCAGCCGGCCGCGTGCACCATCGCCGGAACGTCGAGCTCGACCAGCTTCTCGTACAGCGGATACCAATATTCGTCGCCGAGGCCCGGCGGCTCCGGCCCCATACCCTCGGTCGGATCCGGGTTCAGCAGGCAGCCGACGAAACCCAGCTCCTTGACGCAACGCTCGAGCTCCTCGATCGAGTTCTTCGGGCTGACGCCCAGGTTCTGCGGCAGGCAGGCCATGCCGACGAACTTGTCGGGGAAGAGCTGGGTCTGGCGATATGTCAGGTTGTTGCATGCCTCGGTGAAGGCATGGACGATCTTCTCCGGCTTCTCCGAATGCATGAGCTGGTACGGACGCGGCGAAATGACCTGCATGTCCGTGCCGACCTCCTTGAGCTGCTGGAGATGCGAGGCGCCGCCGTGTACCGGCTCGTTGAGCGCAGCGACGATCTTCTCGTCGCTGAGCTTCAGCTTGTTCACGGAGGCTCCGCGGCCTGCGAGAAGGTTGGACTTATAGGCGAACAACTCCGCCGGAGCGGTGAAGTGGGCGTGAATGTCGATGATCATGGCGTGGTCCCAGTTCTCTGTTGTCGTTGTTGTCGATGCATGCGTGCGGCTCACGCCGCCGTGCGATCCCAGTAAGCGAAGCCCATGGCGCAGCCGACCCCATCGCTGTTGCGGTAGCACGGGATGTAATCGACCATCTTCCCGGCGGCCCCCATGGCGCCGGCGACGACGATCCAGTTGCGGATTTCCGAGGTTCCCGTCACCAGCACACTCGACGGAATCGACGACAGATAGGCGGCGTCGTTGGTCTCGAGCGCCTTCATGAAGGCCTGGTCGAGCGATTCGTCGATCTTGGTGTGACTCAGGCCGCCCGAGGCGACCAGCGCCACGCGCCGCTCGATCTTGCTGTTCGCCAGGGCGCGACCGAGCGCCACGCCGAAATCGAAGCAGCGCTTGGCGGTCGGCGCCGGCGGATAATAGGTGTTCACCATCACCGGCAGGATCGCCCGGGTCGTCGTCGGCATGAGCAGATGAAGCGCGCGGCCAAAGGCGTGGCCGAGTCCGCCCTTGTAGCGGGTTTCCTTCGACCAGGACGGATCGAAGCCTTGACCCATGATGCTCAGGAGCGCCTCCTGAGCCAACTCCGAGTCGACGGAATACCGGCGCACCTGCTTGCTCGTGTCGGTGCCGAAATAGCCGTATTTCCGCGTCGCATCGGCCTCGGGCGCGATGTAGATCGTGAACGGCGGCGTGTTGTCGGGAAGAATGTTCTCCGCCTGATCGTCGCCGACAACGATGATCGTATCGGGATTCCAGGATTCGATCTTCTTGCCGAGAACCCCGATCGCCGCGTGGCAGCGCTCCGAGTTGGCGCTCATCGCATCCACGGTCAGCTCGGCCTCGATGCCCGCCTTGGGATGAAACGGCCCCTTGATGCGGGTCGGAAGCTGCGACCATTTCTCCGGTGGGGTGAACAGTTGCGGACCATGCGACATGGCGACGCAACCGACGATCTCAACCATGGTTCATCCTCTTTGCATCCCCTCCGCCGCGGCGGAGTTCCTTTTCACGCTCAAGACTTCAGTCCGTAAATCTCCAACGTCGTTTTGCCGGCGCGAAGCTGCCGCTTGATCTCTTCCTCGTTGTCGACGCGCTTCACCGATTTCTCGAGAATAGCGAGCCCTTCCGCCTTCGGCACGACGACGACGCCGTCGGCATCGCCGAGCACGATGTCGCCCGGCTCGACGACGATCGAACCCATCGCGACCGGGCGGCCGAGCGATCCGCCGCCGTGCTTGGTCGTGCCCTTGATGCAAAGCCCGCGCGAGAAGGTCGGAAAGCCCATTGCCGCAAGCTCCCGGGAATCCCGCACGCCGCCGTCGATGACCAGACCGGCAAGCCCGCGCGCCTGGGCCGCAACGGCCATGATCTCGCCCCAATAGCCGGCCTCGTAATAGTCGCCGACGCGGACGACGAGGACGTCGCCGGGCTGCGCGGCGTAGATCGCATGGTGCAGGAGCAGATTGTCCATCGGCGGCCCGTCGACCGTGAAGGCCGGACCGCACAGGCGCATGGCCGCCGACACCGGCTTGATCGACGACGGGAGCGCTCCGCGCCGGCCCATCGCCTCATGCACGGTGGCGGTGGACTGCTTCAGCATCTCGGCGAAGATCGCGTCGGGTTTCGTCAGCATGATGTCGGCCGCTCAGGCATGACTCTGGAGATGATGGTAATTGTGCGTCTTGCGAGCGTCGTCGAGCCGGCTTCCCGACTTCACCGCGGCGATGATCTTCGCCTCGGCGGCGGAGATCGATTGCGCAATGTCGAGGACCGCCTCCGCCTTGTCGTGGGGAACCACGAGAATGCCGTCGTCGGTGCCGACGACGATGTCGTTGGGCCGCACCTGGACGTCGCCGAGCGAGGCGGGCACGTTGATGCCGTCGACCTGGACGCGATCCTTGCCGGTGCGCATGAACCGGCCGCGCGAGAAGATCGGGTAATCGACCTCGAGGCTGCCGCTCACATCGCGGCAGACGCCGTGGATCACCGTTCCGGCGATCTTCCGCCGCGCCGACACCGTCGTGAGAATGTCGCCCCAGACAGTGCAGTCGAGGCGGCCGGCGTTGTCGAGAACGATGACGCCGCCGGGCGGCACGTCGTCGACGTAATCGCCGACCGTGCCTTTCGAGGAGCCGACCGGCAAATAGCGCACCGTGAAGGCGCGTCCGACGATGCGGTAGCCAAGCCGCAGCGAGGCGATTCCCTGGGCCTGCCCGGGAATCTGCAGGCGATCCAGCGCGTCGGAGATCGATGCCGCCGCGAGCGTCTTGAAGCCTTCAATGAGGGCGTCCATCATTGGTCCTTCCGCCGGGTCAGCGCCTCGTAGCCGCGCCGTTCGAGGACGTCCAGGATCGACTTGCCGGCGCGAATTTCGTCCGCCATCTCGGCTTCGCGGTCGGCCAGATCGGTCGCCGTGGCGATCACTTCGGCCACCTTCTCCTGGGGAATGACGACGACGCCGCTGCCGTCGGCGACGATGAGATCGTTCGGTCGCACCTGGACGCCGGCAAACTGGATTTCCTTGTTGACCGATTCCTGGACGATGCGGCCGCGGGCGGAGATCGGCACCACGCTGTTGGCATAGATCGGGAATCCGAGCGTCTCGCACTCGTCCACGTCGCGGCACGGGCCGTCGGTGACGACGCCGGCGATGCCTTTGGTCTTCGCCGCAAGCGACAGGAGCCCGCCCCAGCCGGGCGCATCGGCGCGAACGCGGTTCTCGATGACGATGATCTCGCCGGGCCGCGCGGCTTCGATCGCCGCCGTGCCGAGGTGCTGCTTCGGCCGGTCGATTCCGGCGGGCTTCAGCTTCATGGTGACGGCGCGGCCGAAAATCTTCGGGCATTTCCACGCCGGTCGCACGCCGATGGTGGCGCCGGCCAGCCCGAGGCGGTCCATGGCGTCGGAGAGGATGCAGGTATCGAAGCGGATCAGACGCCCATCGAGATCGTCCAGCATGCTTTTCCCAAGATCGCTTGGCAGCGTGGCCATGTGTGCCGCTCCCGTCATTCTTTGCCGATGACGGCGATCGCTTCCAATTGGATGATCGCTTTGCCGGGAAGATCGGCGGCGACGGTGTGGCGCACCGGCCGGTCGCGCTCCTCGGGAAAAAGCTTGATCCACACCTCGTTCACCATGTCGCGCATGGCGCGATCCTTGAGGTGCACCGTCACCTTGCCGATGTCCGACGGGGCGCCGCCGCTCAGGCGCATGACGGTCTCGAGATGATGAAACGCGTTGCGGATCTGCGCCTCCGGCGCATCGGGGATTTTCCCCGTCTCGGGATCGTGACCGCCGATTGCCGACGTGAACACCACGTTCCCGAGCTTGACCGCGGTGGGAAACGGCTGCGGGTGCTTCGGCAGTCCGCTGCCTTCGATGATCTGACGCTTGCCCATGGTCCTCCCGTTCCCCTCCTTCATGGGAGGGTTACGCATCATCAAGCGTCAGCCGAGGTGATCCGTCCAATATATTTCTTTTTGACTTATAAGTCGCTTTACATATCATCGGCCCATGGAACTGCGTCACGTCCAGCGCTTTGTAGCCGTCGCCGAGGAGCTCCATTTCGGACGCGCGGCCAAGCGCCTCGGCATTTCGCAGCCGCCGCTCAGCCAGCAGATTCAGGCCCTCGAGCGCGAGATCGGCGCCCCTCTTTTCGAGCGCACCAAGCGCGAGGTCCGCCTCACCAAGGCCGGCGAGGCGATGCTCGTCGAAGCCTATCGCCTGCTCGATCAGGGCGAGCGCGTCCGCCGCGCCGCGCGACGCGCCAGCGCCGGCGAGATCGGCCGTCTCAACCTCGGCTGCGTGACCTCGGCGTTCTATCAAATCCTGCCGCCGATTCTCGATCGCTTCCGCGCCAAATACCCGGAAGTGGGCCTGTCGCTGCGCGAGGTCGACACAGCCGATGCGGTGCCCGACCTTGCGACGGGACGGCTCGATTTCGGATTCATCCGGCTCGACGCGGTCGAATCGCCTTTGAAGATGCGCCCGCTGCGCCGCGATGCCTTCGTCGCGGTGCTGCCGGTCGGCCATCCCCTCGCCCGGCGCCGCGCGCTGGCCCTCAAGGATCTCGCGCACGAGGAGTTCGTCATTTTTTCGCGCAAGGTGTCGCCGCGGTTCTACGACAGCATCGTCAACGCCTGCCTGCGTTCCGGATTCAGCCCCAACATCGGCCACGAGAGCACCTCGATCCTGAGTCAGGTCGGCTTCGTCGCCTGCGGCCTCGCCGTCGGGCTGGTGCCGCGCTCGGTCAAGCACCTGCACATGCCGGGCGTCATCTATCGCGAGTTGGACGAGAACATCCCCCTCACCGACATCGCGCTGGTGTGGCGCGATTCGTCGGTGTCGGAGCTGGCGCGCCGGTTCATCGAGATCGCCGAGCGCGCCTTCCCTCATCCGGTCGAATAAATTCGCGAACCGGTCGCCGTTCATCCGCGGAGCGGTCGCCAATGGCGGCGCCGCGCCATTCTGCTCTGATACGTATAGCGACCTAGAAATCAAAAATTTTAATATTAGCCAAATCAGCCAGAATTAGCGGAAGCTGGGGACCAGCGACTTTGAATCCTACGGAATAGCGACGCCGCGCGGGAACGCCCCGCGCATCCGTGCCGAATGTTTTGCGCTAGAGTTCGACGAACCCGCTCGGAGCGATCTGAGCCAAAGAGAACAGCCCCTGCCGATTGACGCCGAATGGCGCGTCGCAGGCGGGCAGCCCAACGACAGAGGAGCAGTGCCTTGCAGGACGCCAGTAGACCGATCCTGAAGCTCAGCGGCGTAACCAAGAAGTTCAACGCGTTCCGCGCCGTCGATGACATTTCGCTCGATATCCGCCGCGGCGAGATTTTTTCGCTTCTGGGCCCCAGCGGCTGCGGCAAGTCGACCACGCTCCGCATCATCGCCGGGCTGGAGCAGCCCGAGGGCGGGCAGATATCCCTCGACGGCACAGTGCTCGTCTCGGCGGAGAGCGGCGTCTTCGTGCCGTCGCAGAAGCGCAACATGGGGATGGTGTTCCAGTCCTACGCCATCTGGCCGCATCTCTCGGTCTACGACACCGTTGCCTATCCGCTGGCGATCCGGAAGATCCCGAAAGGCGAGATCGCCGCGAAAGTCGGCAAGATCCTGCATCAGGTCGGCCTCGAGGGCTATGAATCCCGCATGGCGCCGATGCTGAGCGGCGGCCAGCAGCAGCGGGTCGCGCTCGCCCGCGCTCTCGTCTACGAACCGCACGTCCTCCTCCTCGACGAGCCGTTCAGCAACCTCGACGTCAAATTGCGCGAGCAGATGCGCGTCGATCTCAAGTTGCTGCAGCGACGCGTCGGCGTCACCGTCATCCTGGTCACGCACGATCAGCTCGAGGCCCTGAGCATGTCCGACCGCATCGCGGTGATGAATGCCGGCCGCATCGAGCAGATGGGGACGCCGTTCGAGCTCTACGAGAACCCCCGCACCGCGTTCGTCCGCGATTTCATCGGAGCAAGCCTCCAGCTTCAGGGGCGTTTCGTCGACGCCCGCGACGAGACGGCCACGATCGAGCTCGACGGCGGCGGCCGCCTCCAGGGCCGGCTGCACAACGGCACCGTGCCGAAGGCTGGCGACGAGATCGTCGCCAGCGTCCGCCCGGAAAAGCTGGTCGCCGACGCCCAGGCGGAGAGCGCGAATTCCGTCGAGGCGGTCATCAAGGCCCTGCTTTTCGTCGGCGACAAATACGAGTGCGTCCTGCAGGTCGGATCCCAGGAAATCCGCTCGTTCCTGCCGCGCCCGCGCGGTCGCGCGGGCTATGAGGAAGGCACGCACGTTCGCCTGATGCTGCCGGCCAGCGAGGTCGTGATTTGGCCGCGATAGAGGCGGCGGCGGCGCCGTCGCGCTGGCGTCCGTCGCTCGGCCGGCATGTTCTGCGCAACACCGTCTGCACGCTCGTGCTGCTGGCGATGGCGCTGTTCGTCCTCTATCCGCTGGTGCTGCTCGTCTACGGCAGCTTCCTGACCGACGAAATCACCGGAACGGCGAAGACGTTCAGCGTCGACAACTGGATCACCGCCTGGCAGCAGCCCGGCATGGTTCAGGCGATCGTCAACACGATCAAGCGCGTGGTCGTCACCGAGGCGATCTCCCTGCCCACCGCCGTGTTCATCGCCTGGCTGGTGGCCCGCACCGACCTTCCCGGCAAGAAGATCATCGACAACTTCTTCTGGATCGCCCTCTTCCTGCCGTCGCTCCCCGTCGTCCTCGGATGGATTCTCCTGTTCGACCCCGACAACGGCCTGATCAACAAATGGCTGATGTCGACGTTCGGCCTCACGCATCCGCCGCTCGACATCTACACCTTCTGGGGCATCGTCTTCGTCCACCTCGCGGCGCGATCGGTGTCGGCCAAGTACATCTTCCTGGCGCCGGCGTTCCGCAACTTCGACGGCTCGCTCGAGGAAGCCTCGACGATGGTCGGCAGCAGCCCCTTCGGCACGATCCGGCGCATCGTGATCCCGATCCTCATGCCCGCCATCCTGATCACGATGGCGATCTCGCTGACCCACTCGCTCGAATCCTTCGAGATCGAGCTCATCCTCGGGCCGCCGACCAGCTTCTACGTCTTCAGCACGAAGATGTATTCGCTCATCCAGGGCAACCCGCCGATGTTCGGGGCGGCGACGGTTCTCGGCCTGACGGTCCTCATCGCCATCCTTCCGCTCGTCGTCTGGCAGCAGCGGCTGATCTCCACGCGCTCGTTCGTCACCGTCACCAGCCATTTCCAGAAGCGGCTCTTGAGGCTGCGCCGCCTGCGCTGGCCGATCTTCTCGATCATCGCCGGGCTCGCCCTGGTCATCACGGTGGTGCCGACCGTATGCCTCGTCGCCGGAACCTTCATGAACCTGTTCGGCCACTTCGACCTGGCCGTCGTCTGGACGACGGCGCATTGGCGCAGGGTCCTCGCCGACCCCGTGCTGCTGCATTCGATGCACAACACGCTGGTCATGGCCGGAAGCGCAGCCCTCATCGGCGTCGTCTGGTTCTCGTTCGTGGCCTATATCTCCGTGCGCACCCGCTACCCGGGCCGCCGCGCGCTCGACTTCATGACGTGGTTCCCCGCCACCCTGCCCGGAATCATCCTCGGATTGGGCCTCTTGTGGATGTTCCTCACCGTTCCGCTCTTCAAGCCGCTTTACGGAACGCTGTTCGTCCTCATCATCGCCGTGCTCATCAACTCCGTCACCACCGGGGTTCAGCTCATCAAGAGCAACATGGTGCAGATCGGCTACGAGCTCGAGGAGGCGTCGTTCATCGCCGGCGGAAGCTGGCTCTATACCTTCCGCAGGGTCATCCTGCCGCTCTTGGGGCCGGTCCTGATCTCGGTCGCCCTGCTGACGTTCAACAGCGCGGCGCGGAACATTTCCAGCATCGTCATGATCGTCACCGGCGACAATCGGCCGCTGTCGCTGCTGCAGATCGACTACATGGCCGACGGCCAGTACGAGCCGGCGGCGATCGTCGGCTTCATCATCGTTCTCCTGACGCTCGGGGTCGCGTTCATCGCGCGGACGATCACCCGGCGGGTGGGAATGCGCACGGTTTAACGGGAGGGGCCTTCATGCCCGACAGGAAGCCGCTTCGGCTCGGCATCATCGGCCTCGGCCAGGCCGCCTCGCAGATCGTCTACGAGATCAAGGCGGCCAAGGACTGCCCCTGGATCCTCGCCGCCGCTGCCGATCCGCGGCCCCATTCCCTCGACGCGTTCAAGGCCGAGTTCGGCGGCGAGGTCTTCGCCGACGCGGCGGAGCTGTGCCGCAAGGCCCGCGTCGATGCGGTCTACATCGCGACACCGCCCTGGCTTCACCTCGAGCACACGATCGTGGCCGCGGAGAACGGCAAGCACGTCATCTGCGAGAAGCCGCTGGCGCTGTCGCTGTCGGACTGCGACCGCATGGTCGCGGTCGCCAAGACGCACGGCGTCAAGCTGCTGGCCGGCCACACCCACAGCTTCGACGCGCCGATCCGCGCGATCCAGAAGCTGGTGATGGCCAGCGACGTCGGCAAGCTCCATGCCGTCAACGCGTGGAACTTCAACGAGTTCAACCATCGCTCGCGGCTCACCGCCGAGCTCGCCGCGACCCACGGCCCCTTGTTCAACCAGGGTCCCCATCAGATCGACATCGTTCGCCAGATCGCCGGCGGCAAGGTCAAGAGCGTGCGCGCCTCGACCTTCATCGACGGCGTGACCGGAATCGAGGGCGGCTATATCGGCTATCTCGAGTTCGAGAACGGCGTCGCCGCGACGGTGGTCTACGACGGGCGCGCGCTGTTCGACACCGCCGAGCTGTTCTGGTGGCTCGGCGAGGGCGGCCAGCCCCGCGATCCGACCCTGGTTTCCCGGCGCCGGCGCAATTTCCTGGAGATCGCCAAGCTGCCGCCGGAGGAGCGCGAGACGCGGCTCGGCGCCGAGAAGGAGGATGGACGCTATGGCGCGACCGGGCCGAACGCCGGCCCCAAATACGCCGGCAGCGCCGACGATCGGAAGCAGCCGTTCTTCGGCCTGATCGTCGTCTCGTGCGAGAAAGCGACCATCCGCCAATCCCCCGACGGGCTCTATCTCTACACCGAGAAAGGCCGCAACGAGCTGGTGCTGGAGCGCGAGCTGCGCGGGCGCCTGGCCGAACTCAACGAGCTCTACGAAAGCATCACTCAGGATCGCGAGCCCTTCCACAGCGGCGCCTGGGGCACCGCGACGCTGGAAGTCTGCTTCGGCATTCTCGACTCGGCGAAGCTGCACAAGGATGTCCCGATGCAGCGTCAGGTGGCGAGCTACTAGCGCGGCGGAATTAGGTGTCCAACGTGCCGGACGCGAAGATGCGCTCATAGGACAGCACCGACCGCGTCGCCCCCTGGTCCCGGTTGTAGCGCAGGAAGGCATCGACCGTCGCACGGTTGGCGCGCACCCCGTAGGCGTTGGGATCGCCCCACCGCGCCTGCTGCTCCTTGAAGCGCTCGCGGAGATAAACGATCGAGAAGCCGGCGCGGTCGCCGGCAACGTCCTGATAGCTGATGGCCTTGGCCGTTTCGAATGCCCTGTAGAGCTTGAGCGCCAGGCCGGGATGGTCGCGATCGAGACGCCGGCTCATCGCCATGACGTGCATCGGCGTGTAAATGCCGGTCTTGCGATAGAGCGCCAGGTCATCGGCTTCGTAGTCGGGAAACAGCCGCACGATGCCGGGCGCGTTCTCCAAACGCTCGAACAGCGCCGCATCGGAAATGTCGGTGACGATCGCATCGACCGCACCGGCCAGCAGGAGATCGACTATCGAGCCCTTCTCGCCGATGCATTCGACATCCGCCGCCGCGCCGGCGGGCGGGAACACATGGCGCAATTGCGTGACCCAATGGATCCGGCGGCCGTCGACGCCGTAGTGATCCTGCAACAGGCCGTTGGCCCACAGCGTCACCGCGGTTCGGTACTGGCGGGTGCCGACCCTCTTTCCCTCGAGATCCTTCGGCGACGAAATGCCGGCATCGCGCCGGCAGAAGATCAATTGCAGAACGGGCTTGCGCTTGGGAAACACCGGCAGCGCCACCAGATCCCAACCGGCGTCGATCGCTGACAGCCAGTAGCCGACATTGAGGTCCCATAAGCCGAAGTTCCCTTCGCGCAGCTCGGGGACGTCGCGATTGACCATCGACGAGGTCTTCGCCGGCTTGAGGCTGACGCCGTCGATGGCGACGCGCCCGTCGAGCAGCGGAATCGTCACGTCGTAACGCATCGCCGACAGCGGCACCGTCAGCAGCGACTGGTCGTCCATGTCTCCCCCCGACCGATCCGATGTCCAGGCGGCGCGGTCGGCGAGCTAGGCCGCATCGGGCTTTTCAAGCGCAACAGGCGCGCTCTTCTTCGTCCGCTCCGCCCGCCCGGAATAGCCGTTGACCTGGCTGAGACGCTGGGTGGCGGCCTTGAGCGTCCGGGCCGTCGCGCTGTCGGCATCCATATCGGTCACCGTCGCGTCCCCGATCAGCGTCACGACGAGCGCGAGCTCGCCGTTCCATTGGAACACCGGCGCCGCCAGCTTGACGAGATTGGGATGAGCCTTGCCGGACGAATAGGCGGCGCCTTTGGCTCGCACGCTCGCCACGATTCGCTCGACATCCGCGTCCACGCTTTTCCTGGCAACGCCAGCCCGGCTGATCTCCTGCTCCAGGAAACGCTTGGTCTTCTCCCTCGGAAGATGAACCAGAAAAATGTTACCGGTCGCCGTCGTGAGGAGCGGCAGATTGACGCCTTCCGGGACGTGGATCGAGCTGATGCGGTTGCCCTGGGTCCACTTGATGACCGTCGGGCCATTGGAGCCCCAGGCGCAGACGAGCGCCACCAGACCGGTGGCCTCCGCCAAATCCTCGATCGCGTCGCTCGCGCGCCGGACGATGTCGACCCGTCCCAGCGCCGTAACGCCGAGCTCGATCAGGCCCGGGCCGAGATCGTACTTGCCGGATTCGGGATCCTGGCTGACGGCGCCGACCTTCTGCAAGCCGGCGAGAAAGCGGTGGGTCCGGCTTCCCGTCATCTTGACGGCATCGGCAATCTCGCCGAGCGTCGCAGCCCGACCGATCGACGCCAACGCCGCGAGAAGCGAAAAGCCCGCCATCACAGAGCGGTTGCCGTATTCCTCCGAACTGGCCATGGGCTCTCGCTATTCCCCGGGAACCAGGGCCGCCTTGCCGGCGGTCGCGTTCTTCCAGAATTTTCGATGATCGGTCTCGACCGGCATCACCTCGGAGCGAACCACCATCTCCGACATGTCGTTCCGGCTCTCGTCGCGGATGACGTGCATCGGCTCCTTGCCGTCCTGGACCGCCTGGATGCCGGCGAGCAGTTGCTTGCGCGCCGCGACGATCATGATGTCGGTCGATCCCAGGAATTCCTGGGTGCGATCGTGAATCGGCCCGGGCGTCTCGACGGCAAACGCGTCGTGGACGATGAAGTTGCCGCCCATGCCGGTGAAGTTCTTGGTGATCATCTCGGCGCGGTTTTGCTGATACCGGTTCCCGATGTTGCGCAAGAGATGGCCATCGTGCGTGAT
>Ga0207664_10000955_pt1 | contig 19495 bp, 14 predicted proteins | sample LARL83metaG_FD_184349 | JGI IMG/M metagenome (GOLD analysis project Ga0207664, IMG submission 184349) | Corn, switchgrass and miscanthus rhizosphere microbial communities from Kellogg Biological Station, Michigan, USA - LAR L8-3 metaG... | ecosystem: Host-associated > Plants > Roots >... | reverse complement strand
CCGTGGCCTGGCGTTCGCCGACCAGCTCGCGTGTGCCGTGGATGCAACGAACCCGCGCGAGCTGCGCCGGTCGGGGACTCGTTTCCGACCGCGATGTAGCCCCTATCCGACGTGGGCTGGATCGCCAGCTGAGCCAGCTTCTTCCCCGCCGCGGCCCCAGGACCCGGCGGCGGGTCCCTGCCCGTCGGGCCGACCAGACGACCGGATCGAGATCCCCGACGGGCTTGTGCGCGGCGAGCCGGTCAAGGCCATCGCGGTACGGATCGGCAAGAGCTACCAGAGCGTCTACCGGGAGATCGCCCGCAACCGCAAGCCGGACGGCCGTTACCAGCCCTGGATGCCCACAGGCGGGCCCACCTGCGGCGCCGCCGCCCAGGACGCGGTTGTTCGAGGCCGATGCCGGGCTGGCGGCCGTCGTGGCCGCAAAGCGGGAACAACGGTGGTCACCCGGACAGATCAGCCGGTGGCTGCGCCGCCGCTACCCGCGTAAGCCGGCCTGGCACATCGCACCGAGACGATCTACGATGCGCTCTACCGCGGCCTGATCGTCCCGATTTCGCCCGGGCTGCTGCGCACCGCCCGCACCTACCGGCACCGCCGCGGCCGTGGCCGTTCCCGCGACGGGGCGCTGCGCCAGTGGAACACGATGAAGCCGCTACGGAACCGGCTCCCGGTCGCCGAGTCCCGGCGCCAGGCTGGGCACTGGGAAGGAGATCTCATCATCGGCGCCGGGCAGCGCTCGACGATCGCCACGCTTCCGCTTGGGCCTGCGGGACCGGGCCAGGTCCGGGACCTGCTGGTCCCCCACTGGCATGTGAGCGATGATGGTCGTGCGCCGCCCTGTGCGCTGAGGCGGGCCGAGGTGGCTGGCCCGTCGCGGCCGCGGCGGGAGGGCTGAGCGATTAGCGAGTTGCTGGACCGGGCCACGGAAACCGCCGCACTGGAGGAAGTGCTGGCGGCGGTCCGGGACGGGCTGAGCGGGGTGCTGGTGCTGCGGGGGGATGCGGGCATCGGCAAGACGGTGCTGCTTGAGTGGGCGGCCGGGCAGGCACATGACTTGCAGATGGCCCGCGTGGCCGGGGTGCAGGCGGAGATGGGGATGGGGTTCGCCGGGCTACACCAGCTGCTGGTGCCATTCCTGAGCGGGCTGGACGGGCTGCCCGGGCCTCAGCGGCAAGCACTGGCGTCGGCGTTCGGGCTGGTAGCCGGACCGGCGCCGGACCGGTTCCTGGTCGGGCTGGCGGCGCTCACGCTGCTGACGGACGCGGCGGCCGCCCGTCCGGTGCTGTGCCTGATCGATGACGCGCAGTGGCTGGATCAGGTGTCGGTGGAGGTGCTCGGGTTCGTCGCCCGCCGCTTGTACGCAGACCGGGTCGGCATCTTGTTCACCGTCCGGGAGGAGGAGGGAGAGGCGGCCGCGCTGGCCGGGCTGCCGGAACTGATGCTCGGCGGACTGCCGGAAGAGGCGGCGGGTGAGCTGCTGGCAACGTCGGCCAGCGCCCAGGTGGATGGGCGGGTGAGCGCCCAGGTCGTGGCCGGGGTGGCGGGCAACCCGCTGGCGCTGGTGGAGCTGGGCGAGGAGCTGACCCCGGCGGAGCTATCGGGGGCGGTGCCGCTGAGCTGGCCGCTGCGGTTCGGAGGGCGCCTGGAGGAGCTGTACCTGGCCCGGGTGCGGGCCCTGCCGATAGACACCCAGACGCTGCTAGCGGTGGCGGCGGCCGACCCGACCGGGGATCCCGCGCTGGTGGCGAAGGCAGCCGGGCAGCTGGCCGCCGGCCCCGAGGCGGGCGAGGTCGCGGAGACCCGGCGGCTGGTGTCGTGGCAGCCGCAGGTGAGGTTCCGGCATCCGTTGATCCGCTCGGCGGCCTATTACGCGGCCCCGGCAGGGACGCGGCGCCGAGTGCATGCCGCGCTGGCCGGGGTCACCGACCCGGACGCCGACCCGGACCGGCGGGCCTGGCATCTGGCCGAGGCAGCGCTAGAACCCGACGAGGATGTCGCCGCCGAGCTTGAACGCTCCGCGAGCCGGGCGCAGGCCCGCGGCGGGCTGGCTGCCGCCGCAGCGTTCCTGGAACGCGCGGTGGCGCTGACGCCCGACCCGGTGCGCCGCACTGAACGCACGCTGGCCGCGGCACAGGCCAGCCTGCAGGCCGGGAAGTTCGGCAAGGCCACCGACCTCATGGCCTTGGCGGAGTCGGGGCCGATGGACGAGTTTCAAGCCGCCCGGGGGGACTTGCTGCGCGGGAGGATCGCGTTCGCCTCCGGCCTGGGCAGCGACGCTCCCCCCCTTCTGCTGAAGGCGGCCAAGCGGCTCGAACCGCTCAACCCCGACCTGGCCCGCGAGACGTTCGTCGACGCGTGGCAAGCGGCATTCTTCGCCGGGTATCTGGCGGGCGCCGGTGACCTGCTTGAGGTCTCCCGCGCCGCCAGGGTCCTCCCCCCGCCAGCGCATCCGCCGCGTCTTGTCGACCTGGTGCTGGACGGATTTGCGCTGCTAGTCACCGACGGGCCGGCTGCCGCTGCACCGCTGTTGCGGCAGGCCACAAGCGCCCTTGGCCGCCCAGGCATCCCCGAGGAAGAGCTACTCCGGTGGGGCTTTGCCGCCACGGTGGCGGACGAAGCTCTCTGGGACGACCAGGGCTGGCGCGTGACCGTCCGGCAGGTTCAGCTCGCCCGTCACGTCGGCGCGCTCGACCAGCTCTCGTTCCTGCTGAACCGTATGGCCATCGAGACCGTGTGGAGTGGCGACTTCGCTGCTGCCACCTTGCTGATCGCCGAAGCCGATACGGTCTGCGAGGCCACCGGGTCTCGATTCGCACCCGTCGCCGCTACCATGCTCGCTGCGTTCCGGGGAAGAGAACCCGAGGCCGTCCCGCTGATCCAGTCCATCATCGAGCAGGCCACAGCCGGCGGCCAGGGAGTCTCGGTGACAGTCGCGCACTGGGTAGCCGCAGTCCTCTACAACGGCCTCGGCCGTTGCGAGGAAGCATTGGCCGCCGCCCGGCAAGCCAGCAAGCACGAGCACATATATGTTTCCATCTGGGCGTTGCCCGAGCTGATCGAGGCCGCCGCACGCACCGGCAACACGCGCATCGCCGGCGACGCCCTGGATCTGCTCGCCGAAAAGACCCGGGCCGGCGGAACCGACCTGGGGCTGGGGATCGAGGCGCGCACCCGCGCCTTGCTGAGCGGGGACGAAGCCGCCGAGGAGCATTATCGCGAGGGGATCGACCGGCTCGGTCGTACCCGGCACCGTCCCGAGCTCGCCCGCGCCCACCTCCTCTACGGCGAGTGGCTGCGCCGCCAGCGCCGCCGCCGCGACGCCCGGGACCAGCTTCGCACCGCCTTCTCCATGTTCGACGCGATGGGCATGGAGGCGTTCGCGGGCCGGGCCCGGGCCGAGCTGCGCGCCACCGGCGAGCGGGCCCGCCCGCGCAGCCCCGAAGCCCCGGAGGTGTTCACCCCTCAGGAGGAGCAGATCGCGCGGCTGGTCGCCGAGCATCTGTCCAACCGGGAGATCGCTGCCCGGCTGTTCATCAGCGCCAGCACCGTCGAGTACCACCTGCGCAAGATCTTCCGCAAGCTCGGCGTCAGCAGCCGGACCCAGCTTGCCCGGACAATTCGGGACGACAAGGAAACAGCCACACAGCGGGACTGACGGTGAGCTACGGTCCGCTCTCGACACGGATTCGGTCATCTACCCGGGTTACGCCAGGCGCGGACCAGGCGGCCGCTACCGCGTGATCGTGCGCGGCCCAGGAGCGTACCACGCCGGACAGGATCGCCAGCCCGGCAGAGGAGGTTTCGACCGAGAGCCCGTCTGCCTCTAGGGCGGCATCTCGCCGGAACGCGGCGCGGATGGCGTCCCGTGCCTCTCGGGCATCGGGAGTCTGGGTCAAGCTGATGGCGTTGTCAATACTGGCAACGCCGGGCACGTTGGCGGTGCGGAACTCGGCCGCCTCGCGCTGGTAGTGCCACTGCGCCGTGCCAGTTAGAGTGACGAAGCCATCCCGGGCCTGCACATCGACGGTCATCGGAACCGAGACGTCCAACATCAACGCTTCCAGCACGTCGCCGCGCAGATCCTCGTCGTCCCGCCGGTCTGCATCCGCGATCTGTACCCGCAGTTCATTGGCGACCCAGGTAACGCCGCGGACGCGTGCCGCGGCCCTGCCCCCCGCCCGCTTCGACCGGAGGCTGGCCACGGTCCCGCGCAGCGTGACTGTGCCGTCGGCGGCCGATACCTCGATCGCCTCGCTGTCCACCTGCGGGTCCCAAAAGAGCTCGGCGGCGACGTGGCGCCATAGGTCATCGTCCCTCACTGCTGGCTCGTTCCACCTCTCGCGTGGGCCTTCCCCGTGATCACTGGCTTCTCCCTACACGTTGGGGCCAGCCCGCCGGGCGCCGCATCCATGAAAGTCCTTAGTCGTTCCGGGGCAACGCCTCTACGACTACCGGCAGGACTAAGGACCTTCCGGGATTCGATCGGCTTACCGGATTCGTAGCGTCTAAGGGGCCCTATCTGCGCAAGTCCGGAGGTGCCCCGGAGAGCCGTGGCCAAGGAGCTCTCGGGTCCGGACCGGCACCCGCCGGGGCTGATGAGTACGCCGAGGAGGCCCACCATGTGCCCGGTGATGCCCTGCTTGAGCAGTCGCACTTGCCAAGCTGACGCCATCTTCGCATCGGCACTGCAGCGCAGCGATGAGCCCAGCGCGGGTCGGGTACGGCAGACGGTCGCTGCGGCGATCGGTGCTTTCGGCTACGCCGGCCTGCGCCCTCGCGACCGCGACCTGCTGAGCGTGCGCTACCTGCGCGACCTCTGCATCGACGACATTGCCGCCGAGCTGGACGTTTCCGCCGGAACTATCAAGTCGCGGCTGGCGGCCGCCTGGGACGCGCTATGCCGAAACCTCCAGCCCGGCAACGGCTCACACCGCTGGCGGTCCGGGGGTCCAAGGATCACGGGCATCTCCGCGGGCGGCCGCCATGGGCTCACCCTGCGCTGCGACGGAACGGCCGCCGTCCGGGTGTTGACACTTCAGGCTGGTGAGTTGCATGGCTGACCAGATCCCTGGGGCCGATGCCCGTCTCGATCCCGAGTCAGCCGAGTGGTGCCAGGCGCTGGCCGGTACCGGTCGCCTGCGAGAGGCGGCCCTGGCCCGGTTGCACGCGATGCTGGTCCGCATCGCGCGTGGCGAGGTGCAGCGGCGCGCGCCGCGGCTGCGGATCACCGGCCCCGAGCTGGACGATCTGGCCTGCCAGGCCGCGGCGGACGCGATGCTGGCCATCATCGGCAAGCTCGGCCAGTTCCGCGGCGAGAGCCGGTTCACCACTTGGGCGTGCAAATTCGTCATCCTCGAGGTCTCATCCAAGATCGGGCGGCACTTCTGGCGTCATGCAAGCGTGCCGCTGGACACCGAGGACTGGGACCGGCTGCCGGATGCGTTCGGGTTCGAGCCCGCGCAGGAGGCCGAATGGCGGGATCTGCTCGCCGCGCTGCGACGCGCCGTGGATAATGAGCTGACCCCGCGGCAGCGGGAGGTTTTCGTCGCGATCGTGGTGAACCAGGTGCCGCTGGATGCTCTGGTGGTTGAGCTTGCTTCCAGCCGGAACTCGATCTACAAGATGGTATTCGACGCCCGGCGTAAGCTACGGGCCGCCCTCACCGCAGACGGCTTCCTGGGCTCTGAGACTCCGGGGTGCGCATGAACGACTGGTCAGCTCACGATGCTGCCTAGGCACAACGCACCATGGGCAGGCCAGCCAGCGAGCAACTCCTGACCCCGGCCGCGTAACGTGGTCAGCGGCCGGGGCCAAGGACGCAGCACGCGGACGTTTTGCGGTGAGGGGCCGGGCTCGCCTGCGGCCGTGAGTCTTGCCCCGGCAGCACAACGGCTTGTCCGGCGCCCGGTGACCACACAAGACCACCCCACGCTGCCGGACCTCTGGACCCGGCCGGACGTGTGGCTGTTCCCGGCCTGCATTGAACTGAGAGGCGCACGCTTCAGCGGCGTGCGCGGTTCCGTTCAGGTACGTCCGTGACATCCCTGACCAGGTACAACGTGAGTCATCTCAGCGCACCACCACACCGATTTGTCCGGAATAAGGCATATGGCCAGGACTCAAACTGAGACAGAAAATGAGACACACGCTGTGGGACATAGCGCAGCGCGCGGACGTAACCCAAGCGCGTCGTCGCAGGTCAGCGCGGCGGAGGATAGGAGATTCGAACTCCTGAGGGGTTGCCCCCAACACGCTTTCCAAGCGTGCGCCCTAGGCCACTAGGCGAATCCTCCGCCGGCTAGCTTACCGGCCAGCCGCCTGGCCAGGCGCCGGGTCGGCCCCGGCACCGGATGGGGGAGCAGGCACTAGCGACACCCCGCTAAGCTGACTCGAGACCCCCCGTACGGCGTTTATCCCGCCAACTCCCCCAGGGCCGGAAGGCAGCAAGGGTACGCGGGCTCTGGCGGGTGTGCGGGGGGTCCCTTCCCGCCCTGCGAGGATGAGACCAATGGCAGGTGAGCCTTCGAGCATGGCGCCTGGTGACAGCCTGGCCCTGTACCGGCGGTACCGGCCGGCCACGTTCGCCGAGGTCAAAGGGCAGGAGCAGGTCACCGAGCCGCTTACCCGCGCGCTGCAGGCAGGCCGGGTCTCGCACGCCTACCTGTTCAGCGGGCCGCGGGGGTGCGGCAAGACCACCAGCGCCCGGATCCTGGCCCGCTCGCTGAACTGCGTGAAGGGGCCCACACCGGAACCGTGCGGGGTGTGCGAGTCCTGCATCGCCCTGGCGCCGAACGGCCCGGGCAGCATCGACGTGATCGAGATCGACGCCGCGTCGCACGGCGGCGTGGACGACGCCAGGGACCTGCGCGAGCGCGCGTTCTACGCCCCGGTCTCCGGCCGGTTCAAGATTTACATCATCGACGAGGCTCACATGGTCACGCGGGAGGGCTTCAACGCCCTGCTCAAGCTGGTAGAGGAGCCGCCCGCGCACCTGAAGTTCATCTTCGCCACGACCGAGCCCGAGAAGGTCATCGCGACGATCAAGTCCCGGACCCACCACTATCCGTTCCGGCTGGTGGCGCCAGCGGTGCTGCGCCAGCTGCTCACCGACATTCTCAGCCAGGAGGGCGTGGCCAGCGAGCCCGAAGCGCTGCAGCTCGTGATCCGCGCGGGCGCGGGCTCGGTCCGTGATTCGCTGTCCGTGCTCGATCAGCTGCTGGCCGGCTCCGATGAGTCGGGGCTCACGTACGACAAGACGGCGTTCCTGCTCGGCTACACCGACGCGGCCCTGCTGGACGAGGTCACCGACGCGTTCGCGGCAGGCGACGGGGCGGCGGTGTTCCGCGTGGTTGACCGGGTGATGGAGGCCGGCCTCGATCCTCGCCGGTTCGCCGCCGACATGCTGGACCGGTTTCGCGACCTGATCGTGCTCAGCGTGGTCCCCGACGCCGGCCAGACCGGGCTGATCGACGCCCCGGCCGACCGACTGCAGCGGATGGCCGAGCAGGCCGGCCGGTTCGGTCAGGCTCAGCTGACCCGCGCCGCCGAGGTGCTGAGCGAGGGCCTAGTCCAGATGCGCGGCGCGACCGCCCCCCGGCTCCTGCTCGAGCTGATGTGCGCCCAGGTGCTGCTGCCCGGGGCGAGCTCCGACCCCAGCGCGCTGCTGGCCCGGCTGGAACGGCTGGAGCGCGCGGCGGCCCCCCAGCCGGCCCGTCCGGCCGGCCAGGCCACCGAAGGCCCAGGCAGCCCCGCGGCGGCTTCGGTCCCGGTGCCGCCGGATGTTCCCGCGCCACGCCGGCCCGCTGCCCCCGCCGACCCGTCGGGCGCGTCCGGTGACGCGCCGGACGTTGCGGCGCAAACGCGGCCGGTCGCCCCGGACCGGCCAGCAGGTCCGCCTGGCGACGCGCCGGACGTTCCCGCGGAAACGCGGTCGGGTGCCCCGGGCGAGGGCAAGGTCGCCTCCCGCCGCGCCCCCGACACTTCGGAACCAGCCCAGGCGGATGGCCCGGCGGGTCCGCCGGATGCGTCCGATGTTGCCCCGGGCGGGCGCACGGTCGCCTCCCGCCGCGCCCCCGACACTTCGGAACCAGCCCAGGCGGATGGCCCGGCAGGGCCGTCGGATGCGTCCGATGCTGCCCCGGGCGTTTCCGCGCCGTCGCGCTCCGGCTCCCGCCGCGGGCAAACGGCCGGTCCCCGCCCCGCGGCGGCCGCTCCGCCGTCCGATGCGCAATCCCTGCGCGACGACTGGGAATCGGTACTCGACGCGGTGAAGAGGGTGCGCCGCGTGGCCTGGATGCTGCTGCGTACGGCGACCGTACAGTCCCTGGTCGATGGCGTCCTCACCGTCCGGTTCGCCCGGGCCGGCGACGTGAAGGGGTTCGTCAGCAGCGAGTGCGACGCCGACCTGGAACGGGTTCTCGCCCAATCCTTCGGCCTGAAGGTCAAGGTCAGAGCGGTGTCTGGCCCTGCTCAGGAGGATCCGCCCGACCACGGCGCCGACACCGGAACCGTTCGGGAAAATCAGGGAAATTCCGCCCGAACGGCACCGCTTCCAGCCCCCGCGCAGCAGCCGGAGCCAGCGCGGGGGGCCCGGCCGCGGCCGGCCGATCCCGAAGCCGCCCCGGCCGGTCACGCCCCCGGCGACGGCGATCCCTTCGACGTGCGCGACCCTGACGCCTCGGCCGGCGACGACGCACTCACCGGCATAGACCTGATCAAGCGCGAGCTCGGCGGGCAGATCGTCGACGAGACCGACAATCGCTAGCGGCCATCGTCGCTCCCGGAAGCCGGGGGCTGCGCGGCCGGCCCGGCTGAGGCCGTAGGCTCTGTCTGATAAGCGATCGTCCCGGCCGGCAGCCCACCAGCGCAGACGCCGGGGCGGCACCGGCTAGCTCGAGTTGGGGGCACCGTGGATCCAGGTGGCCAGATGGACATGCAGCAGCTGCTCGCCGCGGCTCAGCAGATGCAGGAGCAGCTGATGACCGCGCAGCAAGAGCTGGCCGAGACCGAGGTACAGGGAACGGCGGGCGGCGGGCTCGTCACCGCCCGGGTCAACGGTCAGGGTGAACTGGTGGATCTCACCATCGCCCCGGAGGTCATCGACCCTGCTGACCCGGCGGAGACCGCCCAGACCGTCGCCGACCTGGTGCTGGCTGCGGTCCGCGACGCGTACCGGGCCGCGGGCGACCTGCAGGAGCAGAAGATGGGACCGCTGGCCGGCGCGATCGGCGGGCTGGGCGGCGGGATGGGCCTGCCGGGTGCCGGGCCCGGCATGGAGCCAGAGCCCGGGCCCGGTGCCTGACCGGGAGATCTGAGGGCTGACGTGTACGAAGGGATCGTCCAGGACCTGATCGATGAGCTGGGCCGGTTGCCGGGCGTGGGCCCGAAGAGCGCGCAGCGGATCGCCTTCTACCTGCTGGCCGCCGATCCGGAGGACGTGCGGCGGCTGGCGTCCGCCCTGGTCGAGGTCACAGAGAAGGTGCGGTTCTGCCGGACCTGCGGCAACGTGGCCGAGGAGGAGGAGTGCCGGATCTGCCGGGATCCGCGCCGTGAGGTCTCGGTCATCTGCGTGGTCGAGGAGCCCAAGGACGTCGCTGCGGTAGAGAAGATGCGCGAGTACCACGGCCGCTACCATGTGCTCGGCGGGGCGATCAGCCCGATCGAAGGTGTAGGTCCCGAGGACCTGAGGATCAAGGAGCTGATGGCCCGGCTTGCCGACGGTACGGTGACCGAGCTCATCCTGGCCACCGACCCGAACCTCGAGGGGGAGGCGACCGCGACCTATCTGGCCAGGCTGGTCAAGCCCATGGGCATCCGGGTGACCAGGCCGGCCAGCGGCCTTCCGGTCGGCGGGGACCTGGAGTACGCGGACGAGATCACACTGGGGCGCGCTTTCGAGGGACGGAGGCTGCTGGATGTCTGACGGAGCGGACTCCTCAGCCGGGCAGGCCGACGGCTGGATACCGCTGGCCGACCGGATAGCCGGGAATGCTCAGGACTTCCTGGACGGCATCGCGGCGCTGGCTCGCGGCGAGGGCGGCGAGGAGACCGTGCCGCTGCTGCTGCTCGAGGTCTCGCAGGTCCTGCTGGCCGGGGCCCAGCTCGGGGCGAGCAAGGACGTCATCCTGCCCGGGAACTGGGAACCCGAGGTCGGCGCCGACCCGGACCTGGACGAGCTGCGCAGCGGGCTCGCCCGCGGGCTGCGACCCTGCGATGAATACGCCGAGCTCTTCGATCCCTACGCGGACACCCAGGCCACGTCCTTCCGGCTGTCGGATGACCTGGCGGCGGTCGCCGCAGACCTGGTGCACGGGCTCAAGCACTACCAGGCGGGCCGTTCCCTCGAGGCCATGTGGTGGTGGCAGTACTCCTACTTCAACCACTGGGGTACGCACGGCGGCGCGGCGCTGCGCGCACTGCACGCCGTCGTCGCGCACGCCCGGCTCGACGTGGCCGAGTAGCGAGCCCGGGCGGAAAATCGGCCGGAAGCCTCCGGAGCCGCTGGATACACTCAAGCGTCAGACCGCTGGCCGACTCGGAGGAGCGACACCACGTGTCCCTTGTCGTGCAGAAATACGGCGGGTCGTCGGTGGCTGATGCCGACGGCATCAAGCGGGTCGCACAGCGGATCGTGGCCACCAGGAAGGCCGGCCACGACGTCGTGGTGGTGGTTTCCGCGATGGGCGATTCCACCGACGAGCTGATGGACCTGGCCAACCAGGTCAGCCCGCTACCACCCGGGCGCGAGCTTGACATGCTGCTCACCGCCGGCGAGCGCATTTCCATGGCCCTGCTGGCCATGGCCATCGCCAACCTGGGGCTGCGCGCGCGCTCGTTCACCGGCTCGCAGGCCGGCGTGATCACCGACTCGGTGCACGGCCGGGCGCGGATCATCGACGTCACTCCCGGCCGGATCGCGGGTGCGCTGGACGACGGCGCGATCCCGATCGTGGCCGGGTTCCAGGGTGTCTCGCAAGACAGCAAGGACATCACCACCCTCGGCCGGGGCGGCTCCGACACCACCGCGGTGGCCCTGGCCGCTGCCCTCGGCGCCGATTCCTGCGAGGTATACACCGACGTGGACGGCGTGTTCACGGCCGATCCGCGGATCGTGCGCGGGGCGCGGCGCATCCCGCGGATCAGCTACGAGGAAATGCTGGAGATGGCCGCCTCCGGCGCCAAGATCCTGCACCTGCGGTGCGTGGAGTACGCCCGGCGGTACGGCATCCCGATTCACGTGCGGTCCTCATTCGGCAACCGTGACGGCACCTGGATCGTCAGGGCTAGTAGGGAGGAGTCGGAGGGAGACGAGATGGAGCAGGCGATCATTTCCGGCGTAGCCCACGACCGGAGCGAGGCGAAGATCACCGTCGTCGACGTGCCCGACAAGGTCGGTGAGGCGGCCCGGATCTTCCGCGCGATCGCGGACGCCGGGATCAACATCGACATGATCGTGCAGAACGTCTCGGCCGCTTCGACCGGCCGTACGGACATCTCGTTCACCCTGCCGGCCACCGACGGGCCCGCGGGCATGGCCGCGCTGCGCCGGCTGCAGCCCGAGGTCGGTTTCGACTCACTGCTCTACGACGACAAGATCGGCAAGGTCTCCCTGATCGGCGCGGGCATGCGCTCCCACCCGGGGGTGAGCGCGACGTTCTTCGGCGCGCTGGCCGCGGCGGGGGTGAACATCGGGATGATCTCCACCTCGGAGATCCGGATCTCGGTCGTGGTCGACGAGCACGACGTCGATGTGGCCGTGGTGGCCACGCACAAGGCGTTCGACCTCGACAGCGACGAGGTCGAGGCGGTCGTCTACGGCGGGAGCGGGCGGTGACCGGCGCCCCCGCCGCGAGTGCGGCCGGCCGGGCTGCCACGGCCCAGCGGGCCGCAAAGCCGACTCTGGCTGTGGTGGGTGCCACCGGAGCGGTCGGGACGGTGATGCTCGACCTGCTCTCCACCCGCACCGACGTGTGGGGGGAGATCCGGCTGGTCGCCTCGCCCCGCTCGGCCGGGCGGCGGCTGCGGGTCCGCGGCGAGGAGATTGAGGTCGTGGCGCTGGAGCCGGACGTGTTCGACGGCGTCGACCTGGCCATGTTCGACCTGCCGGACGAGGTGTCGGCGCACTGGGCGCCGGTCGCGGCCCGCTACGGCGCGGTGGTCGTGGACAACTCCGGGGCGTTCCGGATGGACCCCGAGGTGCCTCTCGTGGTGCCCGAGGTCAACCCGGAGCACGCTGCGAACCGCCCCAAGGGGATCATCTCGGCCCCGAACTGCACCACACTCTCCCTGATCGTGGCCATGGCCGCGCTGCATCGTGTCTTCGTGCTGCAGGAGATGGTGGTCGCTTCGTACCAGGCGGCCTCGGGGGCGGGCCAGGCAGGCGTGGAGACGCTCTACACCCAGCTGGACAAGGTCGCGGGTACCAGGACGCTCGGCCAGCGCGCCGGCGACGTGCGCTCGGCGGTCGGCGACCTCGGGCCGTTCCCCGCCCCGCTGGCGCTCAACGTCGTGCCGTGGGCGGGCTCGGTCCGGGACGAGGGCTGGTCGTCGGAGGAACTCAAGGTCCGGAACGAATCGCGCAAGATTCTCGGGCTGCCGGACCTGAGGGTGTCGGCCACCTGCGTCCGGGTGCCGGTGGTGACCGGTCATTCCGCGGCCGTGCACGCCGAGTTCGGCCGCGAGGTGAGCTGCCAGGAGGCACGGCAGGTGCTGCGCGACGCGCCGGGCGTGGTGCTGGTGGACGACCCGCAGAACGGCGAGTTCCCGACCCCGGCCGACGTGGTGGGGACCGACCCGACCTGGGTCGGCCGGCTGCGCCAGTCGCTGGATAACCCGCGGGTGCTTGAGCTGTTCGTCTGCGGCGACAACCTGCGCAAGGGCGCCGCGCTGAACACCGCACAGGTGGCCGAGCTGGTGGCCGCCGGGCTCGGCTGACGGGTGGCCAGGCCACCGGCCTGGTCCGCCCACGGCGGCAGAACACCCCGGCCTTGAATTAGCCTCGGGTAGGGTTGCGATGAGCTGTTTCCCCGTGACCTGCGTAATTCTCTCCGGGCAGCGCTGGTGCCAGCCCACCGGGATGCGCGCGGGTGCTGTCGGCGGTACGACCGGACGACAGCCGACTGCACAGGTACCAGACATCAGCCCGATGCGGGTTAGCCGTCACCTTTCTGGAAGACCTTCATGCCGATAGCCAGGACCGCAGCGGGACGACTCGGCGCGTCCGCCCCGCAAGCGGCCCGCGGGACGGCCGCCGTCCTGCGCCGTCACTGGCTGCTGGCCTCGCTTCTCGCCGCCGGGCTGGTGCTGCGCGTCCTCGCGCAAGTCGCTTACCAGCCCGTGCTGTTCTACATCGACTCGATCAAGTACATGTTCGGCGCCTACCCCGGCGACGATCCGCCCGGCTACCTGCTCGTGCTGAGGCCGTTCCTGGCGGTGGCGAACCTCACCGCGGTGGCCGCCGTGCAGCACCTGCTCGGGCTGGGGATGGCGGTGGCGCTGTACGTGCTGCTGTTGCGCCGGGGCTCGCCGCGGTGGCTGGCGGCGCTGGCGACCGCCCCGGTGCTGCTGGACGGCTACCAACTGCAGATCGAGCAGACCGTTATGCCCGACGTGCTGTTCGAGGTGCTGATGGTGGCCGGGCTCGTGGTGTTGTTGTGGCAGCCCCGGCCGCGGCCGTGGATGGTGCTGGTAGGCGGAGTGCTGCTCGGCAGCACGGCGACGATGTGGCAGCCCGGCGAGATCCTCATCCTGCCCGCGGTGGTCTACGTGGCGATCGTGGCCCGGGGGTGGCGGCGCACGCTGCGCGATGCGGTGCTGGTCTGCGCGGCCTTCGCGCTGCCGATCCTGCTCGTCAGCTTCCGCAACTACGTGGACATCCACCGCTTCTCGCTGGCCCCCAACGCGGCCAGCACGATCTACGGGCGGATGGCGGCCGCCGTCGACTGCCAGACGCTGCGGGTGCCGTCCTACGAGCGGCAGCTGTGCCCCTCGCGCCAGCTCGCGGCCAGGCTTGGCCCGGACGGCCTGGACCACTCCCCGGACTCGCCGCTCAAGAACTACGTGCCGCCGGCGGGGATGGCGCAGCACGGCGTCGCCACCGATTTCAGCCGCCGGGTTCTGACCCAGCAGCCGCTGCGGGTGGCCGGGTCGATCCTGGCCGACGCGGCCAAGCTGTTCGAGGTGCACCGGGTGACCAGTCCCGGTGACACGTGGATCGGCCGCTGGCAATTCCAGGCGCACTTCCCCGTCTACCCTCCGTACGTCCAGATCGTGAACGGGCAGGTGGCGTTCTACGAGCTGGACGCGACAGGCCTGCCGGTGCTACTCGGCAACGGGCATCAGTTCGGCAACGGCGGGCCGGTGGTGGTCAAGCCACTGGCGGCGTTCCTGCGCGCCTACCAGCTGGACGGCGGGTATACGCCCGGCCCGCTGTACCTGTTCTCGCTGCTGGCCGGGCTGGCCGGCTCGGCGTTCCTGTTCCGCCGGGCCAGGAACATGACCACCGCGGACCGGGACACCGCGCGGGCCTGCTGCTACCTGCTGGCCTCGGGGGTTGCGGTGCTCCTGCTCTCCGACACCTTCGAGTTCTCCTGGCGGTACCAGCTTCCCGCGCTGATGACCCTCCCGCCGGCCGGTGCGCTGGGCATCACGGTCATCATCGGCTACGTCCGCAGCCTGCGCAGGCCCCGGTCCGCGGATGGCCGGGGCCCCGCGGCCGGGATCGAGGCCTCCGATGACCGCGGCCCGGAACGCCGCCCGGATACCGCCGACCCCGACCCGCAGGACAGCGACCACGCACCGGCCGTCGACTCCTAGCGGCCGGGCTGGTCGTCGCCCGGTACGGTTGTCGACCAGCCAGGGCCTGTCGCCCTAGCCCGGTTCGCGGCTCGGCCCGGGGCCGTGGTTCGGCCCGGGTCCGTGGCTCAGCCCGGGTCCGTGGCTCAGCCCGGGTCCGTGGCTCAGCCGGGTGGCGCTCAGCCGAGCGTGAACGGGTCCCGGGTGCCGCCGGTGAGCTCGACCCAGATCGCCTTGGTCTGCGTGTACTCGCGGACCGCCTCGCTACCGTTCTCCCGGCCGATGCCGCTCAGGCCGTATCCGCCGAACGGGACGTCCGGGCCGACGACCCGGTAAGCGTTGATCCACACCGTGCCGGCCTTCAGCGCGTGCGCGACCCGGTGGCCGCGGTGGATGTCCTTGGTCCAAACCGCGCCGGCCAGCCCGTACCGGGTGCCGTTGGCCAGCTCGATCGCCTCTTCCTCGGTGTCGAAGGGGATCACGGCCAGCACCGGGCCGAACACCTCCTCGCAGGCCACCGTCATCTCCGGGTTGACGTCGGTCAGCACGGTGGGCCGCACAAAGTAGCCGCCAAGCTCGGCGGCCGGCTCCCCACCCGCGGCGACCGTGGCCCCCTGGGCCGGCGCGGAGGACAGGAACGACAGCACCTTCTCGTACTGCGGCTGGTTGGCCAGCGGCCCCATCTCGGTCTCGGCCGCGGCCGGGTCGCCCACCTTGATCGTCCGCGCGCGGGCGGTGATCTTTTCGACCAGCTGGTCGTGGACCTTGCGGTCGACCAGCAGCCGGGAGCCGGCCATGCAGGTCTGGCCGGTGGCGGCGAAGACGCCGGCCACGACGCCGTTGCAGGCCGCGTCCAGGTCGGCGTCGTCGAATACCACGTGCGCAGATTTGCCGCCTAGTTCCAGTACGGTCCCGGTGATGTTGGCCGCGGCGGCCCTGGCCACCTCGGCTCCGACCCGCGTGGATCCGGTGAAGGCGATCTTGTCCACGCCGGGGTGCGCGGACAGGGCCTTGCCCACCGCCGGGCCGAAGCCGGTCACCACGTTGAACACCCCGGCCGGGACTCCTGCCTCCTCGATCCGCGCCGCGAGCTCGAGGGTGGAGATCGGGGTGTAGTCGCTGGGCTTGGCCACGACCGTGCAGCCCGCCGCCAGCGCGGGAGCGAGCTTCCAGCACAGCAACAACAGCGGCGAGTTCCACGGGACGATCGCCGCGACTACGCCGGCCGGCTCGCGGCGGGTATAGACGAGGAAGTTCGGCTTGCTGGTGGGGATCGTGGATCCCTCGAGCTTGTCGGCCAGGCCGGCGTAGTAGTAGAACCACTCGGGAATGACGGCCAGCTGGTCGCGCATCTCCCTGGCCAGCTTGCCGGTGTCACTGGTTTCCAGCTCGGCCAGGTAGTCGGCGTCCCGCGCGACCAGGTCACCGATCTTGCGCATCAGCTTGGCTCGGCCGAACCCGGTGATCTGGCCCCAGGGCCCGGACAATGCCTCGCCGGCCGCGCGGACGGCCAGATCGACATCGTCGGCGTCGGCATTGGCCGCGGTGGCCCACGGCCGGCCGGTGAACGGGTTGACTGTCTCGTACCGCCGCCCTGAGACGGCCTGGACCCGCTGGCCGCCGATGACCATCGGGAAGTGCGGGAGGGTCGTGCTGCTGGCCGGGCCGGCCTGGCTGGGCGCTGTCATGTTCCTGCCGATCCTGGTAGTGCGGCGAATCTCGTGCCTTTGCGCTTTGTCTTGTTGTACCTCAGCCGGCCGCGGCCGGCCTATCCGCCCGCGGCGGCCAAGCCCAGCTCCGCGCGGATCGCCTCGGTGTGCTGGCCGAGCGCGGGGACCGCCCCCATTCTCGCCTCGCGGCCGGGCACGTTCACCGGCGGCAACAGCGCCCGGATCGGGCCGCCGGGCGTGTCCACCTCGCGCCACCTGTCCCGCGCGCGCAGCTGCGGATGGGCGGCGAACTCCGCGGGCGTGCGCAACCGGGCGTTCGCGATGCCGGCCTCGTCCAGCGCGGCGGCCAGATCCTCGGCGGGAATGGCCGCCAGCGCCTCCTCGACGATCGGGGTGAGCTCGTCGTCGTGCGCCACCCGGTCGGGGTTGGTGGCGAACCTGTCGTCGGCCACCAGGTCCGGCCGGTTGAGGATCTTCTCGCACAGAACGGCCCATTCCCGCTCGTTCTGGAGCCCGAGGAAGACCTCCTCCCCGCCGGCCGCGGCGTACGGGCCGTACGGGGAGATGGACGCGTGCCGGGCGCCGGTCCGCCGGGCCGGCTCACCGCCGTAGACGCTGTAGTAGAACGGCTGGCTCATCCACTCGCCCAGCGCATCCAGCATGGCCACGTCGAGGCTGGTTCCTTCGCCGGTCCGCTCCCGCTCGTACAGGGCAGCCAGGATGCCCGAGTAGGCGTACATCCCGGCGGCGATGTCGGCCACCGAGATGCCGGCCTTGGCCGGCTCCTGCGGCGTCCCGGTCACCGAGAGCAGCCCGGCCTCGCACTGCACGAGCAGGTCGTAGGCCTTCTTGTGGCGGTACGGGCCGTCCGGGCCGTACCCGGAGATCGCGCAGCTGACCAGCCGGGGATAACGTCGCCGCAGGTCGTCGGCGCCCAGCCCGAGGCGGCCGGCCGCCCCGGGCGCGAGGTTCTGCACGAAAACGTCGGCCCGCCCCAACAGCGCGTCAAGCACCTCGCGGTCGCCAGGGTCCTTGATATCGAGCTCGATGCTCTCCTTGCCCCGGTTCAGCCAGACGAAGTAGCTGGCCTGGCCGTGCACGGACCGGTCGAAGTGGCGGGCGAAGTCGCCGGCTCCGGCCCGTTCCACCTTGATCACCCGCGCGCCCAGGTCGGCGAGCTGACGGGTGGCGAACGGCGCGGCCACCGCCTGCTCCAGCGAGACGACCGTGATGCCCTGCAGCACGGGCCCGCGGGTCACGGCGCCACCGAGTTCCGGCTCACGAGCTGGCGAGCGATCACGTTGCGCTGGATCTCGTTGGTGCCCTCGCCCACGATCATCAGCGGGGCGTCGCGGAAGTAGCGCTCCACGTCGAACTCGGTGGAGTACCCGTAGCCGCCGTGGATGCGCACCGCGTCCAGCGCGATCTCCATAGCGGCCTCGGAAGCGAACAGCTTGGCCATGCCGGCCTCCATGTCCGCCCGCTGCCCGGCGTCGAACCGCCGTGCTGCGTACAGCACCAGCTGGCGGGCCGCGGCCAGCTTGGTCGCCATGTCGGCCAGGTAGTTGCCGACCGACTGATGCTGCCAGATCGGCTTGCCGAAGCTCTCCCGCTGCTGGGCGTACTGCAGCGCGTCCTCCAGCGCGGCCCGGCCCACCCCGACCGCGCGGGATGCCACCTGGATGCGGCCGATCTCCAGGCCGCGCATCATCTGCGCGAACCCTTGCCCCTCGCGCTCGCCGAGCAGCGCGGCGGCCGGGATCCGGAAGTCGTCGAAGCTGAGCTCGCAGCTCTCGATACCCTTGTAGCCGAGCTTGGGCAGGTCCCGCGACACGGTGAAGCCGGGGCCAGGCTCGGCCAGCAGGATGCTGATCCCGGCGTGCGGCGGCTCGGCGCCCGGATCGGTCTTGCACAGCAGGGCGATCAGCCCTGAGGTGCGCGCGTTGCTGATCCACGTCTTCGCGCCGTTGATGACGTAGGAATCTCCCGAACGACCCGCGGTGGTCCGCATCGCCTGAAGATCCGAGCCACCGCCGGGCTCGGTCAGCGCCATCGTGGCCCGGAGCTGTCCGGTGGCCATCCGGGGCAGGTAGCCGTCCTTCTGCTCCTGGGTGCCGTAACTGCCGATGAGCCTGGCCACGACCGTGTGCCCGCCCATCGCCCCGGCCAGGCTCATCCAGCCGCGGGCCAGCTCTTCGGTCACCAGGGCATAGCACGACGTGCTGACCTTGGCCTCCCCCCACGGCTCGGGGATGGCCAGGCCGAAGATGCCCAGCTGCTTCATCTGCTCGATGAGCTGGCCCGGGTAGGTGTTCGCGTGTTCGAGCTCCCGCGCCACCGGCCGGACCTCGCGGTCCACGAACTCACGGACCACCCCGACGATCTCGCGCTCTTCCTCACTCAGCTCATCCACCGCGCTCCGCTCTCCGCTCACGGCCGCTCTCTCGCTCACGGCCGTCCGCTGCCCTCTCGCTCACGGCCGTCCGCTGCCCCACTTTGCACACGCTACGACCAAAATTTGTCCGGTTTGCCGGGTTCGTTTGGTCGAAACGTGTGCAAAGTGACCGATGCTCATGAAGGCAGCCCCTCCCGGAGCGCCTCGGCGGCGGTGTCCCAGGACCACGCGGCGGGGTCGGTGTCCAGGGCGGCCACGCAGTCGGCGAGCTTGGCGCGCAACTGATCCGGCGTCGGCGGCCGGGCCGGCGATCCGGGTGGGAACCGCTGGCTGATCCGCTCGATCTCGCCGGTCCTGGTGCGCACGGCGGCCTCCAGCTCTCCGTCCAGCAGCCAGGACCCGCCGGGTTCGAGCTTGGTCTCCACCAGGCCGGCCAGCCGGATCGCGTCCGGCCGCCGGACCGCGTCGTCGGTGAAGCTGGCGACCCCCGGGTAGCCGTCCAGCAGCGCGGCCGCGGCCGCGTACTCCAGGCTGAACTTGGCCTGCAGGCCGGTGACCGGCCGGTGATGGATCAGCGGCTTGACGGCAGCCTCGGGTGTTCGCAGCACGATGCGCGATACCAGGCTGGGGTCCA
>Ga0207664_10000953_pt1 | contig 19503 bp, 16 predicted proteins | sample LARL83metaG_FD_184349 | JGI IMG/M metagenome (GOLD analysis project Ga0207664, IMG submission 184349) | Corn, switchgrass and miscanthus rhizosphere microbial communities from Kellogg Biological Station, Michigan, USA - LAR L8-3 metaG... | ecosystem: Host-associated > Plants > Roots >... | reverse complement strand
GGTGCCGGCCATGCCGACCATCACGTGCTGGCCGAGCACGATGTCGGGCTTCGGGAAACGTTCGAACAGGCCGTCGTCGATCATCGCCTGTGCGCCGGTGCCGGTTTCCTCGGCGGGCTGGAACACTGCCATCACGGTGCCGCGCCAGTGCCCGCGCGCCTGCGCGAGCAGGGCGGTCGCGCCGGCCAGCCAGGTCACGTGCATGTCGTGGCCGCAGGCGTGCATCACCGGTACCGTATGGCCTTCCTTGTCCTTCGCGGTGACCTTGCTCGCGTACGGCAGACCAGTCATCTCCGCGACCGGCAGCGCGTCCATGTCGGCGCGCAACATCACGGTCGGCCCGTCGCCGTTGCGCAGCAGGCCGACCACGCCGGTGCCACCGACGCCGGTCGTCACCTCGAAGCCGGCCTGGCGCAGATGATCGGCGGCGAGGGCGGCCGTGTGCGTCTCCTGCGTCGACAATTCCGGATGGGCATGGATGTCGGTGTAGAGCGATTCGAGAGCGGGCAACAGGCTTGGCAGGTTCGTGAACCACGGGTCGGAAACACTCGCGTTGTTCATACAAAAAACCTCTCGACGCAGAAGTGACAGCGCAACGACTCGTCCGCGATATGACTTACCTCGCTGGCGCGGCGGGCGCCGTTTCGGGCGCACCCGCCGCACCCGCCGTCCAAAGCTTCGCCTCCGCCTTCCCGCCCAGCATCTGCTGCCGCACCAGCGGGATCGGCGGGCCGCCGTAGCTGAGGAACTGATCATGGAACGCCTTCAGCGCATCCGGGCCCGGATGCGCGGCGATCCAGTCCTGGCGCAGCTGCATGATCATCAGCTTGCCCAGCGTGTAGTTGAGGTAGGCCGGATCGTAGGTGCCGCGCGCGGCTTGCTGGCGGGCGTTGCCTGGATCCTGGAAGGCCTTGTCGCGGAACATCTGCTCCGATTGGGCGATCGTCATGCCGCCGGTGTGCAGGCCGATGGCGGAGAGGTAGCGCACGTCGCGCAGCAGCGCATTGGTGAGCTGGCCGATGTGGACTTCCGGCGTGGCGCCGTCGAGGCCCGCATCGAACATCATCTCTTCGGCGTAGTGCGCCCAGCCTTCGGCGAAGGCGTAACCGACGAACAGCTGGCCGAACTTCCAGTCGGCGCGGTTGGCGTGCAGGAACTGCAGGAAGTGGCCGGGCCAGACCTCGTGCGCGGACACGAACAGCAGTGCGGCCTTGCCTGGCGTATAGGCTGCCTGGTCGGCCTTGCTCCAGGTCGGGTCCGGCGGGGCGATGTAATACACCGACGGCAGGTTCTTCTCGTACGGGCCGGGAATCTCGATATAGGCGAAGTTCCAGCGGTTGAACGGCGGAGCCTCTTCGGCCTTGGCCTGCTCGGTACCGGGAATGCTCGCCAGGTCCTTGTCGACGATGAACTGGCGCAGGCTTGCCAGTTGCGCGCGCGCACCTTCCACGGCACCGCCGACGGGCTTGTCGGCGCTTTCTTTGGCCACGCAGGCGGCGATCGATTTGCCCGGCGCGAACTTGTCGCAGGCGGCCTTGAGCGCTGCGAGGTTCCGCTTCAGATCCGATTCGCCGATGGCCTTCAGCTGATCCAGCGGCAGGTCGACCCGCTCGGTGGCGTGCAGCATCCTCGAGAATTTTTCCGCGCCCAGCGCATAGTCCTGCGTGGCGTGCGGCTTCTGCGCCTTGAGCCAGTCGGCCAGATCCTGCGAGGCCTTGATCGCCGCCGCGTTGCTGGCCTTGAAGCGCGCCTGCAGCGCATCGTCCTTCACCTCGGCGAAGATGCCGGGCACGTCGGTCTTGAAGAAGCTGGCGAAGCCGCCGAACGAGTTGACGCCCACGTCGATGTACGAGGCCGGCAGCGGCAGCTTGAGGTTGACCTTGATCTGCGCCAGCGCCTTGGGCAGCGCCTCCTGGTAACTGACGAAGGCCGCCATGCGCTGCGCCAGCGGCGCGTAGGGCCGGGTCAGGTACATGCTGGGCGACAGGTCGCCGGTGTACCACGTCGGGTTGCTGTAGGGCGCGCGGGATTCCTCCAGCCAGAACAGCTGGCCATCGATCACCGCCAGCACGTAGTCGCGCTGGAACCGGCCCTGCGCATCGAGCGTGTCGTCGGCAAACGCGGCGAAGGCCTGGCGCTGCGCATGCAGCCAGTCGGCGGTCGCCTTCAGGCCGGCCGGACTGTAGTCGGGCAGCTTGCCGTCGAACTCGTGCTTGCCGGCGTTGGCAGCGAACACCGGGCTGTGCGCGAACATGCCGGCGAGAAAGCTGTCCACGGCTGTTGCCAGCGCGGCACTGCTGCCGGCGGGCTTGGCAGCGGTCGATGCCGAGGCAGGCGTCGGCGCCTTCTGTGCGGGCGACGGCGCGTCGGGTGTGCAGCCGGCGAAGAAAACGGTGATGACGGCGGACAGCGTGAGTACGCGGAACGGGCGCATGGTCGGCTTCCCTGGGAGTGGAAGCGCCGAGCCTAGGCGCTGCGGAGAGTCGGTGCAATCGCCCCGCCGCGCGCGGGCAGTACACCTTCATGAACCATGCTCAGGTTGCCCAGGTCGCAAACATCATCACGGCCGCCAGCACCATCACCGCGGTCGCGGCCCAGCCGAAAAGCTTCAATGGCCACGGCATGGTGAAATCGCCCATGACCTTGCGGCTGGATCCCATCAACATCATGGCGATCATCAGCGGCACGGCGGCGACGCCGTTGATCACCGCGCTCCAGTACAACGCCTTGATCGGGTCGAGCGGGGTCAGGTTCAGCGCGATGCCGATGAGGCTGGCGACGACGAGCACGCCGTAGAAGAACATGGCCTCGCCGGGCTTGTGCTCCAGCCCGCTGCGCTGGCCGAATGCGCCGGCGGCAGCGTAGGCCGTCGCGCCGGCCAGGATCGGCACGGCGAGCAGGCCGGTGCCGATGATGCCGGCGGCGAACAGCCCGAAGGCGAGGTCGCCGGCCAGCGGCCGCAAGGCTTCGGCCGCCTGCGCCGACGACTGGATGTCGGTCTTGCCATGGGCGTGCAGCACCACGGCCGCGGTGAGGATGATGAAGAACGCCACCAGATTGGAGAAGATCATTCCCACCGTGGTATCGATGCCGATGCGGCGCAGGGCGCTCGGTGCCTGTAGCGGTGCTTCCTGCAGCGGTTTGCGCTGCTTGCTCGACTCGATCTCCTCGACTTCCTCGGAGGCCTGCCAGCAGAAAAGATAAGGGCTGATGGTGGTGCCGAGCAGGGCCACCAGGCCCACGGCATACGACGCGCTCCAGCTCACCGGCGGCAGCACGATGCTCCGGAGCACGGCCCGCCACGGCACGTCGAGCACCATCACGGTGGCTACGTAGGCGAACAGGCTCAGGGTGAGCAGCTTGAGGATCGGCGCATAGCGGGTGAACGGAATGAAGACCTGCAGCACCAGCGACAGCACGGCGAAGCCGGCGGCATAGAGCAGGGCCGGGCCGCCGATCAGCAGCTTCAGCGCGGCGCCCATCGCGCCGATGTCCGCGGCCAGGTTGATCACGTTGGCCATGAAGATGGACGTCACCAGCGCATACACAAGCCAGCGCGGATAGCACAGGCGCACGTCGTCCATCAGGCCGCGGCCGGTGACCCGTCCGATGCCCGCGCTGATCGCCTGGATCGCGATCATCAGCGGCATGGTGACGAACACGCACCACAGCATGCCGTAGCCGAACGCTGCGCCCACCTGCGAGTACGTGGCGATGCCGCTGGGGTCGTCGTCCGCTGCGCCGGTGATCAGGCCGGCGCCGAGGTTGGCCCACGGCGGGCTTTCCGGCCCGCCGTCTTCGGTGTTTTCGCGTGCAGCCATGATGTGCGCCGGGCCGGCGTGAAAGTCCGGTTGCTAGGCCGAGGCCAGTCCCGTCTTTTCCAGCGCCGCGCCGATCGCCTCCAGCAGCTGTTCTCCGCCAAACGGCTTGCGCAGGAATACGCCGCGCAGGGGAATTTCGGCGCACTCCACCTCGGTGTCGGCGGTGATCACGACCACGGCGATGGCCGGATAGCGTTCGATCGCACGCCGGCATAGGTCGATGCCGCTCATCGGCCCGGCCAGGATCACGTCGGCGACGATGACGTCGATGCCGGGCGCGTTCTGCATGTGGCTCAGCGCGCCGGCGGCGCCCTGTACGCGGATGGTCTGGTAGCCATCGCTGGCGGACAGGTGCAGGTCGATGGATTCCAGCACCAGGTCGTCATCCTCGACGATGAGGACGGTCTTGTTCGTATTCACGGCCACTCCGACGCCTGCGCAAGTTCTTCAGCATAAGCCGTTCCGTGCTGGTCGTGGCAGTCCGTGCCGGCGTCCTCAGCTTTCCACGCCGGGCGCGCCGGGTTCGGCGCCATGGCGGCCCTCGCGGTGCAGCAGCCAGGCCAGCACCGGCGGCGTGACCATCGCGGTGAGCAGGGACATGGCCACGATGATCGCGTAGATGCGGTCGCTGAACACGCCGGCGGCCAGCCCCAGGCTGGCGATCACCACGCCCACCTCGCCGCGCGGGACCATGCCGAAGCCGATGATGGTGGCGGCGCGGCGGCCCAGCGACATCGCGCCCAGGAAACCGCCGAGCAGCTTGGACGCGACCGCGATCGCGGTGACGATCGCCAGCATCACCAGGGCATCGACGCTGGCCAGTTCGGCCAGGTTGACCTTGGCGCCGGTGACTACGAAGAAGAACGGCGTGAGAAACGACAGCAGCGGCAGGGTTTGATGCTCCAGTTCGTCACGCTGGCGCGTCTCCGACGCGATCATGCCGGCGAGAAAGGCGCCGATGATGGCGGCCAGCCCGAAGCGGGTCGACAGCCAGGCCAGTCCGAGGCAGATCGCGAGCACCACGGTCAGTGCCGAATGCGGGTTGATCGGCGCCTCCAGCCAGCCCGAGCGATGCCGCATCACCTTCGAGCCGCCCCAGCCGATGATCGCCACGAAACCGATCGCGCCGGCCAGGGTCAGCAGCAGCGATTGCAGATCCGGCGATCCGCCGCCCTGCAGCGAGGACACCACGCCGAGCAGCAGCATGGCGAGGATGTCGTCGATCACCGCGGCGCCCAGGATCACCCGGCTCTCGGTTCGCTGCAGCACGCCCAGTTCCTGCAGCACGCGTGCGGTGATGCCGGCCGAAGTGGCGACGAACGCCGCGGCGACGAACAGCGACTTGACCCAGACGAAGCCTTCGCCATGCGCCCACAGTGCGCCGGCAGCGAAGGGCACGATCACGCCAAGCACACCGACCAGCAACGCGCTCCTGCCGACTTTTTTCAGGTCGTCCAGCCGCGTCTCCAGGCCAACGGAAAACAGCAGCAGCACCACGCCGATCTCGGCCAGCACATCGAGCGGCGTGCCCGGCAGGATCTGCGCGGGCGTGAGCCAGCCCAGCAGCGACGGCCCGACCACGCAGCCGGCGGCGATCTCGCCCACCACGCCGGGCAGCTTCAGGCGCTGGGCGATCTCCGCCCCGACCTGCGCCGCGACGAAGATGATGAACAGGGCCAGCAGGATGTCGGCGGCATGGTGCATGGATCGTTCCTTCGGGCGATGGCCGATGCTACACGGCCGCGCTGCGGCGGCGGCTCAGCCGCCGAACAGCGCGCTGGTCATCCACAGATGCAGGGCGATGCTGGCGACGTAGCCCAGAGCGATCGCCCAGCTCCAGCGCAGATGGCTCATGAAGGTGTACTGCCCGCGCGCGGCGCCCATCAGCGCCACGCCTGCGGCCGAGCCCACCGAAAGCAGGCTGCCGCCGACGCCGGCGGTCAGCGTGATCAGCAGCCATTGCGCGCCGTCCATCGGCGGATTCATCTTGATCACCGCGAACATGATCGGGATGTTGTCCACCACCGACGACAGCACGCCCATCGCGGCGTTCGCCATGGTCGGACCCAGGTTGCCGTAGAGCTGCTGCGAGGCCAGCTCCAGGTAGCCGAGCGCAGCCAGCCCGCCGACGCAGGCGAACACGCCATAGAAAAACAGCAGCGTGTCCCACTCGGCGTTGGCGATGATGCGGAAGATCGAATATCCCTCGTTCTCGACGCCGTGCGCCAGCGCGTAATGGCGCTGCCGGTAGTCGATGCGGCTGGCGACCAGGTTGAGCAGCGCCAGGCCGGTCAGCATGCCGTAGGCGGCGGGCATGCCCAGCCACTGGCGGCCGGCCACGGTGATCGCGATGGTGAGCGCGAAGGTCAGGCAGATGCTGACGCCGCCGTGCTTGATGCGGCTGCCGCCAGCGCTGCCCTCGGGTTTGCCGCGGGGCAGGGCGAAGGACATGAGCAACGCCGGCACCAGCCAGTTGACCACCGCCGGAAGGAACAGCCGGAAGAAATCGAAGAACTGCGCCTTGTTGGCCTGCCACACCATCAGCGTGGTGATGTCGCCGAACGCGCTCCAGGCGCCGCCGGCGTTTGCCGCCACCACCAGGTTGATCATCGCCAGCGCAATGAACCTGGCGTTGCCGGCGCCCACCGCCAGGATCACCGCCGACATCACCAGCGCGGTAGTCATGTTGTCCAGCACCGGTGAAAGCAGGAACGCCAGCAGGCCGGTGATCCAGAACAGCGAGCGATAGCCGAAGCCTCGGCGGGTCAGTTGCGCGCGCAGCGCCTCGAAAACGCCGCGCTCGCCCATCGCGGTGACGTAAGTCATCGCCACCACCAGGAAGAAGAAGATCTCCGCGTACTCGAGGAACATCGTCTCGAACGCCTGCCGCACCAGCGCGGCGTCGCCGCCGGCGTTGCCGGTCTTCCAGGCGATCAGCCCCCAGATCAACGCCGCCGCCAGCATCACCGGCTTGGATTTGGCGATGTGGATACGCTCCTCGAAAATCACCGCCACGTAGGCCAGCACGAACAGCGCGAGGGCGGCCCAGCCCACGGGATGCTGCACCAGGTGCAGGTTCACGTTGGTGGCGGGTTCGGTGGCGGATGCCGGCGTGCCGGCAAGCATTGCGGCCAGGGCGGCGAACCTTTGCATGGAGCATCCTCAGCGTGATCGATCGCCGCAAGCGTATCAGGCGCCGTGCTGGCCAGCCGGCGCTACGAGCTTGCCGGCAACTCGGTCGCGCCGGCCGGCGGCCGGTCGATGCGCAGCCGGCTGAACACGCGGCTGGCGGCGGCCGTGATCGCTCCGAGCAGAACCACGGTCCAGCGGAACGCCATCACGTAATCGTCGTGGGCATGCCCTTGCAGCATTGCCTCCATCAACAACGTGGCCAGCGCGATACCGAAGCTCATCGCGAGGTATTGCACGGTCGAGGCCATCGACGAAACCATCGAGGCGTGCTGGATGTCGACGTCGTGATAGATCAGCGTGTTCATCGCGGTGTACTGCAAGCCCGAGAAGCAGCCGTAGCCGTACGTCAGCACGACGATCAGCCAGACCGGCGAGGTCGGCCCGAGCAGGGCGAAGGCGGCGAGCAGCACGGCCACGATCACCGTGTTTCCCAGCAGCAGCCGCCGGTAGCCGAAATGAACCAGCGCCCGGTTGATCACCCACTTGGCGCTGATCGAACCCACCGCCTGCGGCACCATCATCAGGCCGGCCATCAACGGCGACCAGCCGCAGCCCACCTGCAGGAAGAGCACCAGCAACAGGAACATGCCGGAGATGCCGAGCCGGGTGAACAGGCCGCCGGCCAGCGCCACCCATACGCTGCGCACGCGCAGCAGCCGAAGGTCGGCCACCGGGTGCGGCGTGCGGCGGCTGTGCCACACGTAAACCGCGCCCAGCAGCAGCGCGAGCAGGCCGCACAAGCCGATACGCCCCCACGGCACGGGATGCGCGCCGGCGAGTTCCGAAGCGGTCAGCAGCAAGGCGGAGGCCGCCGCAAACAGCAGGAAGCCCGGCAGGTCGAAACGGTTGGCGTGATCGAGCCGGTAATCGGGCATGTCGCGCTTGTTCATCCACACGCCGGCGATCGCGACCGGCACGTTGATCAGAAAAATCAGCCGCCACGAGGTGAACTCCACCAGCGCGCCGCCGAGCAGTGGCCCCAGCACCGAGCCGAGCAGGCCGAACGTGGCGACCGTGCTCATCGCGCGCACGAACTCGTGCTTGTCGATGCTGCGCACCAGCACATAACGACCCACCGGCATCAGCGAGGCGCCGCCGATACCCTGCAGCACGCGTGCCGCCACCAGTTGCGGCAACGTCTGCGCCAGCCCGCACGCCAGCGAGCCGACGCCGAACACCATGATGGCGATGCCGAATACCCGTCGCGTGCCGAGCCGGTCGCAAAGCCACGGGCTGGCGGGAATCAGGATGGCCAGCGTCAGCACATAGCTGGTCAGCGCGGTGCGCATGCCGAGCGGGGTGACACTCAGCGCTTCGGCCATCGCCGGCACGGCGGTGTTGACCACGGTGGAATCCAGCGCCTGCATGAAGAACGCCGCGGCGACCAGCCACAGCAGGCCGCGGAAGCGTTCGCGCGAAGACATTCCGGACAGGTCGGCCTCGGACGGCTCGGCGGAAACCGGCGCTGACGTGGAGACAGCAGCGGCGGCGGTGGGGGTTTCCGCGGCGGCTTGGTGGGGCATGGCTGCGCATGATACCTGCTGCGTCAGCTTGCTTTTCGTGCAGGGTATCAGCAGAGTCAGCCTTGTTTCATCCGCCAGCCATGCCCAGATAGTCATGGCGGCCCATCACGACCCGCGCGCCGGAGCGATTTCGTTCCGGCGCGTGCTTTTGTGCGGCGCCAAGCCGCAAGCATCAGGAAAAGCCATGAGCAGCAAGCCACCGATCACCGTTTCCCGCACCGATCTCGACCGCATCGAAGCCCTGCTGGAGCGGCTGCCCGCCGCCGACGCCGCGCAGTCCGATGCGCTGCGTGCCGAGCTCGATCGCGCCGACGTGGTCGAGCCCGCTGACGTGCCGGCGAACATCGTGACCATGAACTCCACCGTCACGTTCACCGACGAGAGCAACGGCGAGCAGCTCACCCTGACCCTCGTCTATCCAGCGGGCGCCGGTGCGCCGGGCACGGTGTCGATCCTGGCGCCGGTGGGCAGCGCCTTGCTGGGCCTGGCTCGCGGGCAGCAGATCGACTGGCCCACGCCCGACGGCCGCCACCGCCGCCTGAAGGTGCTCGACATCAGCTACCAGCCCGAGGCGGCCGGACACTTGCACCGCTAGGGTTTGTCGCAGCGGTCGGTTTCCTGCGGCGGCCGACCGCTAGTATCCGTTCGTGGCCTCGCCAGCGTCGCGAACCGATCGCCAGCCGATGTCGTTGTTCGCGGACATCACCTTCCGGCCGTGGTTCGCCGGGGCATGTCCGCCAGCTTTCGTTGACCTCATGTCGCCCCCGGCTGTCGCTAAACTGGCGAGGCCAAGGAGACCTGCATGACCGATCGCCAAGCCCCTGCCTCCGCCATTGCACGCGCCGCCGAATTGCGCGCGATGATCGAGCAGGCCAATTACCGCTATCACGTGCTCGACGATCCCGACCTCACCGACGCCGACTATGACCGGCTCATGCGTGAACTGGAGGCTCTGGAAGCGGAGCATCCGGCGCTGGCCTCGAACGATTCGCCCACGCGCAAGGTCGGTGCGCGGGCGCATGGCGGCTTCGCCGAAGTCACGCACCGGTTGCCGATGCTGTCGCTGGGCAATGCCTTCGAGCAGCCGGGTGAAACGGACCGCGAACGCTTCCGCGAAGTGGCCGAGTTCGAGCGGCGGATCGAACACACCTTGAAGCGGTCCGAGCCGGTGTTTTCGGTCGAACCCAAGCTCGATGGCCTGGCGATCAGCCTGCGCTACGAACAGGGCGTATTCGTGCAGGGAGCCACCCGCGGCGATGGCGAGACGGGCGAGGACGTGACTGCCAACCTGCGCACCGTGCGCGCGATCCCGTTGCGCCTGCGCGGCACCGGCTGGCCCGCCGTGCTGGAGGTACGCGGCGAGGTGATCATGCTGCGCAAGGATTTCGAGGCGTTCAACCAGCACGCCCGCGCGCATGACGAGAAACCGCTGGCGAATCCCCGCAACGGCGCAGCCGGCTCGCTGCGCCAGCTCGATCCGGCAATCACCGCCAGGCGCAGGCTGAGCTTTTTCGCCTACGCCATCGGCGTGGTCGAAGGCGGCGAGCTGCCGCCCACCCATTCCGCCACGCTGCGGCAGTTGCGCGAATGGGGTTTTCCCGTTTCGCCGGATGTCGATATCGCGTGCGGCTTCGATGGGCTGATCGCGTATTTCCGGCGCATCGGCGCGAAGCGCGACGCGCTGCCTTACGACATCGACGGCGTGGTCTACAAGCTGGACGACTACGCCGGCCAGCGCGAGATGGGTTTCGTGTCACGAGCGCCACGCTGGGCGATCGCGCACAAGTTCCCCGCGCAGGAGCAGACCACGCGGCTGCTCGACATCGAAATCCAGATCGGCCGCACCGGCGCCGCCACGCCGCGCGCGCGCATGGAGCCGGTGCAGGTGGCCGGCGTGACGGTGACCTACGCCACGCTGCACAACGCCGACCAGATCGCGCGGCTCGACGTGCGCGTGGGCGACACCGTGATCGTGCGCCGCGCGGGCGACGTGATTCCCGAGGTGGTGCGGGTGGTGCAGGACCAGCGCCCGGCCGGCACCGTGCCATGGACCATGCCGACCCGCTGCCCGATCTGCGGCTCCGCGCTGATCCGCGAGGAAGGCGCGGCAGCGTGGCGCTGTTCCGGCGGCCTGATCTGCGCGGCGCAACGCAAGGAGGCGCTGATCCATTTCGCCTCGCGCCGTGCGATGGATATCGAAGGCCTGGGCGAGCGTTTCGCCGATGCGCTGGTCGAACTCGACATCGTGCATACGCCGGCGGACATCTACGCGCTCACCGTCGAGCGCCTGGTGGCCATGAAGCAGGCCATCGACGAGCGGGACGGCACCACGCCGGAAACGGTGAAGGCCGGCAAGGTGGCGACCAAATGGGCGGAGAACCTGGTTGCCGGCATCGGGGCCAGCAAGCACACCACGCTGGCGCGCTTCCTGTTTGCGCTGGGCATCATGCACATCGGCGAGAGCACGGCGAAGACGCTGGCGGCGTGGCTGGGCAGGCTCGATATCGTGCGCAGCGTGCCGGCGCCGGTGCTGCGCGTGCTGCCCGACATCGGCGATGAAGTGGCCGCCTCGATCGCCGGCTTCTTCGCGCAGCAAGGCAATCAGGACGTGGTCGACCAACTGCTCGCTGCAGGCATCGTGTTCAGCGACGAGGGCACGCCTTCGCCGCTGCTGCGCGAGCGACTGAACCTCGGCGTGCTGCTGGACATGGCCAGGATCGGCAAGCTCGGCCCCAAGAGCTGCAAGTTGCTGGCGCAGCATTTCCCCACGCTGGAACGACTGCAGGCCGGCGGCCCCGCGCACTGGATCACCGCGGGCATACCGCAGGCGGCGGCGACCGGACTGCAGGCGTTCCTCGAAGACGCTTCCGCGCTGGCCGGCCTGCGCGAAGCGGAGGCGGCGATGCTGCGGCTGCTGGACGCCATTCCCGCTACCGCCAAGGCCGCGCAGGCGCCGCTGGCCGATCAGACCATCGTGCTCACCGGCACGCTGGCGTCGCTGAGCCGCGACGAAGCGAAGGAGCGGCTGGAGGCGCTGGGCGCCAAGGTCTCCGGTTCGGTATCGAAGAAGACCAGCTTCGTGGTGGCCGGTGCGGAAGCGGGCTCGAAGCTGGACAAGGCGAAGGAGCTGGGCGTGCCGGTGTGGGACGAAGCGCAGCTGCTTGCGTTGCTGGCCGAACATGAGCACTGAGGACCCGCTGTTCGCCGTGCGGCAACCGCCTTCGCTGCAGCAGTCACTGCAGTTGCGCGCATGCCTCTACCAGCGGCTTCGCCGGTTCTTCGCCGATCGAAGGGTGCTCGAAGTCGAGACGCCGATCCTGTCCGCCGCCGGCAACAGCGAGCCAAATATCGAGAGCTTCAGCACCTGCTTCCACGGTCACGTGGACGCAGGCGCACGCGAGCGCTGGCTGCGCACCTCGCCGGAATTTCCGCTGAAGCGGCTGCTCGCTGCCGGCATCGGCGACTGCTACGAACTGGGCCGCGTGTTCCGCAACGGCGAAGCGGGCGGACGGCACAACCCCGAGTTCAGCATGCTCGAGTGGTATCGGGTCGGCTGGGATCATCGGCAGTTGATGCAGGAAACCGTCGAGCTGGTGGAAGACGCACTGTCGATGGTCGGGCGGCGCGCGGAAGTGTGCGTCTCCAGTTATCGGCAGTTGTTCCTCGACGAACTCGGCATCGATCCGTTGCGGGCATCGATCGACGAACTGCGCACGCCGTTGAGCGAATTCGGCATCGATCCGGCGGGCCTCGTCCATGACGACTGGCTGGACCTGCTGATCACGCACAGGCTGCAGCCGGCGTTTCCACGCGATCGCATCACGGTGATCCACGACTATCCGGCGACGCAGTGCGCACTGGCCAGGATCCGCGCCGGCGAACCGCCGCTGGCCGAGCGTTTCGAGCTGTACCTCGGACGGCACGAGCTGGCCAACGGCTATCACGAATTGAACGACGCGGCGGAGCAGCGCGAGCGCTTCGAGCGCGACAACGCGACGCGGCGCGCGCGCGGGCAGCGCGAGATGCCGATCGATCGGGCGCTGCTCGACGTGCTCGACGCCATGCCCGATTGCGCGGGCGTGGCGCTGGGCGTGGAGCGCCTGTTGATGTGCCTGGCCGACACCGACGCGATTGCCGACGTGCTTGCCATTCCCTTCGCGCAAGCCTGATTCCCCCCCCGCCGGAACCGAACCCGATGACATCTTTCGACACGCGTGCGCCGCGCGAAAGCCTCGACCGCCGCGACATCCGCACGCTGGCGCTGGCCGCACTGGGTGGCGCGCTGGAGTTCTACGATTTCGTGGTGTTCGTGTTCTTCGCGATTCCACTGGGCCACCTGTTCTTTCCACCCGGCACCGCCGCATGGCTGGCGCAGCTGCAGGTGTTCGGCATCTTCGCGGCGGGCTATCTGGCGCGGCCGCTGGGCGGCATCGTGATGGCGCACTACGGCGATACGCTGGGCCGCAAGAAGATGTTCACGCTCAGCGTGCTCCTGATGGCGGTGCCCACGCTCGGCATCGGCCTGCTGCCGGTGTATGCGCAGGCCGGCATGCTGGCGCCGCTGCTGTTGCTGGCGCTGCGGGTGGTGCAGGGCATTGCGGTGGGTGGCGAAGTGCCCGGCGCGTGGGTGTTCGTGGCCGAGCACGTGCCGGCGCGGCGGGTCGGTTTTGCCTGCGCCAGCCTCACTTCGGGCCTCACGGTCGGCATTCTCATCGGCTCGCTGGTGGCGGCGGCCATTCATCGCGAATTGACGCCCGCCGCGGTGCTCGATTACGGCTGGCGGTTGCCGTTCCTGGTCGGCGGCGTGTTCGGTTTCCTCGCGGTGTGGCTGCGCCGCTGGCTCAGCGAGACGCCGGTGTTCGAGGCGATGCACGCGCGCCGCGAGCTCGCTTCGGGATTGCCGCTGCGGCATGTCTTCGAGCGGCATCTGCCCAGTGTGCTGATGTCCATGCTGGTGACGTGGATGCTTACCGCAGCGATCGTGGTGATGATCCTGATGACGCCCACGCTGGCGCAGTCGGCGTTCCACATCGCGCCGGAGCGCGCGTTCCTGGGCAACAGCGTGGCATCGTTCGCGTTGGCGCTGGGCTGCCTGTTCTACGGCTGGCTGACCGATCGCGCAGGCCCTGCGCGCGCGTTGCTGGCAGGCGCGATCGGGCTGCTGCTGTGCAGCTATGCGTTATATCTCGACTTGCGTGCCGGCGGCCTGCACTTTGTCGCGCTGTACGCGCTGGCCGGTTTCAGCGTGGGCGTGACGGGCGTGGTGCCGACGCTGATGGTGCTGGCGTTTCCGCCAGCGGTGCGGTTTTCCGGGCTGTCGTTTTCGTACAACATCGCCTACGCGCTGTTCGGCGGACTGACGCCGCCGCTGATCGGCTTGCTGGTCCAGCGGTTCGGCGTGCTGGCGCCGGCGCATTACGTGGCGTTCACGGCCGTGATCGGCATCGGCGTGGCGGTCTGGTCGATCGCCAGGCCGCGCAGCGTCGAACGGCTCAGCTAGAACTCCAGTTCCTGCGCCGCGCACAGGTAATCGACCAGCGGCGCGACGCGCTTGAACGTGTTCACCGTCCACGGCAGCAGTTCGTCGGAGCAGGCGAGCTCCTCGGCGAAGCCGGCCGAGGCGACGAAGTCCTTGCGCTTGAGATCGTCGATCAGTTCATGCGCGGGATCGTACCCGCGCGGCGGACGCAGCAGCGATTCACCGCCCAGCTGCAGGTGATCGCGGAACGCCTTGCTGCGGGTGGCGCTTTTCCAAGCGGCGGGATTGTCGGTGAGGAAGCTGCGGATGCGTTTGAGCGCATCGGCCTCGGGGTGCCACATGCCGCCGCCGGCGAAGCAATCGCCGGGCTGGATGTGCAGGTAGAACGACGGCGCCGGTATCTCGTGGCGGCGTTCGTGGAAGAAGCGCGAGCCCTGCCATGGCTTGTACGGAAGCTTGTTGTTGGAGAAGCGGGTATCGCGAAAGATGCGGAACAGCGAGCCGCCGTTCCGGCGTGGATCGGCGCGGTAGTGCGCGCTGATTTTCGCCAGTGGCACCTGCAGGTCGGTGATCAGTTGCAGGAACGGCTCGCGCACGTGGCGCTCGTAGTCGGCCTTGTGCGCGTGGAACCAGTCGCGGCTGTTGTTGCGGTCGAGTGCGCGCAGGAAACGGAAGGTGGCGGGCGTGAAATACGGCTTGGGCATTGGGTGCCTGTCTTTGAATGCGATGGGCGGGGCGGTGCTAGATGGCGAGGTCTTCAAGAATGCCGGCAGCGAGCTCGCCACCCCATGCCTGCAATTGGTCGAGCAGCGGCAGCCTGTCCTGTGCCAGCGGATCGTTGCGAAGCTCGGCCAGGCGGGCGAAGTACTCGTCGAGGGTGAGCCCGGTCAATGCGGTGTGGCGCGTCAGCCGCGCCTGGCGGAACGCTTCCCAGCGCGCGCGTTCGCCGGCATCCAGCGTCTCCGGCCAGTTGCGCGCGCGGTAGCGGAACAGCAGCTCCGGATAGCGCGCATCGCGGAACGGAAACGCGCGGACGGCCAGCTGTTGCGGTGGCGTGGCGCGCACCTGGGCCAGCAGCCGCTTGTCGGCATCGGGCAGAAAGCCGCCGCCGTACAGCGCCAGTTCGGGATCTTCCGGCGGCGGCAGTTCGGATGCTCGCTGAAAGATGCGCCGCAGTTTTTCCGGCAACCCATCTGCGGCGCGCAGGACGCCGTGATGGGCCTGCCAGCGCGACTGGTCCAGCTGCAGGCGGGCCAGGTCCATGCCTTGCAGCACCGACAGCGGCGCCAATGCCGGCGCGTGGTTGGCGCGCACGGTGCGCAGCGGGATGCGCTCGACGCCGTCAGGCAGGTCGGCGCGCGCGGTGAAGATGCGGTCGGCGATCTCGTCCTCGTCCAGCGCCAGCCATTCGGCCGGGTCGGTGGCCAGGTCATACACGATCACTTCGCCGGGCCGGCTCGGATGCGGCGCCAGCGGCGCGATCACCGCCAGGCAATGGCGGTTCGCCGGATAGCGCGAGGAGACGTGCACCACCGGCGTCATGTTCACCACGTCGAGCAGCTCGAACACCTTCTGCTTGCGGCGCAGGCCGTAATACCAGTCCCACAGGCGTGGCTGGCGCACGCGGATCAGGCGCGCCAGGTCGATCAGCGCGTAGACGTCCGACAGTGCGTCGTGCGCGCGCTCCTGCTTGATCTGGTTGGCGCGGGCGAGGTGTTCCAGCTTGAAGCTGGGCGAGCCGTCCTCGCGGGTCGGCCATGCCATGCCTTCGGGCCGCAGCGCCTGGCACATGCGCACCAGGTCGATCAGGTCCCAGCGCGAATTGCCGTTCTCCCACTCGCGCCCGTAGGGCTCGTAGAAGTTGCGATACAGCATCTGCCGGGTGAATTCGTCGTCAAAGCGCAACGAGTTGTAGCCGACGCCGCAGGTGCCCGGCGCGGCCAGCTGCTCATGCACGCGGGCGGCGAACTCGGCTTCGCTCACGCCCTCGCGCTCGGCGAGCTGCGGGCTGATGCCGGTGATCATGCAGGCGTCCGGATGCGGCGGCATTTCCAGCGAAGGCTTGCCGTAGAACATCACCGGTTCGCCGATGATTTCCAGCTCGAGCGTGGTGCGTATGCCCGCGAACTGCACCGGGCGGTCGCGCCGGGGATCGGCGCCCGAGGTCTCGTAGTCATGCCAGAAGAAGGTCTGCATGGCGGAATCATCGCATGCGGGCAAGGCTGATAAACTCCCGCCACAAGGAGATTCCATGAGCCAAGCCCACGAAGAAAACCTGATCTGGATCGATCTGGAGATGACCGGCCTCGACACCGACAACGACTCGATTCTGGAAATCGCCACGGTGGTCACCGACAAGGAATTGAACGTGCTGGCCGATGGACCGGTGTTCGCGATACGCCACGAGATCGACCGGCTGGAGTCGATGGACAGCTGGAACACCAACCAGCATCACAAGTCGGGGCTGTGGCGGCAGGTGCTGATTTCCGAAACGGATCACGCGATGGCCGAGCAGGCCACGGTGGACTTCCTGCGGGCATGGGTGCCGCCCGGCAAGTCGCCGATGTGCGGCAACTCGATCTGCCAGGATCGCCGTTTCATGCATCGGCAGATGCCGCGGCTGGAGCGCTATTTCCATTACCGCAACCTGGATGTTTCCACGCTGAAGGAACTGGCCAGGCGCTGGGCGCCCGAGATCGCCCGGAGCGTCGGCAAGGAATCGGCGCATACGGCGCTGTCGGACATCCGCGATTCGATCGCCGAGCTGCGCCACTATCGCCGTTTCATGGGCGAACTGGGCGGCCAGGCCCAGGCTTGAGCACGGGCAGCGAACCCCGGCGAGGTGAACAACATGTCCAACGATTTGTTTGCGACCGTCCTGGATTGCGCCGGCCGTCCCTTGTGGCTTGACCGGCCGAGGGTGGTCGGCATCCTCAATGTGACCCCGGATTCGTTTTCCGATGGCGGCTCGCATGCCGATGTGGACGCCGCCGTGGCGCACGGCCTGCGCATGGCGGAGGAGGGCGCAGACATGCTCGATGTCGGCGGCGAGTCGACCCGGCCAGGCGCGGCCGACGTGCCGGTCGAGGAAGAATTGCGCCGGGTGTTGCCGGTCATCGAGCAACTGGTCGCGCGGACCACGCTGCCGATTGCCATCGACACCTCCAAGCCGGAAGTGATGCGTGCGGCGGTGGCGGCCGGCGCCGGCATGATCAACGACGTGTACGCCTTGCGCCGCGACGGCGCGATGGCCGCCGTGGCCGAGCTCGGCGTGCCGGTGTGCCTGACGCACATGCAGGGCGAGCCGCGCAGCATGCAGGCCGATCCCCATTACGACGACGTGGTCGGCGACGTGCACCGGTTTCTGACCGATCGGCTGTTCGCGTGCGAACTGGCCGGCATCGACCGGCGCAAGGTGCTGGTCGACGTCGGCTTCGGTTTCGGCAAGACGCTGGAGCACAATCTGGCGTTGCTGTGCGCGCTGGAACGCTTCGGCAATCTGGGCAGCGGCGTCTATGTCGGGCTGTCGCGCAAGGCCATGATCGGCACGCTGACCGGGCGAAGCGAACCGGCGGCTCGCGCGGCAGGCTCCGTCGCGGCCGCGCTGATTGCGGTTCAGCGCGGCGCGCGCATGGTTCGCGTGCATGATGTGGCGGCTACGGTGGATGCGCTGGCCGTGTGGCAGGCGGTGCACATGGTCGATGCCGTGCCACGGCGGGAAAACAAGCCTGCCATGCCGCGCTGGCCCGATGACGAGTAGCCGGCGCTTGCGCCAGTCCGGATCGCGACAGGAAAACTTTCAGGAAGTGTGGACACGATGAACCAGCGCAAATATTTCGGCACGGACGGCATTCGCGGGCTGGTGGGCCAATGGCCGATCAGCGCGGATTTCATGTTGCGGCTGGGCCGCGCCGTCGGCAGCGTGCTGGCCCGCGAGGGTGAAGACCGGCCAAAGGTGCTGATCGGCAAGGACACCCGCATTTCGGGTTACATGTTCGAGTCCGCGCTCGAGGCCGGGTTGGTGGCCGCGGGTGCCGATGTCGGATTGCTCGGGCCGATGCCCACCCCCGCGGTGGCCTTCCTGACCTGCTCGATGCGCGCGCAGGCTGGCATCGTGATCAGCGCTTCGCACAACCCGCATCACGACAACGGCATCAAGTTTTTTTCCGCCGATGGCGAGAAGCTCTCCGATGCGATCGAGCTGGCGATCGAACGGGAGGTGGACGCCGACTTCGTCACCGTTCCCTCCGAGCGGTTGGGCAAGGCGGTTCGGGTCGCCGATGCGGTGACGCGCTATGCCGAGTTCTGCAAGACCACCGTGCCGGACGACTTCAGCCTGCGCGGCCTGCGGATCGTGCTGGATTGCGCGCACGGGGCGACCTATCAGGTGGCGCCGAAAGTGTTTGCCGAACTGGGTGCCGAGGTCGCCGCCATCGGCGACAAGCCGGACGGTTTCAACATCAATCGCGGCGTGGGATCGACCCACCCGCAGGCGCTGCAGCAGGCCGTGCTGGCGCAGGGCGCCGATATCGGCATCGCATTCGATGGCGATGGCGACCGGGTGATGCTGGTCGACCGCCACGGTGCGCTGGCCGATGGCGACGACATTCTCTATGTGCTGGCGCGCAGCCTGCATGCTCGCGGTGTGCTCAAGGGGCCAGTGGTCGGCACCCTGATGAGCAACTATGGCCTGCAGCTGGCACTGGCGGAGTTCGGCGTACCGTTGATTCGCGCCAACGTGGGCGACCGCTACGTGATGCAGCAGTTGCGGCAGCACGACGGCATGCTCGGCGGCGAGACTTCCGGCCACATCCTTTGCCTGGATCGGGCCACCACCGGTGACGGCATCGTCGCGGCGCTGGCGGTGCTGGAAGCGCTGGCGCTGTCTGGCCAGGATCTCGCCATCGCGCGGCAGGGGATCAGGAAGCTGCCGCAGGTCATGTTGAACGTGCGCGCCGCCGGCGCCCGCGAAGCGCTGGCCGGCGACGAGGTGCAGCAGGCGCTGGCCGAGGTGGAGCGGATCCTCGAGGGGCGGGGCCGGGTGGTCTTGCGCGCGTCGGGCACGGAGCCGCTGGTGCGCGTCACCGTCGAGGGCGCGGACGCGGTGGAAGTGCAGCAGTTGGCCGAGAAGCTTGCCGAGACTGTAAAATCGGCAGCCGAACGCTCGTGAACCTGTAGCGGTATTGGGTCGCCATGGACTGGCCCGACGTGCCCCGCCTTGCGGTGGCGGATGACCGACCGCGCCCAACCCAGGACTACAGCCATGAAGAATGTTCCCACCCTCGACATCCGCCGTTACGACACCGAGCGCGACGCCTTCGTCGCCGAGATCGGCGCGGCCTACCGTGAATTCGGCTTCTGCTGCATCAGCGGCCACGGCATTGCGCGCGAGCTGATCGACGGTTCGTACGATGTGTTCCAGCGCTTCTTCGCGCTGCCGACCGAAACCAAGATGAAGTACCACATCGCCGGCAGCGGCGGTGCCCGT
>Ga0207664_10000952_pt1 | contig 19510 bp, 20 predicted proteins | sample LARL83metaG_FD_184349 | JGI IMG/M metagenome (GOLD analysis project Ga0207664, IMG submission 184349) | Corn, switchgrass and miscanthus rhizosphere microbial communities from Kellogg Biological Station, Michigan, USA - LAR L8-3 metaG... | ecosystem: Host-associated > Plants > Roots >... | reverse complement strand
CAAAGAAAACACCAAGCTGATCAGCATCTCCTCGCTCGAGCTATTCCAAAAATCGAACTACCAGGATTTCGCGCGCTACAACGAAGTCGACCTGGCCATCGCCGGCGACGGTGAGGCCACGCTCCCCGCCCTGATTGACGCCTGCAAACGTCTCATCACCGCCGATCGCAAACGAACTCTGCAAGATCGAGGCGCTAAGCTGGCCGAGGCGCACAAGCGCATGGAAGAACAAAATCGCCTACAAGCGGCGCTCGGTTGGGATTCGAGCCCACTCACTCCGGCCCGCGTGTCCGCAGAATTGTGGCCGCACATTAAGGACGAAGACTGGTCGTTAGTCGGCAACGACATGTTCTTCAGCCGCTGGCCAACGCGTCTCTGGAACTTCGATAAACATTATCAGTACATCGGCGGCTCGGGCGGTGAAGGCGTGGGATACGGCGCGCCGGCCGCAGTGGGCGCAGCGCTCGCCAACAAGAAATACGGCCGCTTCACCGTCAATCTGCAGAATGATGGCGATCTAAACTACGCTCCTGGCGTTTTGTGGACCGCGGTCCATCACAAAATCCCGATGCTCACCGTGATGCACAACAATCGCGGCTACCATCAGGAAGTCATGTTCGTCACCACCATGGCCGCACGCGCCAATCGCGACGTCACCCGTGCCGGCATCGGAACCAAGCTCACTGAACCCAACATCGACTATGCGACCATGGCCAAGGGCTACGGCATGCAGGGCATCGGACCCATCACCGATCCCAATGACATCGCGCCCGCCCTCAAGCGCGCGGTCGAAATCGTGAAGAGCGGCGAGCCGGTCTTGATCGACACCGTCACGCAAGGGCGTTAACTTATGAAGCTTCTTGCCGTCGCGATCTTCGTTTTGGTGGCGCAGGTCTCTGCGCAGCAAACTTCCTTAGGCAACGTCGAAAAAGGCAAGCAGATTTTCCTCAAGGACGGCTGCTACTCGTGCCATGGCTATGACGGTCACGGCGGCGTAGCGCCGAAACTCGCGCCGCGCCCCATCCCGACGGTCGCATTTATCGCCATCGTCCGGCATCCGCCCGCGAGCGCGATGCCCACCTACAGCCCCAAGGTTATGTCCGACGCCGAATTGACAGACGTGTGGACCTACTTGAAATCGATTCCCGACCCGCCGCCGGTTAAGAATATTCCGCTGCTAAATCAGTAGGCCCGCTCCGCCCGGGTTGAGTGTTACTTCATCGGCGAATAGTCAGTCGCTTCCGCGAAAACCGAATCCACCTTCGTCACCAGCTTCCCGTTCGCCTCGGATTCTTTCTGCACCTTCTGCCACTCGGGATCCATTCTGAATGCGTCCCACGACTTTTTCGCAGCTTCGCGATTCGGGAACGACAGGACATAAACCAATGTGTTCTTCGACAGCGGCTCGTCCGTCGGAGCAAAATAGCCTACGCTGTGCATCCCATGCTTCTTGAAAATTTCCAGCGTGTGATCGCGGAAGCGGCTGTGTAGCGCATCCAGTTTGCCCGGTTCCGCCGTGTAGGTGCGGATTTCAAAAACTTTTCCATTGGTGCCCGCCGCAGCTACGGTCGTCGCGTGTCCGAACCAGTAGCCTACTGCCAGGGCAGCGCCAATCGCTAACAACAAAAGAACGCTTTTTTTCGCCATGCTGTACTCTCCTTGAGTCTAGTCGCCGAGTTAGTTCTCAGACTTGCTGAAAAGTATAGCATCCCGTGCCGCGCTTGAAACCCGCCAATCTGATACGATTAACAAAACGGAGGTGCTGCTTGAAACGCATCGGCCTTACCACGTTGTTGACAGCGGTAGTTGCGGTCTGCGCCCCGGCGCCCATCGAATCAAGCGCTACGGTCACGTTCAATAAGGACGTTCTTCCCATCCTGCAGAAGAACTGTCAAAACTGCCATCGCCCCGGCGAAGTCGCGCCCATGTCGCTGATCACGTATCAGGACGCCCGGCCCTGGGCCAAAGCCATGAAGGCAGCCGTTGTAACTCAGAAGATGCCGCCCTGGTTCATGGATCCGAAGTTCGACCATCGCTACTCGGACGTCCGCCGGCTTAGCGAAGCAGACACCAAGATTCTGGCAGCCTGGGCCGACAACGGCGCGCTGGAAGGCGATGCAAAAGATAAACCCGCGCCCCTGGCATTTCAGGACGGATGGAATCTCAAGCCCGATCTCGTGATCGAGATGCCCAACGCATTCCACGTTCCTGCCACGGGCACGATCGAATACCAGTACATGCTGGTGAACTACACGTTCACGGAAGATACCTGGATCGCCGCCGCCGAAATGCGTCCTGGAAATACCCAGGTGGTTCACCACGGCGAGGTCTGGGTCCGGCCGCCCGGTTCCAAATGGATGGCCGGTGCGAAACCCGGAGTCTCCTATCCTCTGCCCGAGATGCCTAAGCGGCCCGAAGATTACATCGATGTCATCGGCAAGTACAATCCCGGCCTCGGCGCGCAGACTTTCGTTTTCGGCGACTCAGCCAAGTTCATCCCCAAAGGTTCCGATGTAGTCTTCGAGATCCATTACACCGCTACCGGTAAAGCCGTCGACGAAAAAACTAAAGTCGGCCTGGTTCTTGCCAAAGGTCCGCACAAAACCCGTTACTACATGTCCTATGGACCGCAGGCGCTGAACCTCGTCATTCCGGCCGCCAACAACAACGCCGAAGTCGTGAGTGAAGTCACCGTCGGCGAAGAAGCGCAGATCGTCTACGCTCAACCTCACATGCACGTGCGTGGGAAAGATTTCGAACTGCGCGTCATTTACCCGACCGGTGAATCGGAAACTCTTCTCAATGCCAAGTGGGACTTCAACTGGCAGCTCGGCTACAATCTGGCCAAGCCTGTCGTTCTGCCCAAGGGCTCTCGCGTGATCGCGATCTCCCACTTCGATAATTCGCCCAACAATCCCTTCAATCCTGACCCCGCCAAAGAAGTCCGCTGGGGTCTCCAGAATTGGGAGGAGATGAGCAATTGCTTCATGGGCCTGATTATCGACGCAAAAACCGATCCGAAGAAAGTTTTCATTCGCTCCGGCCCGAGTCTGTTACCGCCCAGCGCGCCCGGTCCGACGCTCGCCGCGTTTGATTCACCAAGCTCAAAGTAGTGTTTCCGGTTAACGCTCCGGTATAATGATTGAACTTTCATCGTTCGAAGGAGCGTGCCTTGTCGAGCGCCGCAAAACATTTTGGACCCCTGCTGTTTCTTGGATCCGCGCTACTCCTCGCCCAAGGACCCGGCGGCTATAACCCCGAGCCCGGCGTCGACCTTTCCGGCAACTGGGGCCCGGTCTTTCACGAAGACGCTCATGAGCGCGGCCCCGGCCCCGAACTGGTGAACTATCTCGGCCTGCCCATCACCGACGGCGCGCGTATGTATGCCCTGGCCTGGGACGCCTCGCGCTTCACCGTCCCCGAACATCAGTGCGAAGTCCATATTGTCTCCTACATCTATCGCGGCCCTTTGAATCTGAAGATCTGGGATGAGCGCGACCCTGTGTCCCAAAAGCTCGTCGCCATCAAACAATACATCGATAATTACGAGCAGACCCGCACCATCTGGATGGACGGCCGGCCGCACCCTCCCGACGCCGCGCCGCACACCTGGATGGGGTTTTCCACCGGCAAATGGGAAGGTAATATTCTCACCGTCTACACCACGCACCTGAAGCAAGGCTGGATTCGTCGCAACGGGCTGCGCCACAGCGATCAGACCACGCTGGTCGAGCACTTCATCCGCCACGCCGATCACATGATTCACGTCAGCATCGTCACAGACCCGCTCACATTAACCGAACCTCTGGTAAAAAGCCAGGACTTCGTTCTGCGCGTCCAGACGGGCCAAGTCTGGCTCTATCCCTGTGAGCCCGTCGTAGAAATCGAGCGGCCGCGCGGCGCGGTCCCGCACTATCTGCCTGGCGAAAATCCCTTTCTGCACGAGTTCGCCGACCACTACAAGATCCCTGTGGAAGCCGCGCTGGGCGGTGCCGAAACGATATATCCCGAGTACCAGACCAAATTGACCAAGTCGACACCCGCCGGGCCGTCTGCCAAATAACCGTGGAGCATCGGATGAAGCTAGGCACCGTTCTCTCCGTCATCGCCTGCCTCGCAACCATCGCGTCCGCTCAGGATGTCCAGACCATCCCCGTGCAAGGCAACGTCTATCTGATCACCGGCGCCGGCGGAAACATCACGGTGCAGATCGGCGATCAGGGCGTTCTCGTCGTCGACACTGGCCTGGCGGGCACCAGCGACAAGGTTCTCGCCGCCATCCGCAAGTTATCCCCGAAGCCGATTCAATACGTCTTGAACACCCACGTCCACGCCGATCACACCGGTGGTAACGACGCCATTCGAAAGGCCGGCGCAACCTTCACCGGCGCCAACGTCACGGGCAACCTGGTCGACATCGCTAACGGCGCGCAGCTCTTCGCGCAGGACAATGTTATGCAGCGGATGAGCGCCCCTTCGGGCAAACAGCCACCGGTCCCCACCGCCAACTGGCCCACCGAGACGTACGTCTCCGGTCGAAAGCCAATGTTCTTCAACAACGAGCCCGTGATCATGATCCACCAGCCGCATGCCCACACTGATGGCGACAGCCTGGTCTTCTTCCGGCGCTCCGACGTGCTCGTCACCGGCGACATCTTCGTCACCACCAGCTATCCGTTTATCGATCTGGAGCGTGGTGGCAGCATCCAGGGCGAGATCGATGCCTTGAACACCATACTTGAGCTTGCCATTCCCGGCCGCCAGGACGAAGCCGGAACCTACATCATCCCCGGTCACGGCCGCATCTGCGACGCCCCCGAGCTCCTCGAGTTTCGCGACATGGTGACCATCGTTCGCGACCGCGTTCAAGCGTCCATCAAAAAAGGAATGACGCTCGCCCAAGTAAAAGCCGCCGGCCTCACTAAGGACTACGACGCGCGCTACAGCGCTAAATCAGGAATCGGGACCAACGACATGTTTGTCGAAGCCGTATACAAGAGCGTTAGCCAAAAGAAATAGCTATGAGTCTAAGACTGCATTCGTGTCTGCTGATGACGCTCTCATCTCTCTTAGCGCAGGCTCCACAAACTCCAGCGACGCCGAAAGCAGCCGCGCCCGTCGACCTCACCGGCTACTGGGTTTCGGCCGTCACTGAAGACTGGCTCTATCGCATGGTCACTCCCGCGAAGGGCGACTACACCAGCGTTCCGCTGAATGCCGAAGGCCGCAAGCTCGCCGACGCATGGGATCCCACCAAAGACGAAGCCGCCGGCGATAAATGCAAGGCTTATGGCGCGCCTTTCATCATGCGCATCCCCGGTCGCGTTCACATCACCTGGCAAGACGACAACACATTGAAGGTCGAAAAAGACAGCGGTACCCAAACGCGCCTGTTCCACTTCGGCGGTGTGATTATGTCGGTGATCGGCGGCCCTGGCGAAGGCCTCGGCCGGCAGGGCGCTTCAAGGGCTTCTTGGGATATCGAACCCGGCGGCCGCCGTGTATATTCGGGAGCTGGCCTGAAGGTCGTCACCACCCAAATGAAGCCCGGCTATCTGCGCAAGAACGGCGTTCCCTACAGCGCCAACACGGTGCTCACCGAATATTACGATCGCGTCAACGAGCCCAACGGCGACTCCTGGCTGATCGTCGAAACCATCGTCGAAGATCCCGCCTATCTCACGCAGCCCTTCATCACCAGCACCCACTTCAAGAAGCAAGCCGACTCCACCGGTTGGAATCCGACGCCCTGCGCGGCGCGATAACAAGGATGTCTTATGAAAGAAATAGCTCCTAGTCTCCTGTCCCACTGGTTCGTGACATAAGTCAGTGGGGGGTGGGGCGGTCCCCCTGGACCGCGGCCGACGCCCTCGTCGGCCCTATCTTTTTCTGGTCGGGAATCAGAAGCCGAACCAGGGGGTCCGGCGCGGAACGAGGCGTCCGCCCCATCCTGGGTTATTGGTAGAACTTCTGCGACAGGAGACTAGAGTGGATTCTTGCCTGTATGCCCGTGATAAACTGAATGGCGCCGAAGCGAGGGTTCATGACGAACTCGGTTTTCTGCCCGCTAGCTCTTCTGCTTTTCACCGCGATCAGCTCCGATCTCGCGCTCTCCCAAACCGCTCCCGATTGGACCGGCTATTACACCATGGCCGCTCGCAAAGATTTCATGGGGACTCCCTTCAAACAGGATGCCCCCGGTGAAGAATTGAACAAGCTGATCATTCCTCACCTTCAGCCTTGGGCGAAGGCACGCATGGAAGCCACCGATGGTGTGGCCGACGACACCGGGCAGGTCTGCCTGCCCGATGGCATTTTCCGCTATCCGAGCATGGCCGGACGCTTTCAGTTACTGCAGACCCGCGACCGGATCGTGATGGTCTTCGGCGACATCAATACGGCCGGCGTGCGCCGCATTTACCTCAATCGCCAGCATCCCAAGAATCCGATCCCCAGTTGGAATGGCGACTCCATTGGGCGCTGGGACGGCGACACGCTGGTAGTCGACACCACCGGATTCAATGACAAATCCTGGTTGTTCGGTGGCATGGAGCCGCACACCGAAGAGGCTCATCTGATCGAGCGTATCCGCCGCGTCGCCAACGGATCGCTCCTTGAGATCAATATCACGGTCGAAGACCAGCACGCTCTCACCACGGCGTACACCTACAATCGCTACTACAAGGAACAGCCCGAGGCTGTGGAGATGCCCGAGGATGTCTGCAACGAGGATGCCGAGACTTGGAAGCACTGGCGCAATGAGGCGCTCCAAAAACAACTCGAGCGGTCGAGGATCGTCAAGTGAAACTAGTGGCCGCGCTCTTCTTCGCGTCGCTAACGCTAGCTCAACCCAATCTGCAGGGCGTCTATCAATCCATCCCCGATCGGACCACGCTTCCCGGCGGACTGAAGAACGTCGGCTCGCCCGCCGCGATCAGCCTCCTGCCCCAGGCCGCGCAACAAGCCAAGTCGATCGACTTGAAAAAAGATCCATGGAAAGCCTGCCAGCCGGTCGGCCCTTTTCGCATGATGGCCAAGGAGCAGACCAAAATCGAGCTTGTGCAAGTCAGCAGTATGATCGTAATGCTGTTCGAAGACCTCTCGCACGGTATGTCGCGCACCATCTACCTCAAGCGCGGCCATCCTGCCAAGCGCGAACCGACCTGGCTCGGAGATTCGGTCGGCAAGTGGGAGGGCGACACGCTCGTAGTGGACACTGCAGGTTTCAACGACCGCACCTGGCTGAACGAAGAAGGAGCCCAGCACAGCGAGGCTCTTCACCTGGTCGAGCGCATCCGCCCGATCCTCGGCGGCCAATACCTGGAACATAAAATGACCGCCGAAGACCCCACGATACTCGCCAAGCCCTACACCTATACCCGCTACTTCAAAAAGCTCGATACCGAAGTGATGGACGATCCCTGCCAGGACGAGCCTTGAGCGCACTCGATCCGAGGACTAGCGTGCCGCCCGTCATCGATTTCCACGCCCACGTCTTGGAACCTGAAGTGTTCCAACAATGCATCGGGCACAGCGTCGCCACGGGTTTCGGCGCGCGGCCGATGCCGCTTCCTCAGAAAGACTCACCTGGTTGGAATCTCTTCGGCGGGATGCTCGACCCGGCGATTCAAATCGCCGACATGGACCGCAAAGGTATCCAGCGAAACGTCATCTCCACCAGCACGGTCGTCCAAAGCTCTTGGTGGGCCGCGCCGAAACTCGCGGCCGAATTAGAGCGCCGCGCCAACGAACGAATCGCCGCATGGGTGGCGAAGTATCCTGAACGTTTTACCGGAAGCTTCACCCTGCCGCTGCAGGACGTCGATCTTGCTTTAAAAGAGCTCGATCACGCAGTCTCCCGACTCGGCTTAAAAGTCGCGAACGTTTCTTCGAACGTCGGCGGAGTCTACTTGGGCGATCCGAAATTCCGTCTCTTCTGGGAAGCGGTCCGCGATCACAACATCACGGTCCTGATTCATCCCCATGGCGTCACTGATCCGCGCTTCCAGAAATTCGCGCTCTGGAACGGCGTCGGCCAGCCGATCGAGGAGACGCTCGTCATGACGTCGCTTATCTACGAGGGCATTTTCGAAGCGTTCCCCGATGTCAAGGTCGTCATCGTGCACGGCGGCGGTTACCTCCCGCACTACACCGCTCGGCTTGACCGCAACGTCACCGCGCATCCGATCTCAGGGCAACACCTGAAGCGCCTGCCCACCGACTATCTGAGGTGCTTCTACTACGACTCCTGCGTCTACAGCCCCACCGTGCTCGAGGCTCTGATCCGGCGCGTTGGCGCGGACCGAATCATCCTCGGCACCGACTTTCCGTTCGGCGAAGACGATCCGGTAGGAACCATTCGGAAGGTCGCTGGGATCTCGAGCGAAGATGTCGACAAGATCGTCAGCCGCACACCGGCCGCGATCCTGGGTCTTGCGATATGATCGGCATGATAAGGAGTCGCCCATGGACGCAACTCGACGCGGTTTCCTCATGGCTGCCGGCGGTACGGCGGCGAACGAACTTTCCCAAGCACAAGACCATGACCACGATCACGATCATGGCCATCAGGACGTTCCTTCCGATCCGACTCTGCGCGTCAAAGCGCTTGAGTCGCTGCTCGTGGAAAAAGGATTGGTCGATCCGGCCGCGCTCGACGCTCTCATCGACACTTACGAACACAAGGTCGGGCCGCGCAACGGCGCTCAAGTGGTAGCCAAAGCCTGGGTCGATCCAGCCTATAAAAAGCGCCTGCTCGCCGACGCTACCAATGCGATCGCCGAGTTGGGCTATGGCGGCCGCCAGGGCGAACACATGGTGGTCGTCGAGAACACTCCTAAGATTCACAATCTCGTGGTCTGCACTTTGTGCTCCTGCTATCCGTGGTCGGTGCTGGGCTTGCCGCCGGTCTGGTACAAGTCCGCGCCCTATCGTTCGCGCGCGGTCATCGATCCGCGCGGAGTGCTGCGCGAATTCGGTGTCGACCTCCCGCAAGACACCGAGGTCCGGGTCTGGGACAGCACCGCCGAACTGCGCTATCTGGTGTTGCCTGAGCGGCCGGCGGGCACCGAGAAGCTGAGCGAGGAGCAGCTCGCGGCTTTAGTCACGCGCGATGCCATGGTCGGCGTGGGAAAGGTCAAAGCATGAACGGCATACACGACATGGGCGGCATGCAGGACATGGGTCCCATCCATGCCGAAAAGAATGAGCCTGTATTCCACGCGCCCTGGGAAGGGCGTTCTCTGGCGCTAAATCTCGCTGCGGGAGCGTGGCGGAAATGGAACATTGATGCAGGACGCCACCAGATCGAGCTCATTCCGCCCGCCGATTATCTACGCATGAGCTACTACGAGAAATGGGCGCAGCGTCTGGAAGAGTTGCTCGTCAAGACCGGATTGGTGACACAGGCCGAGATCGATAGCGGCAAACCGGCTCCCGGTTCACCCAAGGCTACGCCGCCTTTGACTGCCGACAAAGTTCCGGCCATACTTCGCAGCGGCGGACCCGCGAGCCGCAACGTTCCCGGACCTTCGCGCTTTAAAGTGGGCCAGCGCGTTCGCGCGCGCAACATCAACCCCACCGGCCACACGCGACTCCCACGCTACGCACGCGGCAAGACCGGCACGATCCATCTGGACCACGGCGCCTACGTCTTTCCCGACACCAACGCGCATTTCCTGGGTGAGAAACCGCAGCACGTTTACTCTGTCCACTTCACCGCGCAGGAACTGTGGGGCCAGCAGGCCTCCGCGCACGACGCGGTCTATGTCGACATGTGGGATGACTACCTTGAACATGCCTGATCTAACTCCAGAGACTGAAACCAAATTTGCCGAGCCGTGGCAAGCGCAAGCCTTCGCGCTGGCGGTACGACTTTCTGAGGAAGGCCATTTCACATGGAAGGAATGGGCGGCTGCGCTAGCCGCCGAACTCAAGGCAGCTGTCGATCGCGGTGAGCCCGATGACGGCTCCCGTTACTATCACCATTGGCTTGCCACACTCGAGCGCCTGGTCGCGGCCAAGGGTCTGACCGATCCCGACGCGATGCTCGCCCGAAAGGAAGCGTGGGCCGACGCTTACCGGCACACACCGCATGGCAAGCCGGTCGAGTTGTCTGCCGGCCGGGCAAAGAGCTAGAGTGCTTTTCCGGCTCTTCGTTTGGTACGGCGAAACTCCGATCGCCCACGCCATGAACTCGTCCGAGTGGATGTTTCCGATCGTAGAAGTGATCCATATGATCGGCATCGTTCTCCTGGTAGGGACTGCGGTCATTCTGGATCTGCGCCTGATGGGCCTGCGGCTGAAGAGCATGCCGATCTGGGAGCTGGCCTCCGATCTGATGCCCTGGACCACTGCCGGATTGGTGACAGTTCTAATCACCGGGCCGCTACTGCTTTCGACCGACGCCGATCGCTACTACGACAGCTATGAATTTCGATTCAAGATGGCGTGTCTTGCGCTCGTGATCTTGTTCGATATCGTTGTACATCGCAGGGTGCGGGCCAAGGACAGCGCCGCCGGCCCGGGGTTGCAGCGCTTCGCTGGTGCCCTGTCGCTTCTGTTGTGGAGCTGCGTCGTGCTTGGCGGACGGGGCATCGGCATTTTGATGTATTCGGTGAAGAGGTAGCTTTCGGAAATGTCTGTCCTGTCCATTTGCCAGGCGCTGGAAGCAACCTGGATCGGAACGGTCGTGCGCGAAACGTACTGGGGCTACGCGAGTCCCCAGCTCGCGCATTTGCTCGGCATGGCGTTGTTCGGAGGAGCCGTGGTCATGGATGATCTAAGCCTGCTCGGGCGTCTGAGGCGTCCGGCCTTCTCGGAACTTTCCAAACAACTAATGCCTCTCAAGTGGCTCGGATTCATCGTTGTCGTTGGCAGCGGCCTGGCATTGTTCATGTCCGATGCAACGCGGCTGTATCGCAACTGGGCGTTCCTCGTGAAGGCAGTGCTGCTGCTGCTCATCGCCTTCAACGCCTGGATTTTTCGGAGTGTGGTTTATCGCGGCGTCGAACCACTGCCGCCCTCGGCAAAAGTGTCTGCAAGCTTATCGCTGCTGTTGTGGTTCGCGATCATCGTGACGTCGCGGCTGATCGGCTTCGTTGGTCCGGAGTACTGAGCGTCCGTTATTGTGCTCGCGGGACCGGTTTACCGAACTTCGCCGCGTCAATCGAAACGTTGGGCTGGACATCGGTCAGCGTATACTCTTCCCGGCCGCTCACCCAGCCGTATGTCAATTTGAACGGGAGCATGACACCGGCCACTGGACGGTAATCCGCGTAATCCATCTGTGTCGGAACGCGGCCGACCGCCGATGGAGCATAATGGATCACTCGCGTCAGCAGGCCAGACTGCTTGTCGAAATAGAACGTCGCGAGGAAACGCCCAGCGCCGGTGGCTTGCAGAACGTTGACGTCGCGACCGTCGAGAGTGGTTGGAAAACCGACGCGCCAAGTGCTGAAGGACTGCTTGATCCGCGCCGGGAAGACGAGTTCCGCATCCAGCTTGGCGGCTTCGAGCGCGCCCGCGGTGAGCGGATATTCCGGAGTCACAGTGAGCGGCAGCATGACCCAGGCATCGCGGCCGTCGAACGTCCGGGCCAGATCTCCTTCGCGCTGATGGATGATCGTCGCCAGCTGATTAGGCGCCTTTGCATACATCTCCACTGGATCGGTCCGATCTTCACCAAACAACTTGCTAGTCCCTTTGGCGGCGAAGCTAGTGAGCTTCGACAGCCGGTCGGTTCCGCCGACCGCCTGAATATACTTATCGAGAACCTGATCGACGGTCGGCGCGCCCGCATTAGCGGAAGCAGGTATAACCACGTCGGGTGGAACAATCACGGGCTCACCATAGATGGCGTCGATGGAAGGCGTCACAGCAGGGCCGGGATTTCCGCGATGGCAAGTCCAGCACGTCACCACCTGCCGACCACCGAAGCTGTCCTTGTTGATCGTGTTCACCATCTGAATCATCCGGCGCGCCATCAGTTTCCGCGGTGGGTCATCCTCCCATTTGGGATTGGAGGTACCGGCGCCCGTATGGCAATCCCCGCAGCACACCGTCAGCGCGGCCGAAAACAGGCCCATCGTCCCCATAAACTCGTCGACCGGAATGCCCTTGAGTACCTGGATGTTCTTGAAGACCTGCTCGGCCATCTGCGGTTTCGATGCGGCCGGAGTCTGCGCGAACGCGATACCGAACGCGAGCGTCGCAACACATATCACCAGCTTTACCGGGAGCTTCATCAATACCTCTCACTCATGATAATAGTCATTTGCCGTCGACGGAGAACGCGAGCAGCACGTTGCCCGGAATGGACGGAATACGAGAGTAGCCGGAATTGACGTAGACGATTCCGCCGGCGATGGTCGGGCCGGTGCCGTTCATGGAACCACCGCGGGCTTTGATGCCGTTGACGGTTTCGAAATCGTGGAGCGTATCCACATCCCAGATGATGGCGCCGGACTTCGTATCGTAGGCACGCAGGTGTCCATCGAGCGAGCCGGCGAAGACGACGCCGGCAATCACGGTGGGCGCACCGGGCTGAGCGGCGCTGCAGCCGGTGACGCCGAGGCATGCTGGCTTCGGCGCGGGAGTGGACCAGACTCTCTTGCCGGTCGCGAGGTCGAGAGCGAATACGCCGCCGCCCGATTCGGGTTTGATCGGATCCCAATCGGATACCGAGAAGTAGGCCAATCGATCGTCCGAGGCCGCGCCCCACAAAACGCCACCCTGCCCTCCACCATGGCCGATTCGGGTCTCCCACAGCACCTTACCTTCATGGTCGGGATCGAGCGCGTGGACCATTCCGGACTTTTGGCCTGCAATCAGCACGCGACGGCCGCGGCCGATCGAGCGCAAAATCGGAGGAGCGCCGAAGTCCATGTCCTGGCCGGGATTCTCGGGGCAGTTACCTTTCTTGTCGCTCATGCATCCGAAGTTGTAGCGATCGTCGGAGATGAACTGTTGCGACCACAGCATGCGGCCGGAGTCCATATCAAGGGCGAGTACGGCGTCGCTGGTTTTGGTCGGAGGGTCGGTGAAGTTGACGCCGGTGCCGACATAGATAGCGCGTTTCGCGAGGTCGAGAGTCGGCGACATCCACACTGATACGCCGGAAGGTCCCCAACGTTCGACGCCAGCGGGAGTTTTCCCGATCATCTTAGCGGGTTCGGCGATAGTGTACGTCTTCCAGACTTGCCGGCCGCTCTCTGCATCCAGCGCGACGATGCTGCCTCGGAATTTACAGCACACGAATGCGGGGTTGCCCGCCGAGACTTCTTCTTCGCCGCCGGAGACCGGGACGTATAAGCGACCTGCTTCGAGCTTCGGAGTTCCAGTGATGGTGGCGTAGGGATGCTCTTCGACGTGCGTCTTCCAGCGGAGCGCACCGGTGGCGACGTCGAGCGCGTAAACATTGGCATGCAGATCGCCGAAGTATGCGGTCTGGCCACTGCTCGAAATCAGAATGGCGGTGCGCACTCCTTCGGAGGCTTGAAACGTCCAGCGGATGCAACCGGTCTGAGCGTTGAGCGAATAGACGGTGCCGTCAGCGCTGCCGACAAAGAGCTTGCCGCCGACGACGGTTGGCGTGGCGAACGCGGTGGTGGCTCCCGGGAATCCAAAGGCCCACTTCAGTTTCAGTTTCGGAATCACTTCACGCACCAGGCCGCTGGCTTGTGCGGTTTGAAAGCGGCTGTTGACCGGGTCGACGCCCCATCCGTTCCACGCAGGCGCGCTGTTGGTGGAAGCTGAAGATGGCGAGCAATAGGCAGAGCGCGGAATCACTTCGGTAGTGGTCGAGCCCAGATACTTCGCGACAGCTTCACGATCGGCGGCACTCAGCGCTGCGCCTTGCGCTTTCATCTTTCCGGTCTCGAGTGCGGTGAGAATCGCCTGCCAGGTCAGTTGACGCAGCGCGCCAGGAAGAGGCGCTTGCGATGCACCTCCTGAGGCGTGGCAGACCGAGCATTTGGATTGAAAGATCGCCGCTCCGTCTTCGGCATAGCTCGCGCAGGCCGCGAGCAGGAGACACACTGCAATTCTTCCGGTCATCAAACCAAGCATGAATCGATTGTGCGCTATTTGTGGGTGACGCCGCCCGCGGGATCACGAACTCGCTTGTCGAATTGATCGACTTCATCCGCAGGCGCGCATACGTCTTCGAGAAGTCCGGTCCAACCGTCGACAGTTTTAATTCCGTCTTTCGGCAACAGGTGGAATTTCTTGGTCTGGCTCACCCACGGCTTGGTGTAGACCTGTGGGTCCGTAATAGTCATGGTGAGTTCCACAGTGTTGTAGTTAGTACGGCGGTAGCGCTCCTGTAAATGCATCTTGTCGGTATGCGGGTAGCCGAAATGATCGACCCAGGTGCGCGGATCGAAACCGTTGGACTCCACTACCAAGGCGTTGCCATCCCAACGGGCCGTGGAAAATCCCCACCATCGGAGAAAATCCGGATCGTCGGTAAGTTTCCGGCCATCCAGCCAAATGGTTCGAATTCCATAACCCCACTCGAAGTGCTGGTAGATTCTGTCGGGGAGCTGAATGAACTCGACGGGATCGGGATAAATAAGCGCGCGTGTGACACCTTCGGGATTGCAGTACTGATAGGGGTCTGTTCCATTGGCGGGAGGAACAGCGCGACGCCGACCGATGGCTTCTTCCGGATGCGCAGCAGCGTCGGCGCTACCTAGCAATCGGCCGTAGGAAGGCTTATTGGCATCGAACAACTTCTGACCAAGCGGCGTAAACGGCGGAACGTCATTACTGAAGCCACGATCTCCGCAATCGGCGCAGGTGCCGCCACCGCCATAGCCGCCGGGGGTTCCGTTGCGAGTCCAGATACCGGACAAGTCGTGAGGATCGAAGGCTTTGTCCGACGGAGCAATTCTAGCCAGCGGCGGACCACCGCGGCCTTGAGCAAATAGTGTGGATGAAAAAAGAAGTACGCCGGCCAAAACGGCGAAAAGATGCATGCGCGATTTTCTCACTTCTTTGGCGTCGGCTCTCCGCCACCGGGATTCAAAGCGATGGTCCCCAAGACCAACTCGCCCGATCCACCGACGATCTTCTGCACCAAGCCGACGTGCGCGTCCATCACACGCGAAGGCGAGATGGTGATCGTAATCACGGTTCCCGGAGCGAGCGCCGCTTCAGAGCGCTTGCGGCCCCAGCCCACCTGAATCAACTGAGCGGGATTGGGAGCGATTTCGCCGCTCCAATGTGCGACGTTACCCTGATCGTCTTTTACGTCGAAGTAGAGTTGCGGATGTGGGTTGGCGTAGCGAAATTCGGTGACGGTGGCCTGCGTGGTGAACGTCTTGGAATTGTCGTAGGAAGTGGCGGTTCCGTGATGCGCGAAAAGAAGGGCGCTGACGATCAGGAAAACCGCGCCAAGGCGCAAGGCAACTGCCAAGTTACTCTGCATGTTAAATCCTCACTAACGACGTTCTATCATTCCATATACATGAAGTCAACTGCATTGGTAAACGATATACTAGATCGAGTTGCAAGAAGACCAACTGGAGGTCACCGAATGAGACACATGGTCCTGGTAGTTCTTGGCGTACTGGCGATTTCGGCCAGTGCATCAGCACAGGCGAAAGACGAATCAACTGAACGCGCCCTGGCGGCCGCACCGCAACAGATGCGCGAGGGCGCAACGATCATCAAATGGAAGGCGGACGGTACTTACGACACCCTGAAGAAGGGCACCAATCGCCTGGTTTGCTACGACCGTTCCGGTGAGCCGGGACGGCAACCGTTCGCGGTACAGTGCACGAGCATCGGCAATCTGGACCGGGTAGCGCAGAACCGGAAGTTCGAGCAGATCACGGACAAAGCCGCGAGACAAGCCGCAATCGACGCTGCTGAGGGGAACGGCACACGCGTGAAGCCGGAGTACGGATCGGTGTTTTACATGATGAACGGCCCCGACCAGGAGCACGCCAGGGGGCACGTAACGATAGCCGTGCCGGGAGCCACCGCGCAATCGACCGGCCTACCAGACAATCCCAAGCAGGGCGGCGTGTGGATCATGAATGCGGGCACAACCACCGCCCACATCATGACGCCGGGCCACTAGGCACTTCTAATTTGGAACAGTTCACCTGGTCCTCCTTCCGAGAAGGACCAGGCGGACCTGTAGCGACGTCTACGGTAGTTGCAGCAGCCAGCCACTGCGGCCGTGTGTCGGAGCGTAGAGCAGACGAGCGCTCGGAACGATGGTCAGGTTGGGAACTTCCACCATCGGCAAACCGGAACCTGCAACGGTCCAGACTGCCGTGCCACTGGCGAGTCGCATGACGCCGAAGTCACTGGCGGCATACAGATCGCTGGTGAGATCGTCCCGCACGATCGAAGTGATGGGCAAGTCAGGCAAGTTGTTGCTTCGATCCACAAAGGTGGCCACGCCGCCGGTCCAGGTAACTTCGAACACGTGGCCGGGTTGAGCCGGTGTATTGACGTTGTAGCCCAGATAGGAGATCCAGGCGTGGTGTGGATTGGCAGGATCGACATAGATGCCACTGATGAAGCGCCCGGGCGAGTTTGGAGCGATGCTATCGATGCGGGAGAAGGTCACAGCGGAAGCGGGTGCATCGGCATTGTCGGAGACGAAGACGCGGCCCGTGCCGGTCGCGATCCAGAGCGTGCCCGTGTTTTGGGGAGCGCGGGCTATCCATGCTATGGCACCGCCCCTCCGAGTGGGCCCGTAAAAAGCGACTTTACCCGAGTCGGTCAGGTCGGTGGCTCCCGACGGTCCGATCTGGACGAAGTCGCCACAGGCGGGATTTAACGCCGAGGTGGTGAACTCGGGACAGTTGGCCTCGAGGTAGGCTTGGGGCCCAGCCCAGTCCTGAGTGCGCCAGACGCTGAACGAGCCCTGGAAGATTGTGCCGGCCCTGGCTGCGTTCGGGTCGCTGATGATGGGCGGATAGAAATACGAGCCCTCGGGACTATTGATAATTGGTCCAGAGCCGATGACCCACTTGGTCGGATCGCCGTTCCGGAAATTCATGTCGTTAGCTTGGCCGGTGAAGGTGTTAAAGCGCAGTGAATCGTCCGCGGAGTTGAAGCCGGACTGGCCGCCATCGCCATATATTTCCTGAGTCGCGACGACAGCGGAGCCAGTCAACTGCCAAGTGCCGTTGTCCTGGGTTCCGCCCTGGATGTTGTTCTGTGGCCGCTTGGCGCTGACCGAGAAGCTCTGGAACTGCAGCGTCGAGAAGCCCTCGTTCAAGCTATCGAGTTGTTGAGGAACGCGCGAGAGCAGGCTTTGACAATAGGCCGTATTGGCCGGATTCAAACCACGCGATGCGCACTTGTATGACACGTCGCCGAAGCTTCCATCCGAACGGACAACGCCACCGTCGGAGCCTTCCCAGTATTGAAAAGGATTGTTCGGGTTGACGACAATCGCGTGTTGATCGGGATGCGTAGCGTTGGCGTGCTGCGGACCACTATCCTGCGTGAGGTCGCTCCACGTCGACCCACCGTCCGTCGACAACAATACCGCGCGGCCGTTCGAGGGACCGCCAATCTGGCCGTAATCGAAAGAGCCGATCAGGTAGACGATGTCCGGCTGACCCGCCGGAGAACTGACGGCATTGTCATACCAGCATTGAGGATCGCAGTAGCCGATATTCTGTGCCGTCGTCATATCAGTGAAACTGGCGTTGGTTGCCGTCTGGGCGTTGTTGGCACGGTAGAAGCGTGACCGTGGCCCGCCGGAGGCGCCGATGCCGACGTACATCCGGGTGGTGCCTTTGTCGTTCACCACCGTGAACTGAGAGCGATCGGTGTTGTTGGCATTGTTGGGTGGATTCAGTGGATTCTTGATCTGCACCCATGTAGCGCCGGCGTCCGAAGAGCGCCAAACGCCCGTTCCGAGGAAGGACGCATAATAAACCGAGCTGTTGTTGGGATCGACGGCGACCTCGTTGACGCCACGCGCTGAGCCAAACGCGGTAGGCGTCAGGTTAGTGAAGGTCGCGCCGCCGTCGGTCGATTTGTATACGCCGAAGCTAGCCGGAACTGTCGAAGCTGGTGGACTCGATCCCGGTCCGCCATCGGTGGCGCTTACTCCCCGGACTGCGCGGGCGATGCCGGCCAGGATTGCGCCGCTGGGCGTGATGGCAATGCTGGCTACCGACCGGCCGCGGAAATTTGACGGAGCGGTGACGCTACCTGCTAGCAGGGTCCAGGTAGCAGCGCCATCGGTGGATTTGTAAATGCCCATGCCGGCCTCGGAATCCACCGAGATGTTCGGCTCACCGGTGCCCGCGTAGAGCGTCAGGCCGGTCGGGTCGTTTGGATCGACGACCAGCGATCCGATCGCGTTGGTGGCGAAGCTGGTGGAAGTGAACTCCCATCTCGGGCTGCCGGAAAGGCCATCCTTTGCGCGCCAGATGCCTCCACCAGCCGCGCCGACGTAGACCGGACAATTACCGTTGGAGCAGTTCGGCCCAATTGCCATCGCAGTGACGCGGCCCGCCGTTACGTATTGAGCTCCGTCGCCGAGAACGTCCAAGACGCCCGGCTGCGTCGCTTTGCTGGGACCGATGAGCTGCCAGGTTCCAGCCGAGTGCGCTCCGGCATTGAGGGAAGCCCAGCCATTCTGCGCGGCCAGCGTCGAGTCAATCGAAATGTCGGTCGCGGGGTAGGCACGCTGCAGATACGCCTGGACATCGGGTGAAGAGTCGGGGCTGCGCTGCTCGTTGGCGCCGATGGCGGCCTGAGCATTCCTGCCCGCCTTTGCGCCTTCCGGCTTCTCCTTCGCGAAGACGATCGAGTCCGCCCGTGCCTTGGATATGCGGGACGACCTCCCGGCGACATGTTTTATCGTTGCTGTCGCAAGCGCGACGACAACCATGCCCACTAGGGCGACCGATGTAACTTTTGTTTTACTCATGATGATTTTCTCCTGGAACCGGTTGTGTTGGTATTAAATCCAAATCATTAATAGCACGATCAATACTAGAGGAACGATGTAAGGGCGTCAAGAGAATTCAACTCAGTCCTATTGGTACCAGTCGCGCTGCGAGAACGCAGTCTTACTCCGGGGCGGCGGGAAGAGAAAAAAAGAACGTGGAACCTTGGCCGGGAGCACCCTCCACCCAGATGCGGCCGCCGTAGCGCTCGACGATCCGGCTGCAGATGGCCAGGCCGATGCCGGAGCCAGGATATTCATCTCCGTGAACGCGTTTGAAGATTTGGAAAATTTTGTCCTGGTCGCGCGGATCGATCCCGATGCCGTTATCGGCGACAGCGAATTTCCAAAAGCCTTCTTCAAGCTGGGCCGAGATTTGAATCAGGGGGTGCTGTGTCGAGTATTTGATGGCGTTACTGACGAGGTTCTGGAACAACTGCACCAGGGCGATCTCGTTGGCTTTCACTGTAGGAAGGTTCAGAGTTTGGATGGAGGCGCCGGTGCTCTGGATGGCGGTATTCAGGTTGTCGAGAGCAGCGCGCAAGGCAGCCGCGGAATCGACTGGCTCAACCGGGTCGG